>Ga0207433_10011823_pt1 | contig 13196 bp, 31 predicted proteins | sample YelNatPaOPGAMG01_FD_187559 | JGI IMG/M metagenome (GOLD analysis project Ga0207433, IMG submission 187559) | Hot spring thermophilic microbial communities from Obsidian Pool, Yellowstone National Park, USA - OP-RAMG-01 (SPAdes) (version 3) | ecosystem: Environmental > Aquatic > Thermal springs... | reverse complement strand
CATGTCCCGAATGCGGCTACAAAATAATTAAAAAAATCAGAAGCCCAATCGTTAAAAGAGTCCACGCCAAATAGAAAAATTTTAAAAGCAAAACCAGAACAGCCAATATACTGGGGCTTCCAGCACGAAATTTTAAGCCGTCACCTTCTCCTTTCGCCCCTATGAGGCAAAAGCTGGAAGCCCCCATATTTCTTATTTCGCACTTCTGAATTATGTGGTCGCACCACATAATTAATCAAGTATTACATATTATTTCGCGTTTCGCAAAGTTTATATTGTGACTTTCTTACATAATACTTGGTGTTTCCATGTCTGAAGTTAAAAGTTTAGGAACTCCGATTTCTGAGATTAAATCCTTAACCAAAGATGATGTTGCACTACTAGCTAAAAACGGTATTGAAACTGTCGAGGCTCTGATTTATAGGCGACGGGAGCTTGAGGAAATCTTTGAAATTCCAGATGAAACCGCCAAACACAACAAGATTAGAAACGCCGTAATAGAGGCTCTATCGCTAAAGAAGATGTGGATGGTTTCAGCCAAAGAATGGGCTAAAGTTGAAGCCGAACAAATAGTCTTCGACACAGGCTCAAACGCCTTAAATACAATTTTAGGCGGCGGAATCCACAGCATGAGCGTGGCAGAGTTTTACGGCGAATTCGGGGCAGGAAAAAGCCAAATATTGAACACGATTATGGTTTTAGCCTTAAACAAGTTTCCAGACCGAACCGCCATTTACATAGACACTGAAAAAACGTTCCATTATGGAAGAATCAAACAGATTGCCGAAGCTAGAGGCTTCAACGCAGACGACATCATCAACCGCATAATCCTCCTGAAACCGCCAACCACAGACGACCTAATAGAGCTTATCAAACGACTATACCTCACAGTTGAAAAAAGAAAAGCCATCATAATCGTCTGCGACTCCCTAATCAGCCATTTAAGAGCTGAATATCTGGGAAGAGAAATGCTGCAGCCAAGGGCACACGCATTAAGCCGCATACTCTCACGACTTAAACTTTTAACAGAACTGTACAATATAGGCACTGTAACATCCAATCAAGTTGTGGCAGTTCCCCAAGCAACAATGACACCTTTCGGAGAAATTAAAGCCGCAGGCGGACACATCATGGCCCACGCGGTTGAGCCAAGAGTTTTCGTTAGGAAGGCTGGAGTTTCAACAAGGATTGCCAGAATAGAGGACTCAGCTTGGCTTCCACCCGCAGAAGCAACCTTTAGAATAAGTGAAAGGGGAATAGAGGACGTTTCCAAGGAGGAAAAATAGAGATGGGAAAAATAAGCGTTGAAATAAGCGATGAACTTGAAAACAAAATTCGCAAATACATAGCTGAACGCTACTGGAAGAACCCGTTCGGCAAGTTAAGCGAGATAGTTGAAGAAGCCCTCAAAATGTGGATAGAGAAAAACGTAGGAGAAGAGAAAGCATGAGCGAAGAATACGACGAGGAAATTGTTGAATGGCTACGGAAAAGCAGAGAACAAGTAGGCGAACTAGAACCAGTCTACCAAACGCCAGACGGCGACATAATAGACGGAAAACACAGGCTTAAAGCTTATCCAGGCTGGAAAACAGTAACAGTTCAAGTTGAAGACATCCGCAAAGTTGTTGAACGCATCCACAGAAACATCCACAGAAAAATGAGCAAAGCTGAAATTAAACAAGCAGTCCTACAGCTCGCCATAGCCTACGAAAAACTAGGCGTCCCAAAAGAACTATTAGTTGAAAAAATCAAAGAAACCCTACCATTCTCAGAATCCTACATAAGAGAGCTACTACCAGCAAAATACAAGAAAGAACGCAAACCAAAAGAAAAACCAGCAGTCAAAATATTAACAGAAAAACCACCAGCACCAACACAACCACCACCAAAACCAACAGAAGAGAAAGCCCTAACCTGCCCAGTCTGCGGTTCAAAACTTAAACTTGTAGGAAGCGTATTAGTTCCAGCATGAGGGTTAAAATGGACTGGCCTAAAAACTACCCGTTCTCCATTAAAAACGACTTCTGGATAGACACAAGCAAATACGTTAACCTTAAAGACATGAAGTGGGAAGCCACCTTCGCCATAACCTTCGCCATAGCTGAAAACGACTACCAAACAGCCGAAGAAGTAGCCTTCAACTGGATAGACCTAGACTTCATCTTCAACAAGCTCAACGCAGCCCACAAAATAGCCGAATACCTAAAAGACTGGATAAAATTCACCCTAATGGCAGGTGAAAATGATGGCGGAGTTGAAGTGTTTTTGGGTTAAATGTGACGGGCGTGTTCAAGAGCTTACATGGGAACAGTACAAAGACCTCTACATGAACGAGATGAAAAGCAAAAAGGTTAGACGCCTTCTAATCAGATGCGACGACGGCAAATACATGGTTATAACCCACGGGAGAAACGTTGTAACAATACCAACAAAAAGCCTACTTGAAATTTTGAAGTCGCTGGGACTTTAATGCCAGAAGAAACGTTCAAAGAGTGTCCCCTTTTAAACGTGTGTGAAATGAAAGTTACCCAACTTTACTTTAAACACATCTGCCAGTCCAAACGTTTCAGCTCATGTCCAAGATGGCTATGCCCACCTGAAACAAGCCGTAAACCTTCCGAATGGAAGAACCTCAATGTCTAATGCCCGAAGCAAGGTTAAACAGCTTTCCGCCTTAATCTGCGCCAACTGCCAAATAAACGACTACTCCAAATGCGCCTCAAACTGCAAAATCCACAAGCTAATAAACGAAATCCTGCAAGCTTTAAGCTGAAAGCGGTGTCCCTTTTGGGAGAGAAGATAGAAGTTACAAGAGAAGAATACGAAGCTGAAGTTGCCCGTCTCAGAGAGCTCACCGAAAGGTACAGCCGAAAATGGCCTAGACTCCGCCAGCTTGTCAGAAACGTCTCCAGATGGGAAACAAGAGTCGCCGACCTAACCAGAAGCCTAAACGAGCTTAAAAGGCGCCTGCCAGCCTCATGGCGGGAATACCGCTACATACGCGACGTAGAAATTCCATGGGCTAGAGAACGCCTAGCATACTGGACAAGCCAACGGGAAGCCTACATAGCTGAAATGCGAACAGAACTAAACGAAATCCTAACAGAAAGAGAAAGAATAGCCAGAAAAATCGTAAAACCCCCGCCACCTATTTACATCGGCACAGAGGGCAAAACAGGCTACGACATATACTACAACCCTAAAACCAAAAAATATGAAGTTATCGACCCAACAACAAGAGAAAAAGTCAGAGAGGAACATAAAATAGTGGTGGAGTACACGGCAAGCATAGAAACAGGAGTGCGCGGCAAAACAGGCTCGTTCGAGTTCATAGACGTTGAAGTAACAGCGATAACAGGTGTAAAAGAGGCGGATGACAGCGAGCTTAAACGCATAGAAGACGAAATGGACAGGACTGTTCTAGAATACCTTGCAAACCCATGGGTTGAAGGCGGAGGATGGGGCGCAGCCTTGGCAGTCTTTGAAAAGAAGGGAATAGACTACAACGGGCTTTCAATAATCGAAGAGCAAGACCACTACGGCTATCCAGTTCCACAGTACCCGACAATGGCAATCCACGTTGAAAAAACAACCAAAAGCACGAGGCCAAAAGACTACGGATGGCACGAATACCCAATAAGGTGAGAAAATGGCAAGCTACGCCCTCATAATAGACCACGACATAAGATTCGACCAATGGGGATGGAAAGAGCCATACGAGAAGGCTGTTAAGGCTTCCCTAGAAGCTTTAGGGTTCAAAGTTTTACAAATAATATCAAAGCCAAGCTCAAGCGGAAGAGGCCTACATTACTGGATACACATAGAATCGCCTAGACAACTTTCAGACGAGGAAATAAACATGCTACAGTTCATAGCAGGCGACGACAGAGTCCGCGTCCAAATAAACCAGCTCAGAATAGCCCGAGGCGTCAGAAAGTTCTGGAACAAATGCTTCGACCACGTTATACACACTAGGCCGATAGACGAAAAATGCAAACTATGCAAGCTCAGAAAAACAATCCTAAAAATGGCGAAAGAAGAAGGGCTATTAGCGGAAGGAGTCCAACTATGACAAAATACTTCACAATACTGCACGTAACAAAAGACCACCCAAAATGGAACGAAATACTAAAAGTCATAAGCGACATACAGGCCAAAGACCCAACTTTCAAACACCAGATAACGCCTAAAGGCGAGATAGCCATAGAAAGCCAAAACAGAAACCAAAGCTACAGGCGCGGAGGATGGTTCTACCACAAACACGGAATACAATACACGGTGATAGAGGTGAAAACAGCTGAGCAAAAAGTTTAGACTGTTGAAAATTTACGGTTGCATTATAATAGCCATTCTAGCCGTAGCTGTCTGGCTCTACGTGGTTGGCAACATAAGCAAGTTCGAGTTTCCCCTCTTAATAGTTGGATGCATATTCATAACCTTCCTAACAGCGTATATAGTGTTCATGCTGGGCATAATAGCCTACGAACAAGCAAAACCGTTAAGCATAGTTATTGAGGTGTGAACATGAGTATAAATATGGATGTTAGAAAAGTTGTCATATACGGATTTAAAGACTACATTGAGTTCACCCCCGACGAAGACGAAGACTATGTCCGTGTAAGAGTATTCGTGGAAAAACCTGACGGAAAGGTTGAAGTAGCATCTTCCGATTTATTTAAAAAGGTCGACTTAATAGCCTTAGCAAAAGTCCTGCGTTTCATGTATAAAAGCAAAACCGTTAAGCATAGTTATGTGAGGGATAAAGTTGAGGAAGGAATATCATAGCAAGCCATCTTCGCCATCCTTGAAGAAGCTGAAAAGCCAAGAAAATATAGGCAGTATAGCCTTGAAACTCTTGAAGACCTACTTAGAACAGAGCTTGAACTTCTAAAAGAATATGAAAAATTAGAAAAGAAGGGATAGGCATGGTTAGGCGAGATTTAATCCATAGGCTTGTTCAGGAAGTAGCCGAATTCATGGCGGAGCTTGAAGACAAATATGGACTAACAAGCGAGGAAATAGTTGAAATCCTAGAAGCGGTGAAAGAAGAATACGAGTGGGAGGATTAGGCTATGCCTTTTGATTTTAAGCCTTTAGACCAGCTTTTAGACGACCTCATTAGAAAATACAAGATTAGCCCAGAAGACATAATCGCCCTTGAAATGGCAATCCAAAAATACCTAGAATACCTTGAAGAAGCATGGCAACAAGCAGAGGCAGGAGAAATCTGAAATGGCTGATAAGCAGAGGTTGAAATGTTTTGGCGACGCTAACATGAGTGATGCTTGCTCTCAATGTCCCGACAACAAAGAATGCGTGGAAGAAACAGTAAAACGCTGGAGAAAGCGAGTAAATGAGGAAAAATCTGAAAAGCCATGCCCATACCTAACTTCAAGATATAATTGAGGTGTAGGCATGAGGACAGAGGAGGAAATAAGGGAGAAAATAAAAAGGCTGTTGCGGAAGCCAAACCGCCCAGAAGATAAAGGCTTCTCCGAAGCCATGAGAAAAACAGAAGCAGACATTCTAAAATGGGTTCTAGGCGAAAAAGACAAACTACCATTCGAATAACCCCTCTTTTTCTATTTTTGAAGCAAAACCGCAAGGCTATACTATTGAGCATAAACCTTTAAGGAGGGATGTTCTTGCGTCCAAGAAAAATAAAGCTAGTGGTAAAACTCGCAGGATTCAAAATGCCCCTAGCCGAAGCGAAGATAGTCAAATACGCTGACGTGCTTGAGCCTAAAACAGAGCTTCTCTGCCCCAAATGCCACGCAAAGCCCAAATGGTCGGGGCGTTACGAGTGCGAGTGCGGAGCAACTTATACACATTGGAGTCAGCTTAAACGAGTGTTGCCAAACGGTAAAGAAATCGTTAAGCCAAAACTGATTCAAGGCGAAGACGTTGAAGCAGAAGTTTACGTCATGGACAAGGCTAAATTCAGCCAATACGCAGATGCAACCCTAACCGAGTATGGATTAACTGTGGACGACGCCAATAGTGCAAACAACCTTAAAAAACTCATAATAGCCTTAGACCGCCTAAACAAAGTCATCATCCTACACTTCCTAGACACCTACGAAGAAAGAGTTGCGGTGCTTACCCTTAGCCTTTCAGACCGCATAATATTGAAAGAGCTTATACCGTTAAACCTAGCCGACATCAGAGAAACCCTTAAAGTTGATTTAAGCAACGTAACCGACAAGGACATAGCTGAAGCCGAAGCCCTCATTAAACAGTTGCCAGAAGCCACAGAAGACCTGCTATACGTTCACGACTACCGCATTCAAGGGCTGGAAGAAGTGCCAAAAGTTTCGCCCAAAGTAATTGAGCTTGAGCAGATTCTATCAAAAATGAAGAAGGAAAACGCCATAGTCTAAAGCAAAACCCTCCCCCTTTTTCTCTATGCGAGGGCTTCAAAATGCTTGAAACATTCACAGACCTAAAAATTGACCATCTGAAGCCGAACATGAAATTCCTAAAAGACATACAGGAAATACAGCTTACACCACAAACGGTAATCCAGCTTAAAGTGGACGGCGAGTTTAACCTTCTAGTTTACGACAGAAACGACGAAACCTTCACCATAAACAAGTGGGGAAGAAAACGCAAAGACTTTCCAGCCTTAAACGAGCTAATAAACGCCCTAAACCAAACGCCAATCCAGAAGGCTGAATTCCTATGTGAGTTATACGCCAAAACAGGGGATAAGCCCTTGAAATTGCCCGATTTTATTCACCTTGTTAAAAGCGATAATCCAGAAGACCACCTTAAAATCCACATAGGCATCTGGGACTGGATTAAAACAGACGGACATGAAGTAAACCAGCCATACGAATGGAAATACCAAGAACTTCAAGAAATCTTCAAAAACTGCACCCACGTAAACGTCTTACCCTTCTTCAAGCCAAACAACCACGCTGAAATCCAAACACTATGGAAAATATATGTTGAAGGCCAATCCTACGAGGGCTTCGTAATCAGAAACAACCATGAAATCTTCAAGCTGAAGCCACACGGCGACATAGACGTAGTAGTGATAGCCATAAACAAGCAGTCTTCCTACGGCAAGAAAAACCTTTTCAGCCAACAGATGGTTACAAGCCTCCACGTAGCCCTAATGAACGACAAAGGAGAATTCATAGAAATAGGCGACTTCGCATCTGGAATAGACGCACAACTCCGCAAAGCCTTATGGAAACTCATGGAATACAAAATAGCTGAAGACGACAAACACGTTTGGATAAAACCTTTCCTAATAGCCCAAATAGAATACACAGACCTTTTCCCCAGCAAAAACAAAGTTTACAAGCTAACATCAGAAGGATACAAGAAAATAGGCGAAACAAACCTAATACGCCTCCGCCACCCAAGACTTATACGCTTCCGCCCTGACAAGAACCCTGTTCCAAACGACATTTCCATCAGGCAAATCCCCACAAAATACCTTATAGAGGTGAACACAAATGGTTAAAACCGTCAAGGGACTATTAACCCTAAAAGAGCTGAAAGCCCTACTAACCAAATACGCCCAAACCCAACAGTCTTACAGGCGAGTGGTAACAGACCAAGCCGACATAACCTTCTACGAAAACCACGTAACATTAAGAATCAAAGAGCCGAAAAAGGAGAAATGCTACTACTGTGAAGGCACAGGCACAGCGGGAAACACTAAATGTTGGGTATGCGACGGAACAGGCATAAGAGAAGTGGCAGACGAAGTAACAGCAAAAATAACAGAGAAAGACTACGGGCTGAAAATAGAGGTGAATACTGCTGGAAAACAGCCAGAAATATGGAAGCCAGACGTTGAAAAAATCAAAACCTTCATAAACAGCCTAGCGGGAAAACCATGCGTAATAATCCCCACAGCCAAAAGCGGAAGCAAAGCCAAAAACCCAATAAAAACAATAAGCGAAATCCTAACACAAGCACAGCGTAAAATCATAGAATACTAAAGCAAAACCGCAAGGCTATTCTTTTGGGGATAAGTATGGAAAAGGAGAAAGGCGTAATTTACGCAAACGTTTGGAGAAATATGGCATCAGCAGACATTGTGGACTCGCTTGAGCTTGCGGTTAGAGTGTTAAAGGAAAAGCCTATTGAAGACCCTGAAAGCGTAGCCAAACTATTGCTTATAATCAGCGACATAGCTGAAATGCTCGCAGAAATGGCTCAATATTAAGCACGGCAAAGCAAATCGTAAGACTATTCTTTTGAGGGATGGGAATGCCGAAGTGTCCAAAATGTGGGAAAGAGATTGACTATCTAGTTTATGAATGCGAGGAAATATCAACATACATGGTTAGACTTTCGCCAAACCGACAAAGGCTTGAATGGGAAAGAGCTGACTGTGAAACCCTAGAAGACCCCGATACCTACACCTGCCCAGAATGTGGAACAGAAATAGCCCACCATTACAGCGAAGCAGTAGCCTTCCTTAAAGGAGAAGCAAAAGAGAAGTGATGCATCATGGAGCTGGAGAAACTTTCAGACAGAGAACTGAAAAATCGTTTCATAAGCCTTTGGCAAAGCATTTACGAGTTTGAATGCTTCGGCTCACACGACCTAATAGAGCTTGAAGCAATAGCCCAAGAACTTGAAAGGCGAGGCTACGAAATAACAGAAGTTAGAAAGCCGAGAATACGGAAAACAAAATGAGCAAAACCGTTAGGCTACTTTATTAGAGGTGGTTAAGTTGGTGGAACGGAACGAACCAAGAACAATAATAAGTGACAAAAATCAAATGACTTGTAGATGTGGAAGCAAAGTATGGTTAGCTTATTTGAGAAAAAATATATTAATTCTAAAGTGTTCAAATTGCGGAGCTATTGAAGGTTTTGAGATATTGGACTGGTGAGAACTTGTATCTGTGTCGTCTGCCCCTATAATTACTGAGGGATGGAATTGAGTGAAGTTAAGCCCTACTTTAAAAGCGTTAAACTGCAAGGGATGTTCATAAGCATCACATTAACCAAGCATCCAAAAGCCTCAATAGACGACTACTTAAAAGCTGTGAAAGAGAGGATGGGCGACCTAATAGTGTTTGTTAAATGTCCAAAATGCGGAAGGGAAGTCCCCAAAATTGACATGACAATTCACGGCTACTGCTACATCTGTTTCCATCAACAACAAAGCAAAACCGTAAGCCACTAATTTGAGGGATAAAAATGGTTAGGCTTTTGAAACCCAAGCAAGTGTATCTATGCCCAAAGGATGGAAGCTACGTTGATGACGATTGGTGTAGAAACTGCCACAACTTTGTCAAGGCTGAATGGCACAACGGCGTTTGGACAATATACTGCGACTATCCAGAAGACCAATTCTGTGGCGTATGCGGAAAACCGTTAAAGGTTGTTGCCTATGGGAAAGACTACAAAATAATAGGATGCCCAGAACACAGAGAATTCGACCAAATAATCAAGCTATGCCTTGAGGGATAAAATGATGGATTGGGTAAGCAGTCAAATCTATGAGCTTGAAAGAAGAATCAAAAATCTGGAATGGGAAATCGGCGAAATCCGAAGCAGGTTAGACCGCATAGCTGAAAACCCAACAATACAAGACATACTCACAAGGCTTGAAGACTTGGAAAGCAGAATATACGACCTCGCAGACAGAATAGACAGCCTAGAACGATAAAACCCACCCCAAATCCCCCTTTTTCTGTTTTAAGCAAAACCGTTTAGCCTTCTTTTGGTGGTTGTTTTGGAAAATGTTTTAGACGGTTTTAAGGGTAAATGGGCGAGTTTAACCATAGACTTCCATGATGGCAGAACATTAACAATAAAAGCCATAGTGAAGGCATACGAAAAACCCTTCATATTCATCAAAGCTAATGGGTGCGTCAGAGCCTTAAACGAAGCCATAATCCGAGAAATAATCCCCATAGGCGACGCAACATGAACAGCGAACCAAAACTATGCCCCAATTGCCCAGCGTCAGCGTGGATACCAGAAGTCATTAAACAACTGAAAGCTAAAGAAGTAATTAAAACAGGCGAGAAGCCTTCAGCCCTGAAAATCTGCATGGAACTAAGGCGAATAATAAAAGAGTTAGGCTTACCTCCATGCCCATACTACCCATACACGGAAACACTTTTACTATGGCAACAAGCAAAACCACACGCCTATAATGGTGAGGGATGAGTATGAGAGGCAGAAGTAATGGGAAAATCACTATTTTGCTTGAAGACAAACCATACATGGACAGAATACTTAACACACCCGTGAATCGCTTAACAACTGAAGAGCTTTTCTTAGCTGAATTACATTTTATGCTTGAGGATGCAAAGAAAGGTGATAAAGAGCTTCTTACTTTCAGAGATTCAATCAATTTTTGTTGGAATTGGCGTTGGAGTGAACTTCAAACAATATTGAAGAAACATCGTGAAGAGTTAGATAAACTGTTCAGGAGATACGGCTATATACGTGTCAGTAAAACGGGATGGAGAAAATTCAGCTATGAAACAAGACCTGAAAGATGCAACCATAAAGAAAACGGATGCGTATTCTGGAGTTTAACCGTTTACAATATATTGCGGAAAATGGAAGAAAAAGGCTTAATCAAATCGGAAAAAACAATCCACTACGACCACAGAAAAGGAAAAGGCTTACGCCTTGACACCTTCAGATTTTGGTTTATAAACCGTGAAGCATACCATAACCGAGTAGAAAAGCAAAAGCTGACAGCATACTTATTGAGGGATAAACTATGATTGGAAAATGCTCTGAATGTGGTAAAAGGCGTAAACTATACCATGCTGTGGGAAGCACGATAAACGCCCTATGGTGTGCCGAGTGCATAAGCAAACACAAAGACAACATCCAGAAAGTCTATGAAATACCAGAACTACGCCTATACTCCGTAAGCGTCTTCTTTGAAGTGGAAGCATACAACGAGAAAGAAGCAAAAGAAAAAGTGGCGGAAATGATTAAAGCCCCGCCAGAACTCTGGACAATAGACAACGCAGAAGAAATCCAATAGCAAAACCAGAGCCTATTATATTGAGGGATACGAATGGAAATAAAAGAGCTTATCCGTAAAGACCTTGAAACCGTAACCATCATCAAAGATTTAGGCCATCCCGTAAACGAATGGGAAATTGAAAGGCTTAAAACCGTAAACGATGTGCTATTACATTCAGCATCAATATTAAGCGATGCTCAAGAGATGCTCCAACGTGGCTACAAAACAGAACAGGTAAACAGCGAAATAAACGAAGCCAAATTCTTCATATTCAAAGCTATGCAATATTTAGAGCTAAACCCCCTATGCCCATTCAACGACTTATGCCCCATCTACAAAAAAGCAAAAACAATACCCATACTGATGAGGCGATAAAGAAATGGAGAAACAGCCTAAAATGAAAGTTTACCCTATTGTGCTATACAAACACATAAACGGCAAATGGATAAGAAAACACGATGTAACACAAGCAGACCTTGAAGAAATGGAAGAAAGCGATTTTGTAACAAAAATAATCACATTTGACTCATGGCCAAAGTATGAAGCATGGCTAAAAGCCCACACGGAGAAATCCAAACCATAAGCAAAACCACCCATCCTTATTATTGAGGCGATACGTATGGAGAAGCCAGATTTAGAGCTTAAAGCCTTAAACAGCTATTGCGGAACACAAAACTACTATCAATATATGGGCGTGTTGCTAACCGATGGCGTTAAATACCTAATGGAAAACGGATATAGCTGGTTTGTAACGGACGCAATCGCTGTAATAGTAGCACACCCAAAAATCCGCCAACACCTACAAAAAGACGACTTCTTAACCATCAAGCTGAAACTAAACAAAGATGAAGATGGATACACCGCCGATATGATAATAACAGATGGAAACGACACCCAGCTATACCGACAACACTACGACTTAACCGACGCAAAAAGAGAGCTTAAACTGTTCTACACGGGAAACGTCTTAATGTTAGCTTCAGAATACTAAAAGCAAAACCACCCCCCTTTTTATTGAGGTTAAGCCTATGGAGAAAACCGTTAAAGCCTTAATTCGAGAAGCACAAGGCGACTATGAAGATGGAGAAATGCTAATAGAAGTTGTGGAAGGTAGAACAGTAAACGGAAAAGAGATAACCGTTAAAGCCACCATAGACGAATACGATTTTATTAGGCTTTATGGTGTAGATGACTTTAAAATATTGATGCATAACGGAGAAGTAGGCGACGTAATCGGTCAAGGAAAATGGTATAGAGCAAAAATAAAGCAAAACCGTTAAGCCTCTTTTATGGGATGCGTATGGAATGGGAATATATAGATATTGAGTGCTTCAACTCCAGAGAAAAAGCCAAAGACTTCCTAATAGAATACAAACGTAAACACCCCGAATCAAACGCATTCATATTAAAACGCCATGTTCCCATGTGGCGAGGCTATTTTAAAGGTCAAGCACAATACGAAACCATTATTCTTTATTGCGTAGTGGAAAAGGTAAGTTTAGCCCGACTATTAGAATAAAGCAAAACCATAAGCCTATTCTATGGGATGCGTATGGAAGCGGATTATGATTTAGTTAAAGCCATAATCGAGAAAACCCTTGAGAAGCACCCAAAAGCCAAACGTATAGCTGTGGAAAACTTCCTAATGTCAAGTGTAGGATACGACTATGATAACCAGATAAGAAACCTATATCTTGACGCTTCACTCTACCGATGGAACACCCAAACCGTAAACGCCATAAGACAAGGCTTAAACGTAATGCTCCAAAACGGACTACTCAAATAAAGCAAAACCATAGAACATTATAATGGTGATAATGGAATGACTGAAGATAAAGAATACCTTCATAAAACTCATACTACACGAAATAGCTGAAAACCTAAACCCATACATAGACGTGGAAGAAATCGAATAAGCAAAACCGCATAAGAATACTATGGGATGAGTTATGAAGCATAAAGACGTGATGGAAGATATAGCTGGAAACGATAAAAGCACTTGTGATGGAGAACTCGAATACATAACTTCCGAATTCACTATGGATGTGGATTGGTGGATATACCGATGTAAGAAGTGCGGTAAAGAAGTTTGGACTGTGCAGGGTGGAAGACACTGGTGGAATTTCGAAAGACAACCAGAACAATAACCCCCTTTTTCTAATCTATCGTAAGAAACACGACATGCCACCAAGCGAATCGCAAGAAGCAAGAAATCATAAAAAAACG
>Ga0207433_10011819_pt1 | contig 13197 bp, 13 predicted proteins | sample YelNatPaOPGAMG01_FD_187559 | JGI IMG/M metagenome (GOLD analysis project Ga0207433, IMG submission 187559) | Hot spring thermophilic microbial communities from Obsidian Pool, Yellowstone National Park, USA - OP-RAMG-01 (SPAdes) (version 3) | ecosystem: Environmental > Aquatic > Thermal springs... | reverse complement strand
GTCTGAAATAGTTTCTTCATATTGTATATGGATCTTTATAGTGCCGGCATTAACGGCAATGTTTATATTATTATTTGGTAACAAAAAGTTTTTAAGAGAATGGGTTGCCTTGATAGGTATGATTATTACTTTAATAATATCTATAGTGATATTGATAGAAACCCAGAGCAAAGTGCTTATAGAATTTGGCTCTCATCTGAGGATAGATAGTTTAAGTAGTTTATTTAGTTTTATTATCAGCGTGATAGGACTTATGGTTATTATTTACTCGTTTAAATATGTAGAACGCGAGAAGGAAAAGGGTATAATAAGCGATAAAAAGGTTAAATCATTTTACTGGCAAGTAATGCTTTTCATAAGTACAATGCTTTTTGCAACCACGACTAATAATATAATTATACTTTGGGTTATAATAGAAGCTACGACTTTAGCATCAGCAATACTGGTTGCATTTTACTGGAACAAAGATTCAGTGGAAGCGGGTTATAAGTACTTAATGCTTCTTACAGTTGGTATATCGTTTGCATTATTTGGATGTGTGTTGCTTTACTCTGGTGCAGCATCGAGTCTTATAAAGGGCGAACCACTTCAGATTTCTGTTATTTCTGAAGCAGCAAAGGCAGGTATTATACCAAGTAGTATAATACTTTTAGCAGTAGCGTTTTTAATAGTAGGATTTGGAACAAAAGCAGGTATTGCTCCATTTCATGCATGGCTTCCTGATGCTCATGCAGAAGCCCCAACTCCGGTGAGTGCACTTTTGTCTGGTGTTATGATAAAAGTAGGAGTTTACGCATTAATCCGTACAGTTACAATGTTTTATACATCTTTCTCAATAATCAGTGTTTTTATTGTGATACTTGGCATATTTACGATGGTAGTGGGTGTGTTTATGATGTTTATCCAAGAAGATTTAAAAAGGTTTTTAGCCTATTCTTCGGTAAGTCAAATGGGATATATTATCATGGGATTAGGCTTATCAGGAGTTGTTCCTGCAATGTCAGGTGTTGTAAAAGATGGTTCATATATAAGTATGTATGGTTCTCTTTTCCATATTGTAAATCATAGTATTATTAAATCTCTTTTATTCTTATGCGTTGGTGCAATTGTCTTTAAAACAGGAATTAGAAGGATTAATGAACTTGGTGGGTTAGGTAGGAAAATGCCAATAACGGCGTTTTGCTTTTTTATTGGAGGTTTGGCAATATCTGGGGTTCCAATGTTAAACGGGTTTATGAGTAAATTTACATTGTTCTTAGCGGGAGTTAAGGTGCCAGGTATGGTATGGACTACTGTAGTTGCTATTATTTGTAGTATCCTAACATTAGCATCATTTGTGCATGTTTCTTACAGAATATTTATGGGTCCTATCTCTTCAGAGTTAAAGAGTTTAAATATAAGTGAAGTTCCTGCTTCAATGTGGTTAATGATGTTTGTTCTTGTTTTATTCTGCTTTATACTGGGTGTTTCTCCACAGGTTATTTATCCAATTTTAAACAATGCTACTAATGTAGTTTTGTCTATTATATCAAAAGGAGGATTATAAATGCTTCAATCATTATCAAAAAAAGTTTTTCCCAAGTCTTTATGGGTTTATCATGTTAATACAGGAGCATGCAATGGCTGTGATATTGAAGTTATTAATACTTTAACACCTTATTATGACGCTGAGAGATTTGGTATAAAACTAGTAAGTTCTCCTCGTCATGCAGATGTTTTGTTAATATCGGGCCCTGTTACAAGGCAGATACTTCCTTCTTTAAAAAGGCTGATGGATGCTGTTCCTAATCCTAAACTTGTATTTGCGATAGGTTCGTGTGCTACGGGTGGTGGAATATGGAAAAATTCATATAATATTATCGGTGGAGTTGATAATGTTGTACCTGTAAATTATTACATTCCAGGATGTCCTCCAAGACCTGAAGCAATCCTACATGGAGTTGCTGTTGCACTTGGACTTATACCTAAAAGTGTGAAAGCTGAAGAATATAAGGAAAAATCGTTGGAAGAGATGTTTCCTGATGAGTAACCTTTTTTAGATTAGAAAGTTTTTAAAGCCTCTTTTATTGCAATGCTAACTGCATCTAAAGTAGTATTTATCGTATCGCTAATCTTATTGGCTAAATCCATTTGTTCTGGTTGGATACCTATAATAAATATTTTTGCTTTTGTTTCTTTTGACAGATAATCAGTAAAAATTTTTAAAGGGACATTATGAGTTGTATAGGTTATCACTTCAGATAAATTTTCTTTTTCTATGATACTTACAGAACCTGGTGGTGCTTTCATATCTACTGCATCAACTATAATAACTGTCTCGGGTTTTAAATCTTTTATGATATCAGTATAACTTTCAGGTGTTTCTCCGCAGTTTATTACAGGAATCTTGATATTTCCATTTAATTTTTTGGCTAAGACTGGTCCTGCACCATCGTCGCCCCTAAGTTCATTGCCAATACAAACTATTACTGTTTTACCTTTTACTCTTTTTTTTATTTCATCAATCATAGATATATATTATATCAAAAAATAAAATATTGTCAAAAAAATAAAAGACATTGAAAAATAAGATAAAAGGATATATAATGATTTTATAAAGAAATTAGAAAAGTAAGGAGAATTAAAATGTGTTATGCAATACCAGGTAAGGTAGTTGATATAAAGGGCAACCTTGTGGTCGTTGATTACTTTGGAGAGAAGAAGAAAGCAAGGAACGAATTCTTTGAATTAAAAATAGGGGAATATATTTATGCACAAGGCGGTTTTGTAGTTCAGAAGGTAGAAGAAAAAGATGCTATTTCGATTCTTGAAACTTGGAAGGAAATTTTTATAAAACTTAAGGAAGTAGACTTAAGACTTGCTCGAGAAACAAAAACTCTGTATCAGATTGCAAATGCAAAAAGACAGAAGTATCTTGGCAATTCATGCTGTGTGCATGGTATTATAGAATTTTCAAATTATTGTAAGAATGATTGTTTATTCTGTGGTATAAGAAAAAGCAATAATAAAATTATAAGATACAGAATGGAGATTGACGAAATAGTTTCTGCATGCGAATATGCTACTAATGAATTGAAGTTCAAAGCACTTGTATTACAATCAGGAGAAGATCCGTGGTATACAGAAGAAAAACTTGTAGAAATGGTAAGAAGAATAAGAGAAAAGTGTGCTATATTACTTGTATTAAGTATTGGTGAAAGGAGTGTTGATACTTATAAAAAACTTTACGATGAGGGAGCAAGGGGTGTATTACTTCGGTTTGAGACAGGGAAGAAGGATTTATATAAAAGATTAAAACCTGACTCAGATTTGGATGAAAGATTAGAATTAATAAGAAATCTGTATAAAATTGGTTATATGATTTTTACAGGCTTTTTAATAGGTCTTCCTGGACAGTCAGAGCAAGATATAATTGATGACATAAATCTTACATGGAAACTTAATGCTGAGATGTTTTCATTTGGTCCTTTTATACCACATCCTGAAACGCCGTTAAAGGGTCAACCTAAGCCATCGATTGAAATGGTTTTAAATACTATTGCAAGAGCAAGAATCCTTTATCCAAATAGTAAGATAGTTGTAACAACAGCACTTGAAACTTTAGATAAGAAAGATGGAGCAAGACAGGGATTGTTAGCAGGTGCAAATTCACTTATGATAAATGTTACACCTGAGAAGTATAGACACTTATATGAAATTTATCCTGATAGAGCGGGTTCAGATACTAATGTAAAGGATAGAATTAAAGAGGTGCTAACTTTGCTTTATTCTCTAGGAAGAGCACCTACGGATTTAGGTGTATAAAATTTATGCATGAGTATTCAATAGCTGAAAATTTACTTAAGATAATCGAAAAACAATGTGAAACTCATAAGATAAAAAAAGTTAAAAAAATCAATCTTAAGATAGGCGTTTTAAAAGCAGTTATACCAGACTCTCTTGAATTTGCTTTTGAATTACTTTCAAAAGGTACAGTGCTTGAAGGAGCAAAATTAGCAATTAAAAGTATTCCACTTGAAGTTTACTGTCCGAAGTGCGGTAACAAGTTTAATTACGAAAATACTTTTGAGATTGAACTTTGCTGTAGTAAATGCAAAAATACTGATATTAAGATAAAATCAGGCAATGAATTTTTTATTGATAGTATTGAAGGAGAGTAAATTTGAAAAAAGTTATATTGAATTTAGATATACTTAAGGAAGAAAATATTATTGCTAAAAAGAATAGAAAGTATTTCAGTCAAAATAGAATATTTGTAGTTAACTTAATGGGTTCACCTGGTTGTGGAAAAACAACATTAATAGAAGAGATAATAAAAAAGATAAAAGATAAATTAAAAATAGCTGTAATAGAAGGGGATATAGCAACAGTAAAAGATGCAAGAAGAATTTCAAAGTTAAAAATTCCAGTTGTTCAGATAAATACAGAGAAAGTAGGTAATGCATGTCATTTAAATGCAGGAATGATAAGAAAAGCAATTGAATCTTTAAAGTCAAAAAAGATAGATATATTGATTATTGAGAATATTGGTAACCTTGTTTGCCCTGCTGAGTTTGACCTTGGAGAAAACTTAAGAATAGTGATGACTTCGGTTACAGAAGGAGATGACAAAGTTGCTAAATACCCACCTATGTTTGCTAACTGTGATATCGTGATTATCTCAAAAATAGATTTAATTAAATATTCTAAATATAATTTAAAACAAGTGGAGAAAGATATAAGGAGAATTAATCCTAAAGCAGTTCTTCTAAAAATAACAACAAAAAGAAAAAATACAATAAATAGTCTTATTGAGATACTTATGAGGGAAAAGGGATATGCAGATTGATTATTTAAGGATTTCCATAACCGATAGGTGTAATTTAAATTGTTTGTATTGCAATCCCGATAGAAGAATATCTTTTTTACAAAAGGAAGATATTCTTTCGTATGAAGAGATGGCTAAAGTTGTTGAATTATTTTCTGTTAAAGGAATTAGTAAAGTGCGATTAACAGGAGGTGAGCCTTTAATAAGAAAGGATATTGCAAGTTTTATTAGGATGCTAAAAAATATAAAAAATATTAAAGATATATCAATGACAACAAATGGAGTACTACTTAAATATATGGTGAAAGATTTAAAAATAGCAGGTTTAAACAGGGTTAATATAAGTTTAGACACTTTAAAAGCAGATAGATTTAAACTTATCACAAGAGGAGAAAATTATTTTGATGTTTGGGATGGTATAAAGAAATCAATAGAAGAAGGATTAAATCCTGTTAAGATAAATGTTGTTCTGTTAAAAGGAATTAATGATGATGAGATATTGGATTTTGCAAAATTGTCTCTTGAATTTCCTTTGATTATAAGGTTTATAGAATTGTTTCCTGTTAATTCTCGACTGAAAGAATCCTTTGGTAGTATGATAATAAATAATGAAGATGTTAAACAAGAGATAATTAAAAATTTTGGTAAACTTGAATCTGTTTCAAATGTTAGAGGAAATGGGCCTGCAGTTTATTATAAAATTAAAAATTCTTTAGGAAACATTGGTTTTATAAGTAGTTTTAGCGAGGATTTTTGTGATAGATGTAATAGAATAAGAATTGACTCTACAGGGAGAATATTTCCTTGTTTATTTTCAGAACCAATTTACGATGTTAAGAAATTAATTAGGACAAAAGCAATAGATGAGATATTTAAACTTATAGATAAAATAACTAAAACAAAATCTTTATATAGAAAAAAAAATATTAAAGATTATAAAGTTGAAATGAGTAGTATTGGAGGGTGATAAAGATGGAAGGGAAGGTTTACTCAATAAATATAAGTAAATCCAAAGGAGTTTCAAAACTACCTGTGAATGAAGCGAAGATAGTAGAAAATTTTGGCTTTGAGAATGATGCCCATGCAGGTACTAATCTAAGACAAGTAAGTTTGCTTTCAATAGAGAGTATAAGAAAGCAAAAGGAATGTGAGAAAGTGAAGAAAGTGGGTGTAGATTTAAAACCGGGTGATTTTGCTGAGAATATTACAACAGAGGGGATCGACCTTACAAAATTAAAAGTAGGGTATAAAATAAAAATTGGAGAAGACATACTTTTAGAAGTAACTAAAATTGGGAAAGAATGTCATAGATATTGTTCTATATATTACAAAACAGGAGATTGTATAATGCCAAGAGAAGGAATATTTGCAAAAGTTATTAAAGGTGGAGTTATAAAAAAAGGTGATAAGATAAGTATTTTTGTTTAAAGACAAGTTTATTTTAGTCTTTATAAATAATTTAAGATTTTTTTTACGTTTTTTCTTAATAATTTTAAGTTTTTTTCATTATAAATTACAATATCTGCTTGTTTTATTTTTTTAGAAAGAGGGATTTGTGATGAGATTCTATTTTCTGCTGATTGTTTTGAAAAGCCTTTTTTTATTAGTCGTTTGATTTGTGTTTTTTTACTGCATGCTACAACAATAATTAAGTCTGCTAAATTAGAGATTTTTGCTTCAAAAAGTAAAGGAGCTTCTAAAATAATAAATTTATATTTTTTTCCCTTTTTTGCTTTTTTTATTTCTTTTTTTATGGTTTTTATAATTTCTGGATGAGTTATGTTTTCTAAAATTTTTCTTAACTTCTTTTTTTTAAAAATTATATCAGCTAATTTTTTTCTATTTATTGTTAAATTTTTATTTAAAATTTCTTTTCCAAACTGTTTAACAATTTTTTTATATGCTTTCTTTTTAGGAAGTATTATTCTGTGTGCAATATCATCAGCGCTTATAAGATATCCACCGTATCTTTTTAATATCTTTGATACTGTAGTTTTACCAGTAGCAATTCCTCCTGTTATTCCTAATACCTTCATTTACATTCTCCCCAATTATCTCCTATTTTAATATCTATTTTTAAAGGCACTCTTAATTTTAATGGTTTACCAGAAATAGTAGGATTTTCCATTATTTCTTTTAAAATCTTTCTTAGTAAGTCTAACTCCTTAGGGTTACATTCAAAAACTAATTCATCGTGAACCTGTAGAATCATTTTAGAAGATAAATTTTCCTTCTTAATTGTATTGTATATATTTATCATTGCTAATTTAATAATATCAGATGCAGAACCTTGAATAGGCATATTTATTGCTTCTCTTTCTGCAGATTCTCTTATAATACGATTTTTACTATTTATATTAGTGATATACCTTCTTCTATTTAGTATAGTATCAACATATCCTAATTTTTTTGCTTTTTCAACTGCTCCAATCATATACATCTTTACACCAGGATATTTTAAAAAATAATTTTCAATATATTCTTTTGCTTGTTCTTTACTTATTTTAAGTTCTTTTGCAAGCCCAAAAGGAGTCATTCCATATATTATTCCAAAATTAACAGTCTTTGCAATCCTTCGTTTTTCACTATCTACCATTTCTTTTGGAATGTTAAATATTTCTATTGCTGTTCTTGTATGAATATCTTCATCTTTATTAAAAGCATCTATTAAATTTTTATCCATACTGAAATGTGCTAATACTCTTAAATCTATCTGGGAGTAATCAGCAGATAAAATTTTCCATTCGGGCTTACTTGGAATAAATGCTTTTCTTATCTCTCTGCCAATTTCAGTTTTAATGGGAATATTCTGTAAGTTGGGATTTTCACTGCTTAATCTACCAGTTGATGTTCCAGTTTGATTAAAAGAAGTATGAACCTTATTAGTTGTTTTATTTACTATATTAGGTAAAGTATCTATATAAGTATTCTTTAATTTTGTTAGTTGTCTATAATTTAATAAAATAACTGCTAGAGGAGAAATTTTTGAAAGTTCTTCTAAAACCTCTACATCGGTTGAAGCACCTGTTTTTATCTTTTTTATAATAGGCAGTTTTAACTTTTCAAATAAAATTTTACTTAATTGCTTAGGTGAATTAAGATTAAACTCTTCTCCCACCATATTATAAATCTCTTTTGTTAAATTTTCCAATTTCAGAGTAACTGATTTTGAAAGTTCTTTTAAAAAATCAATATTTAATTTTACACCAGTTGCTTCAATTTTATATAAAACTTCAATAAGGGGCATTTCTACATTTTCAAAAAGATTTGTTAAATTTCTTTCTTTAAGTTCTTTTTCTAAAATATATTTTAAGTCGTGATTAAAACAAACTATTTCTTTTTCATTAATATTTTGTGATAAATAAGTAAAAACTAAATTTTTTGCAGTGTAATTTCCTTTATCTGGATCAATAAGATACGATGCAATCATAGTATCAAATTTTATTGGATAAATATTCAGTTCAACTTTTGATAAAGCAAATAGTATTTTTTTAAAATTGTAACCTATTTTAAATTTATTCTCATCCATTAAAATATTTTTTATGTTAAACTTTTTTAAGTCTTTAAAATCAAAAGAATAATAAGAAAGAGGTTTTAAACTTAACAATATTTCACTTTCATTTGCATCAATACTGATTTCTTTTATATTGTTTATTTCTTCTAAAAATTCGTTAAAAGTCCTTTCATCTATAACAGGGATTTTTTTACATTCAGTAATTTCTGGCTTAAATAGTTGAATGTTATCTTGCTTTGAAACTAACTTATTAAGATCTTCTATTAAGCTTTTAAACTCTAATTTTAAAAATAATTCCATGATTTTATCTAAATTTGGTTCTTTAAATTTTAAATCATCTAATTTAACATTAAGAGGCGGCAAAACTAAAGTTGCCATCTTTTTACTAAATATAGCAATTTCTTTATACTCTTTTAGCTTATTTTTAAGTTTTTCATTTTTTATTTTATCAATATTATTAAAGATAGTGTTTAAATCTTTATATTCGTTAAGTAAACTTGATGCAGTTTTTTCTCCAATACCTTTAACTCCAGGGATGTTATCAGTAGTATCACCTGCTAATGCAAGAAAATCAGGTATTTGTTCTGGTTTAATACCATACTTTTCCATCACTTTTTTTTCATCGTATATATAATCTTCCTTATAAACACTTACAACTTTAACATTTTCATTTATTAATTGAAATACATCTTTATCACCGCTTATTATTGTTACCATTAAATTATTTTCTTCACCTTTCTTTGTGAAATATGCAATTATATCATCTGCTTCATAGCCTTCAATTTCATAAGTTGGGATATTAAAACAGTCAAGCATATTCTTTACAATAGGGATCTGTTTAATTAAGTCTTCAGGAGGAGGCTCTCTTTTTATTTTATAATCTTTAAATTCCTTATGTCTAAATGTAGGCCCTTTTGTATCAAAGGCAAAAGCAAGATAGTCTGGTTTTATTTCTTTTAAAATTTTTAAAAGTAAACGAGCGAATCCAAAGACAGCATTTGTAGGAATACCTTTAGATGTTGATAAATTTTTTATAGCATAATAACATCGGTAAAGGTAAGAATTTCCATCAACAAGAAGTAATTTTTTGATATTTATTTCTCTCTTTTTGTCTGACACTCTATATCATATCTTGCGAAAGGCAAAGCTTCCAATCTCTTTTTATTGATAGGCTTTCCACATATTTCGCAAATACCGTAAGTACCCTTTTCTATTTTTTCTAAAGCATAGTCTATTTCTTCTAAATTCTTTTTTTCTGAGTCACTTAAATTATGTAAAAATTCAGTATCATAAATATCAGATGCTAAATCAATAGAATCTTTCACTTCTGTAAAATCGATTTGTTTACCTTCATCAATGTTTTTTAATAAATTTTTAAGTAAATTCTTCTTTTGCAATAAAAGTAACTCTTTGAAATGTTTCAAGTCTTTTGTGGATAATTTTTTTGATTTTAAACTAGATAATTTTTTACTCTTTACTCTTTTAGTTTTATTATATTTCTTCTTCGTTTTCATCTTCATCGGTATGACAATCCTCATAATAAGGGCACTTTTTACAACATCCTTCCATTAAAGTGCCCGATTCACTACAAATTTCATAATTTGGACATTCTTCACAACAGTAAAGCAAGTTCCCCTCCTTTTAGTTATGTTTAAAATTAATTATTTTATCAAACTCAAAAGTTGATTGTATAAAACCATTTATTTCGTGTCTTGTTTCACAAACCACCTTAATAGTTTGTAGTCTTTTATCATCCTGCCCATTTATTATATTACCTAATTCTTTTAGTAAATTCAAGTAGTCATATACTTCTTTTGTAATTCTTTCTCCAGGAATGAGTAAAGGTATTCCAGGTGGATATGGAGATATTACCTCAGCAGAAATTAGTCCTATAGCATCTTTAAATGGGACTTTCTTTGTTATGGAAAATGCTGCTTCCCTTGGAGTTAAAACAACATCCGACTTAAATTCTGGAATAGCAATATTTGATAATGCTTTAGCAATATTTTCATTTATTTTGAAGTTTTTCTTAATATCCTTTAGTGAATGTATTAATCTGTACATATCGTTTTTAGTATTACCTAAACTTACAATAGCAAGTAAATTTGATGGAGTAGCAAACTCTACCTGTATACCGTATTTTTTATTTAAAAGTTTTGATACTTCATAACCTGTATTTCCAAGATTTCTTGTATCTATAGTTAATTTTGTTACATCCAATCCAAATATACCTTCTTTTCCAATAACTTCTTTTCCAAAACATCTAATTCCTAAATTATTTAGATGTTTTCTTGATTCCTCTGCTAAACTAATAACTCTTGAAAGAATTTCCCTTCCTTGTGTTGCCATTTGCATTCTTGCTACATCAAGTGAAGCAAGTAGTATATATGAAGGTGAAGTTGTATGCAATAACTGTAATATTCGTTTTAATTTTAATATATCCACTGTCTTTCTAGCATGAAGCATAGATGCTTGTGTCATTCCTGAAATAATCTTGTGTGTACTTTGAACACATATATCTGCTCCACCTTCCATTGCAGAAGTTGGTAAGTCAGGATGAAATTTCAAATGAGGTCCATGTGCTTCATCAACAAGTAAAATTTTTTTATACTGATGTGCTATCCTTACTATTTCTCTTATATCAGTAGTTATTCCATTATATGTTGGGTTTGTTATAAGTATAGCCTTTACATCTGGATGTTCTAAAATCTTTTTTTCTATATCCTGGGGAGTTACATTACATATTATGCCAAGTTCCTTATCTATTTTTGGATATACATATATAGGTATTGCTCCACTTAATATGACTCCTGCAATGACTGATTTATGAGCATTTCTGGGTATAATAATTTTGTCTCCAGGTAAGCATACTGATAGTATCATTGCATGATTACCTATAGTTGTTCCATTAACAAGGAAGAATGAGTAATCTGAACCATATGCTTCTGCTGCTAACTTTTGTGCCTCTTTGATTACAGTTTTAGGGTCCTGCAGAGAATCAACCTCTTCGAGTAATGTTAAATCCATGTCAAATATCCTTGCTCCTACAAAATCTCGAAACTTTTTAGGGATTCCATCTCCATGTTTATGCCCTGGAGTATGGAAAGAAATTTTTTTCTTTCTTGCATAGTTAACAAGTGCATTAAAAAGAGGGGTTTTTAATTGCCGTTCATAATAATCCAATTTACCAATCACCTCCACTTTTTAAACAAATAAAGGCTTTTTATCTGTTATTATTAACTTTTTGTTTAAGTTTATATCGTTCAATAAATCTTTTGGTATAGTAAAAAGACCTTTATGTAAATCACTATAATAATATTTTAAACCTTTAATATACCTTTTTGTTAATCTTTTTTCAATTTCATCTTTAGTTAAATTTTCTGGATCATATTTTTTAGAAGCAATAGCAAATCCCCATTCAGTTCCATAAGATGGAATATATGCATAAAAGAGTTTAACAATAGGAAATATATAACATAATGTGTTGTATATTGCAATATGTATTTTTCTATATGGATGAATAGGAGATATTGCCTGAACCACCATAAGACCAATTTTACTTAACTTTTTTTTAACAATATTATAAAATTCTTTTGTAAAAAGAAGATTAGAAGGGCCATCTTTTACTGGTTCTGAAAGATCTAAAACTATAACATCGTATATCTCACTGGTATCTTCTAAATACTTTCTGCCATCACCATATATCATTTTTACTCTTTTATCTTGAAAATATTTGCCATTTAACTCTGACATAAGTTCAACTACTTGCATGTCAATATCAACCACAATTACTTCTTTAACTGTATTATGCTTAAGAATCTCTCTTAATGCAAAACCATCTCCGCCACCAATAACTAAGACCTTTTTAGGCTCTGGATGTGTAATTAAAGCAGGATGAATTAAAAGTTCATGATAAATGTATTCATCTTTTTCAGCAAACTGAATATGATCGTTAAGATACAAGCATTTACCATAATCTTTTGTCTCTATGAATTTAACATGCTGATAATCCGTCTCTTTATCTACTAGTACTTTCTTAACTTTATAAAGATGATACTCATTATCAGTAATATGATCTGCTATCCATTTATTTTTCTTAGCCATTATATTAAATTAATTTTAAACAGTTACCTTAGCTATATTATGCTCGGCTGAATTAGGTTTATGTAGTAATTCTTTATTGGGAATATGAAGAGAGCCTCTTTTAACTTCCATAGTTGTGTAGTTTTGTGTTTGCAGTCTTTTTGCAATGTAATCAAAGGCAACCCACGGATCTATATCCTCACCGCAGGTAAATAAATCCAATGCAGCGAAATTATATTCTGGCCATGTATGTATGGATAGATGAGATTCAGCGATTATAACAACTCCACTTACGCCATGAGGAGAAAACTTATGGACTATAGTTTTAATTATAGTTGCTTTTGCTACTTCTGCTCCTTTGATAAGTATATCTTCAATCTCTTTCTGGTTGTTTAAAATTTCAGAATTACAATTATACATTTCAGCCAAGACATGTCGTCCCAGCGCTTTCAATTTAAATCTCACCCCCTTACAATAATTTTTTTTATCTTTTTATAGTAAGTATAACAAATTTTTTTGAAATGTCAATAGTTTTTTAAAAAAATTTTTTATTTAAGAGAAAATTTTACAGGGACTCGGATTATAATTTTAGATATGTTTATTTTTTTTGGAGGAGAGAAAGGTTGAGCAGATTTTACAATTTTAATTGCTCCTTCATCTAGTAGTTTATTTCCAGACGATTTAAAGATATTTATACTACTCACATATCCATCATTTGAAATAAAAATATCAAGTAAAACCTCACCTTCTATATTTTTTTCTCTTGCTTCATTTGGATACTTTTTAAATTTTT
>Ga0207433_10011817_pt1 | contig 13202 bp, 15 predicted proteins | sample YelNatPaOPGAMG01_FD_187559 | JGI IMG/M metagenome (GOLD analysis project Ga0207433, IMG submission 187559) | Hot spring thermophilic microbial communities from Obsidian Pool, Yellowstone National Park, USA - OP-RAMG-01 (SPAdes) (version 3) | ecosystem: Environmental > Aquatic > Thermal springs... | reverse complement strand
ATGATCGAGTTGCTGCTTGGCCGACCGGCTCTGGCGAGCACCCTCAGCAGCAGCACTGTCCACGAGGTCGGCGGCGACCCTCGTGACGCGGTCGGCGACGTTCGTCATATCCGCACCTCCTGTAGCAGGATGCTACGCCTTGTAGCGAAATGCTACAAGGCGTCGGCGTGCCTCATCTACTTTGAGCGCGTAGCCGGCGGTGGTGCCTCAGCTATTTTGAGCGGCGTAGCGCGGAAGGCTTGCCCGATATGGAGGGGCAAGATCGACATGGCCGCAAGACGGCAAGTAACCAATAAACTGCGAGGTCAGTACCGTAGGGCGTCCAAGGCGGACAAGGGCGAGATTCTGGATCGGGTGGTGGCCACGACCGGGATGGGTCGCTCGACGGCGCGGCGGATGCTGAGTGGCCCGAGGCTGGCGGATCCGGCCGAGCAGGTCGACGGGCGCAGCTTGCGGCCGCGGGGCTTCAGCGACGACGCCAGGGCGCTTTTGGAGCATGTGTGGGCGTTGATGGGCATGCCGTGCAGCAAGTACCTGGTGGTCATGGTCGAACTACGGCTGCCGCTGCTGACCGCCGCCGGTGATCTGGACAAGCCGTTCGCCACCGAAGCGGCCTTGGCCGAGTTGACGACAATGAGCGCGGCGACCGTGGACCGCTACCTCAAACCCGCCCGGGATGCGATGCGGATCAAGGGCATCTCGACAACGAAACCGTCACCGTTGCTGCGTAATTCGATCTCCATCCGCACCTGCGCCGATGAGGCGCCGAACACCCCTGGGGTGATCGAGGCCGACACCGTCGCGCACTGCGGCCCGACGCTGATCGGCGAGTTCGCCCGCACCCTGACGATGACCGATCTGGTGATCGGCTGGACCGAAAACGCCTCGATCGCCCAACAACGCCGCCACGTGGATCATCGAGGGCATCGAGGAACTGCAGCAGCGCTTCCCATTCCCGATGGCGGTTTTCGATTCAGACTGCGGGTCTGAGTTCATCAATCACGAGGTCGCCGACTGGCTGCAGGACCGCGACATCGCCCAGACTCGCTCGCGGCCGTACCAGAAGAACGACCAGGCCCACGTGGAGTCCAAGAACAACCACGTGGTGCGCAAACACGCGTTCTACTGGCGCTACGACGTTGATGATGGAACGCGTCACCGCGGGCGGGCGCCGCAAGCGCATCTACGACAGCCCGGCCACCCCGTGGCAGCGCCTACAATCATCAGGTGTTCTTGATACACAACAACTCTCGAACGTGGCCGCCCGAATCGAGGGCATCAACCCGGCCGATCTGACCCGTCAGATCAACACCATCCAAATGCAGCTGCTGGACCTGGCCAAAGCCAAGACCGAGGCCCTGGCCGTCGCCTGCCACCTCGACCTGCAAGCATGACAACCGTCAATCAACCGATAGGCCGAGGCGAAGTAGTGCAAGCCCCCCCACGCGCTCACCATGTGTGAGGCACCAGCCACCGCTTCGCGCTCACTTTTACGTGAGGCACCTCGGGCGTAAGCGAATAGTTGCGGGCCTCGCGTGCCCGTCGGCGAGAAGGACAACAAGAGGCTCTGGGATCCTATTGAGAAAATGGCGGCACACCGAAGACCGCCAAAAATTTTGCGAAAACCGCCAGGTACATCGAGACAGGACACGGACAGCCACAAACGAAACAATTGGTGGGCAGTGCAAAACGGCGTAGTTCACCGGTAAAGCGGCATATTCGATTTCCGCGTATTCGTTTCGCCCCGCTACACCGCAGCGCTGACCGGCAGCAGCACCGCGGTGCAGCGGTATGTCAGCGCACCGAGCGCTGCTCCTTGGCGATGACGTTCGGCACGTAGAAGCTGGGATAGTGGCCCTCGCTGTCGCGTTCGCCGAACACGATCACCTTTCCGTCGGGCATCACCTGGGCGCCGGTCGGCGCGAGGCCGCCGGGCAGGAACCGATCTCCCGGCACGGCGGCACCGTGCACGAAGGCGTTGCGCAACACGCGCCAGATATCTGCGAGCTGCTTGGCAACCTCGGGCGACGCCTTTTCGGGGGTCGGCAAGACCGACATGGGTGGTTCGATGACGACTGGACCGGCAAACGCGGAGTCGGCCGACGGCCCGCCAACTGAGATCTTGACGTCTATCGCGGCGATCTTCTGGTTGAGCAGCTGGTTGACAGAGACCCCTTGCTCGGCTGCGGCCATGGTGAGCTTGCGGTGCTGTTCTGGCGAGGTGCGCAGCGCGATCTTGCCGGAGTAACGGCGATCGCCGAGCGGTTCGGGGATGGGCTCGCCCGACGCCGCCATGTCCTCGATGACATCGGCGACCAGCCTCACGATGCCGGACATCGCGTCGACGGGTGATTCCTCGAGCCATGACAGCGAAGGGAACTCGGCGACCAGGCCGACGTACTCGCCATCCTCGGGCGACCATTCGACTCGGTAGGTGTAGTGGCGGTCCATCAGTAGGGCCCTTCCTTGAGCTTGGCGATGGCGATGAGGGCTTGCTTGACCTGGTATTCCTTGGCCTTGCTGCCCTTCTTCTGGATGTTGATGCGGGGGTTTCCAGCCCACGGCATCCGGTAGACGTGGTGGCTTGTCCCTTGGTTACGGGGCGCGCCGAAGTAGTGATCGCATACCGCCTTCAGATCGGTGAACTTGATGCTGGCAGGGCTATTCAGCATCTCGGCTTCGATCCTGGCAATACGGTCGACCACCCGTTGATGATAGCACTGACGCTAGCATAATAGCATATGATAGCGTTGACGATATCGCTGCCGGCATTACCGCCGGTTGAGTCCGCTCTGCATGTCGGTGGCTCGTGCCTACGTCGTCGTCACTGACCCGCACTACTGAAACTGGAGAATCAGATGACCACAATGACCGTCAAGGGAGCTTGGAAGGGCTGGGACGACAAGACTTTCGTGGAGATGACCGACGGCTCGAAGTGGAAGCAGGCTTTGTACCACTACGCCTACCGGCCGGAAGCGACCGTCACCAATGACGATCTGATGCTCGTTGACGGCATGAGCCGAGCTGTTCGGGTGCGCCGAGTGTAGACGACGTGCGATCAGATGAAAGCGGCGAGACCTACTGGTAACCCGCCATATTCGATTCCGCCGTATTCGTTGCCGGGGTAGGCCGGCGGATCGTCGCGGAGGCCTGGATGTAGAGCCCTGGAGTCGCCCTGCCCAAGGGGGGAGGGCAAGGGTCCGGTAGCACTCGAGGTTTGCCCGGCGTTCGTTTGCTGAACACATGGGACGATCCGCCATACCCGGTGTCTACAATTCGTCTACACTGGTTCCATGGCAGCAGAAACCACAACTGTCCGAGTCCGCCGTCCCGATTCTGAGCGGCTGCAATCTCTAGCCAAGGCTCGTCAAACCGCCGTCGTCGACGTCGTGCACGCAGCCATCGACGCCTTGGAGAGGCAGGAGTTCCTGCGGGGGCTCAACGGGGACTACCAGCGCCTGCGCAGCGACCCCGAACTGTGGGAGCAATACCTGGCCGAGCGTCACGAGTGGGACGCACTGGCTTGATCTGGCGGGGGGAGGTCTATCACGTCGATCTCGGCCAACCAGTCGGACACGAGCCAGCCTTTCGCCGCCCGGCGGTAGTGGTGTCGGTCGACATTCTCAACAACGGACCGGGCGGTCTGGTGGTCGTCGTCCCGATCACTACCGCTGGTTACGGCCTCCGAAGCCACGTTGAACTCGAGCCAGCAAGCAGCGGGGTGGACCACACTTCCTACGCTCGCTGCGATCAGCTGCGGGTGGTCTCCGTCGAACGACTGTCATCTCGCGAGGGAATGATTAGTCCAGAACAGATGCAAGCCATTGACCAAGCACTACGCTTCGTCCTAGATCTGTAGTGCCCAGCCTCGTCGTAGCACCTGTCCGATCTCAACGTACTCGGCGGCTCGGTGCTGGTGACCGTCACTTTGTTTGAGATGGCCTCGCCAGCGGTGGCCAACATCACCTTGCGGCGCAGTGATCTACCGCCGTGGCACGCCGAGAGGCCCGGCGTACTTTACCGGTAACCCTGCATATTTGATTCGTGCATATTCTCCACGAGCGTCCGGAGGTGGGACGGTTCACCGCACCGGTGGCGAGCCGAGCGCGGTAGGGATCAGGGGGATGGCGCGGGCGTCGGGGACTTGGCCGTGCCGGGCAAAGCCGCAGTTCCGTGCAGGCACTGCTGGTATTCCGGACTACCCGGGACGTTATCGGCACCGCAGTTGCAATCGTGAACTTGCGCGGGATTGCCAAGCGAATCGCAAAAGTCGCTAGCTGGGGCCGATGGTGCGGCCCACACGACACCGGCGGTCAAGGCTGCTGCTAGACCACCGACAGTGGTTATCAATACTCTCGCCTTCACGTTGGACTCCTCGCCTCCCGAAGCCGACGGCACTCTGCTGCCGCGGATTGCACTAGCCGAACAGTAGGACTTTTCATCCTCCGGTATTCACCGCGAACCCACCACCGCGGAGCCCGGGGAGGGCCGCTCGAGATGATCGGGCGTGGTTCACCGACCGGTAGGTTTGCTGAAGGGTAGCGTCAGGGCGCTACTCTTGGCTGAATGTGGTGTATGATCTGGTGTATGAAGCGCACCAACATCTACCTTGATGAGGAGCAGGCGGCCAATCTCGACAAGTTGGCCGAGCAACAGGGCGTTTCGCGTGCCGAGCTCATCCGCCAATTGCTAGGCACGGCTCTCAACAACTCCGACGACAATCTCGAATCTGACCTGAATGCGATTGAAGAGTCGTTCGGCGCGCTTCGTGATATGGAATCGCCCGATCGCCGTCCCGGCGGCCGCGAGGAGCACCTCGACCGAATGTGGCGCCGCACCTCGTGATCCTGGTCGACTCGGACATCCTCATCGCTCACCTTCGCGGCCTGGACGCGGCACGGAATTGGCTCGTCCAAGCTCGAGAGGAGGGGCCTTTAGCTATCAGCGTGGTGTCAATCGCGGAGCTCGTCGGTGGGATGCGCAGCGCCGAGCGACGCGAAGTGTGGCGGCTGCTGGCGTCGTTTCGCACCGAACCAGCCACTGAGATCATCGCGCGCCGGGCCGGCGACTTCAGGCGGCAATACCGGGCGAGTCATTCAAGCATTGGCCTTGGTGACTATCTGATCGCCGCGACTGCCGACGTGAAGGGCTATCAAGCGGCGACGTTGAACGTGAAGCATTTCCCGATGTTCAAGAACCTGCGGCCGCCATTCGCCCTCTGAGGAGGAGCGATTGAAAATCGTTGACCAGCAATGCAAAACGGCGTAGTTTACCTGACATAATGTCGCTTATCGGCACCGAACTACGCCGAGTCGCATTAGATGAAAGGACTCGCACCCGTGAGGATTCAGCCGTCAGTCCTGCTGGGGCCCGCATACTCGTGCGCTGCCACCCACTGAGACTCCCGTGTTGGTTGCATGACTACCGTGGTCGGCGTACATCTCAATCACTTAATGAATGATTCGGCCGTTAGGTGAAACATTGCGAGCTTCGATCGGTGCCGGGTAGCACGTGACCGGTGTGAATCGTTTCAGGCTCCCTCTTCGATGGCCGGGCGGCCCACCCCGGCGCCATTACGTCACAGTGACGAATGCGCAGGAATGTCAGTTCCAGTCACGGCACGGGTGTGGTCTCCGCGGTGAAAGGAATTATGACCGGCGGCGACGCAATCGTCGAGGTCACTGCGACCGACCCGGAAGCCGGAACGTGTCAAGGTCGGTGAGACAGTTTCTTATGCGGATTTGATGAGTGCTTCGGGGGTTGGTTGGTTGATCCAGGCGACGGTTGGCAGTTTCGGTGGGGTGGGTCGGCGATGCCGCAACCTGGCGGGGTTGGCGGGTCGGCAAGCCGCTGCGCGGTGAGTTGGCCGGGAATTTCAGCGCCCGCCGCGGGCCCACCGACTGCGGTATCGGATCGAACAGGACGGTGTGTTCATTGTGCGCGTCGACCATCGCGGGGCCGTCTACCGCCACCCTCGTGACGAAAAGCTGTTGGGTTACAACAGCATCCGGTCCGACCGATACATCCTCGCGCCAAGAATCAGCTGAGAGCGCCGCCCAAAGTCAGAGGGCCCCAGCGCGGTCAATTCGTCACCGTGACGTTACTATCGCGGCAAGACGCCCTCGTTTGCCCAGCCTACCGACGCACTGACACCAACACCGAACACCGGTAAAGCTGCATATTTGATTCCGGCGTATTCGGGCCTCTGCGTAGTGCTTTCGGCCATGATTCGCTTGGCCGCCGAGCCGTCTCGCTCGTTGAGTGGGGGCCTTCGAAAGCGCTCGCCAGAACCCGGGTCGGATTCTCACTAGTTTGCCGATGTGTCATCCAGAGCAGTCGACCGCAACCTCGAGTGCCGCGCAGATGGCGCGCATCCGGGCGTCGGCGAGGCGGCCAAGCCGATCGACCAACACCGCGACCGAGACACTTTCGACTGAGTCCAAATTCACCGCGGAACGGTGCGGGATCGGGTCGGGACCGGGTTCAAGAACAACCTCGCTGGCCAGCCCCCGGATTGTCGTGGTACAGGGCGCGACGAGTGCGCGTCGAAGCCGAGGGATCGCAGCATCGCGCGAGAGAACAACGACTGGACGCCGGCCGATCTCGGCCATCTCACACCACCACACCTCTCCGCGCGCCGGAAGTGCGCTCACAAGTCTCCGGCCGCCCGCCGCCACGACGCTATATCGCCCCACTCGTCGGGCTCATCAATCGGGTGCTCGTCGTAGGCGGCATAGCTCGCATCCACCTCGGCTGATCGATGGCGAGCAAGTAAGGCCCTGAGGGCCTCATCGATGAGAGCTGCGTCAGTAATTCCTGCCCGCACGTCGCGTGCACTGCTCAGTAGCCCGGCGTCGACAGTAGTGCTCAGGCGTATGCGGTTCATGCCACAATTATGCCACGGCCTGAGCAAACTATCCGATGGGCGTCCCCCGGTCGCGGGCCCACAAACGTCTGATTTGTCACGTGGCGAATTATGCGTAGCGCAGTGGCAGCTCCCGAGGAGACCTGATTCGCGGTGATTGCAACTGATTCTGGACTAGCCGGCCAGCGAATTAAGCTGTAGCACAACTTAATTCAGAGTTAATGCGGCATCTTCTCATTCACCCACCTCTGCCCAATGTTGCTGCAAGTGTGGAAGGAATTCGGTCAACGGTGTCTCCGTTGGTCACGGTGAACGTGGTCAGGCGGTCACTGAGGTGGGCTGCGACGATTTGCACGACGGCGATGACGGTGTCGTTGGCCACCAGGTCGGGCACGGCAGGCCGACTACGAACCGGTGCGGCCACCGAGTGGAAAACGCGCGGCTGTCGGAGGCGCTCAAGGAGATGGCCGTGATCGACCGGTGCGGGCGAACACGCCGGCTAGGGCATCCAGGGCGGCCGGCACTAGCCGGTAGTAGGCCCATTTGCCGCGCTGGGTGCGCTCGAGCAGACCGGCCTCGACCAGGACCTTGAGGTGGTGTGACACGGTCGGTTGGGACAGCCCGACCGGCCCGGTCAAGTCACAGACGCATGCTTCGGCCGCCTCGTGGCCCGCGATCAGCGACACCAGTCGCAGCCGAGTTGGCTCGCCGAGCGCCTTGAGAACCCCGGCCAGCCGCTCGGCGGCCTCCGCATCCAGCACCGCATCGGCGATGGGACGACAACACGTCTGGAGATCGGCCACCAGTAGCGATCCATCGGATTGCGCTGAGGAAGCGATCGTCGTAGGCATAAACCCAGTATGACACACATTGACAGCCGTCGATGGATAGTGCAGTCTTGATCCCATAGACATCTGTCGATGAGAGGATTATCGAAATGACCGAGACCAGGGACGGCGAGTTGCGCGATCAGGTTCGCGCCAGCTACGGAGCCGCCGCCAACGCGATCAGCGGCGGCGCCACCAACAGCGAGGTGCTCACCGCGGCGAGCTGTTGCGGGTCGAGCGATGCGGCCGACGTCGGCACCATTTTCGGAGCGGGTCTCTACGGCGCCGACGAGCATTCCGAGCTGCCCGCCGACGCCGTCGCGGCGAGCTTGGGGTGCGGCAACCCGACCGCGGTCGCCGACCTGCATCCCGGTGAACGCGTGCTCGACCTGGGCTCCGGCGGCGGCATCGATGTGCTGCTCTCGGCACGCCGAGTCGGACCCGAGGGGTTCGCCTACGGCGTCGACATGACCGACGAGATGCTCGCCCTGGCCGAGGCGAACAAGGCCAAAGCGGGTGTCACCAACGTCGAGTTCCTCAAGGGCACCATCGAGGACATCCCACTGCATGACGCAGCGGTCGACGTGGTGATCTCCAACTGCGTGATCAATCTGTCGGCCGACAAACCGGCGGTGCTCGCCGAAATGTTTCGGGTTCTGGTTCCCGGAGGGCGGATCGGGATCTCCGACGTCGTCGCCGAGGATCACCTCACCGCGGCCGAACGAGCCGAGCGCGGCTCCCATGTCGGCTGCATTGCCGGAGCCCTGTCCAAAAAGGAATACCTCGACGGCCTGGCCGCCGCCGGATTCGTCGATGCCTCCGTGGCCTTCACCCACGAAGTTGCCGACGGAATGCACGGCGCAATCATCCGCGCCACCAAACCCGCAGCATCGGTCGGCGGCTAAACCGACACAGAGCCGATGCAGAAAGGCCAGTGGGCTGGCGCGGAGCAACCGCACCAGCCCACTGTCACGTTTGGAGTTACTTAGACAGCAGTCACTCCTACTGCCTGAGGCCCTTTGGCGCCTTGCGCAACCTCGAACTGAACACGCTGGTTTTCCTCGAGCGAACGGTAGCCGTTGCCCTGGATCTCCGAGTAGTGGACGAACAGGTCCTTAGCGCCGTCGTCCGGGGTGATGAAGCCGAAGCCCTTCTCACCGTTGAACCATTTCACAGTCCCCTGTGCCATTTACTTTCTTCTCTCATTTCAAATGCGGACATACCTAAAATATCCGCGCGATCAACGTAGCACGAGCCGTGCCCTTTATTGACGATTGTTGTCACGCTGCGGCGACGAACCCTGGGAGCGGGCCGGGCGGCGACTACGCCGGCGGCCGACGGAACCGGAGCGGGGAGGCTGCGGCGGACGCTGCTGCGAGGAATGCGCAGGGACCGCCGTCTTCGGCGCGGGGGCACGATGCGGCGCCATCTCACCGGCTACCGCGTGCACGGCAGCCGAGTCGACGGTGACCTCCTGCGGTGTGACGCGGATGCCCGCGCGGCGCATCAACGCGTGCGTGTCCTTACGCTGCTCGGGCAGGACGACGGTCACGACGTCACCGGCGTTGCCCGCCCGCGCGGTGCGCCCGGACCGGTGCAGGTAAGCCTTGTGCTCGGCGGGCGGATCGATGTGCACGACCAGCTCGATTCCGTCGACATGGACGCCGCGCGCGGCGATGTCGGTGGCCACCAACACGCGGGCGTCACCGGCGGTGAAGGCGGCAAGATTCCGGTCGCGTGCGGGCTGAGACAGGTTGCCGTGCAAGTCCACAGCCGGGACACCGGATTCGGTGAGCTGTTTGGCGAGCTTGCGCGCCTGATGCTTGGTGCGCATGAACAGGATGCGGCGACCGGAGCCGGAAGCGAGCCGGTGGACCAGCTTCGTCTTGGCGTGCACGTCGGAGACGTGGAACACGTGGTGGGTCATCTCGGGCACCGGCGAATCGGCGCCGTCGACGGAGTGCAGCACCGCGTCGCGCAGGAACCGATTGACGAGCTTGTCGACGCCATTGTCGAGGGTCGCGGAGAACAGCAACCGCTGGCCGCCCATCGGGGTGGCCGCCAGGATGCGGGTGACGCCGGGCAGAAAGCCGAGGTCGGCCATGTGATCGGCTTCGTCGATCACCGTGACCTCGACCGAGTCGAGGCTGATCAGACGTTGCTTCATCAAGTCTTCGAGGCGGCCCGGGCAGGCCACGACGACGTCGACGCCGGACTTCAGCGCCGCCACCTGCCTGCTTTGCGACACGCCGCCGAAGATCGTCGTCACGCGCAGCCCGTTGGCAGCGGCCAGCGGCTCCAGAGCCGCGGTGATCTGGGTGGCCAGTTCCCGGGTCGGGGCCAGAATCAGACCCGCCGGGTGCGACGGGCGGCGCCGGTGTCCGGCCAGCCTGCTGACCAGAGGAATCGAGAAGGCGAGCGTCTTGCCGCTGCCCGTCTTGCCGCGGCCGAGGACGTCTCGGCCGCTCAGTGTGTCGGGAAGTGTTTCGACCTGGATGGGAAACGGATGGCTGATCCCGCGGGCGGCGAGCACTTCGATGAGTGGTTCGCGCACGCCGAGATCGGCAAATGTCGTGCCTGTGGTCACTGGATGTCTTTCAGCATCGGTGGTGCCGAGTTGGCGGCGAAATGCGCGCGTTCGGTCAGCACAAAGTGGCGAGATTGCCGGTGGGCAAAATCGATCGCCGCGATACGAACTGCGCCGGATTCAGTGCGCCAGCCACTCGATCGGGGCGGACGCCGGAAGGATCAAGAAGCGTTTCACGACGTGCCGGCCGCCGTAGGACGGCCAACGTTGACACCAGCATAGCGCATGCCGGCCCGGTACGCCCCGCGAGCCCGAGACCTGCGCGCGGCGCCCGCCCGCTGCCTGTACCGTTGAAGACGAACCGCTCGCGAGCGGTCATCGCGAATCGTCGCCTCAAGAAAAGAGATCAGCGTGCGATTCGACCGTCGTCCGGACGCCGACGCGAACCGGCCGACCTCCTCTTTCGTAAGGACACACATGGACAACTCGAACCTGTTCTCCCACCCCGAAGCGCCCGAACACGTCGTCTCGGACGAGACCTCCGGGAAGCCGGTCGAACACCCGGTCTTCTCGGATCGGCCCAACGGCGACGCCGGCGCGCGGGCCAAAGAACGACACTGAGGTAGTCAACGCGGAGCCGCGGGGCGGTTGCGTCGCCTGAGTCGCTGCCGCGGCAGTGAGCCTCACTGTCGCGGCAGTGAGCGGGCCTGACCACATGCGCCCGACGGGGCCGGCATTGCGCCACACAATCATGGAGTGCCCCATCGCAAATTCACCGTCCTGTTGATCGCGAGCGCCGAGGCCTTCGCGGCTGCGGCGCTGTGGGCCGCCGGCGCGTAGCGGCGGCAAGCCCCTCCGGCGCAAGCACTTTGGGCCATGGCGCCGCCCGGGCCGTAATCGGCAGGGAAGCAAACGCAAACCGTGACAGCACACGTCCAACTCGTTGCCGCCGAACCCGGAGTCCACTACACCGTCAGGTTGATCCAGGCGCCGAGTTCTTCGATGTCATGCACTGCAGGAAGCCATGTCCGCGACCACAACCGGTGCGTGGGTCTTCGTCGAGCGCCCGTCGCAGAAGTCGCGCGGCGGCGCCGAAGAATCTGCTTAGCGAAACACCCGTCGGCCCGACCGTGATTTGGGACTCGTTGTCGGCACGGCCGCGAAGGCCGCCACGATGCATGGCGGTGAGTGCGGTATATTCACCGCATGCGAGTCCAGAAAGCGGCTCTTCTGAAGTGTCGACCTAACGGATGCGATCCCCTCTCTGTCAACATGAGTTGAGGCGCCCGCCCCCTGACAATTAGTGACCCGAGGGCGGGGATGGAGAGACTCCCCCCGAAATGACGAACAAAGTGACGACGTTGGCCCGAGCGACCGGGATCGAAGATCCTGGTCGGGTGGCTGACGATGCAACGCAACGTCCCGATCCCGAGGTGCCTGAACGCGCCCGGCGGCGGACGTTCACCGCCAAGTACAAGCTGGAGGTGTTGGCTGCCTATGACGCGGCACCCGACGGCGAGAAAGGCGCGGTGCTGCGCCGTGAGGGGCTGTATTCCAGCCACATCGTGGAGTGGCGCAAAGCGCGCGACGCCGGCGCGTTGGCGGGACTGGCCGCCCCACGCGGGCGCAAGCGCCGTGATCCGGCCGCCGAGCAGATCGCTCGCCTGCAAGCTGAAAAGCAGCGACTGGAGCAGGAGTTGGCCAAGACCCGCGCCGTGGTGGACGTCCAGGCAAAACTGCACGCGCTCTTGGAGATGCTCTCCGGGAGCGCGGATACCGAGTCGAGGTCGACACCATGACTGATCAGGCCGTCATGGAGTTGGCACCGCAGCTGGGTGTGCGGGCTGCCTGCGAAGCGGTGGGTGTCGCGCAGGCCAGCTACTACCGGCGCCACCGGCAAAGCCCGCCACCGCCACGCCCAGAGCCCATCCCGCACCGCCAACGCCGTCAGCCGCGGGCGCTGAGCACTGCCGAGCAGCAGGTGGTCCTCGATACGCTGCACAGCGACCGGTTCGCCGACGTCGCGCCGGCTGAGGTGTGGGCCACTCTGCTCGATGAAGGTGTCTACCTGGGCTCGCAGTCGACCTTCTACCGGCTGCTGCGCCAAGCCGGTGAGGTGCGTGAGCGCCGCGCCCAGGCCACGCACCCGGCGAAGGTGAAACCCGAACTGGTCGCGAACGAGCCAAATGCGGTGTGGTCGTGGGATATCACGAAATTGCGTGGCCCAGCGAAGTGGACCTACTACTACCTGTATGTGATCTTGGACATCTTCTCGCGCTACGTCGTTGGCTGGATGGTCGCCAGCCGGGAATCGGCGGCGCTGGCCGAGGTGCTGATCCGCCAGACCTGCGCCAAGCACGGCATCGACCGTGACCAGTTGACCATCCACGCTGACCGCGGCAGTTCCATGACCAGCAAGCCGGTCGCGTTCTTGCTCGCCGATCTCGGTGTCACCCAGTCACATTCGCGACCGCACGTCTCCAACGACAATCCGTTCAGCGAGGCCCAGTTCAAGACGTTGAAATACCGGCCCGACTTCCCCGGCCGGTTCGGCTCGATCGAAGACGCACGAAGACACTGCCAGGTCTTCTTCGCTTGGTATAACGATGAACATCGCCACAGCGGGCTGGGCCTGCATACCGCCGCTGACGTCCACTACGGCCTCGCAGAGGCAGTCCGCGACAAGCGGGCCGGCGTACTCGACGCCGCCTACGCCGCACACCCGGAACGGTTCGTCCGCAAACCGCCCGAACCGCCGAAGATCCCGGAAATCTCGTGGATCAACCGACCCGACCAACCAGAGGAGGACGCTCAGTAAATACCGCGCAACGGTGCCTCATTCAGGTTGACAGATTCCGATCCGGTCGCGTGAGAAACGGGAAAATCGCATTGCACACACCGGAAATCCTCTCTCGGGACTCGCCTTAAGCGACACGGTCGCCGACCCGGCCGTGACGATTTTCTAGCAATGTACGTGCTGATC
>Ga0207433_10011815_pt1 | contig 13204 bp, 13 predicted proteins | sample YelNatPaOPGAMG01_FD_187559 | JGI IMG/M metagenome (GOLD analysis project Ga0207433, IMG submission 187559) | Hot spring thermophilic microbial communities from Obsidian Pool, Yellowstone National Park, USA - OP-RAMG-01 (SPAdes) (version 3) | ecosystem: Environmental > Aquatic > Thermal springs... | reverse complement strand
CGGAACGTGCAACCCTGGTCCCCCTCCCTCGTACTCCCGCCTCGCGGCGGTTTCCTTTGGGAGGGATCTACCCTTCCGGGCTGCACACGTCTGTAACCGTCTGGTTTCAGGCGCTTTTCACCCCCCCTCCCGGGGTACTTTTCAGCTTTCCGTCACCGTACTAGTGCGCTATCGGTCTTGAGACGTATTTAGTCTTGGAAGTTGGTGGCTCCCAACTTCCCGCACCCAAACCAGGGTACGGTACTCTGGGACACCGGCACAACTCCTTCCGGCTTACACCTACGGGGCTTTCACCCTCTATGGCGGGCCTTTCCAGGCCACTTCGGCTTAACCGGCGAGGAGGAGCCGGGCCCATAACCCTACATCCCCCACGGGTTGTCCCCATGGGGTTTGGTTTGGACTCTTCCCCTTTCGCTCGCTGCTACTAAGGGAATCCCGTTTTGGTTTCTTTTCCTCCCCCTACTAAGATGCTTCCGTTCGGGGGGTTCCCGCTCCCTGCCGGGAGCACCGCAGACTCCCGAAGGAATCTGCGGTAGGAGGTCCCATTCGGGAATCCCCGGTTCTAAAGCTGCATACGCTTACCCGGGGCCCTATCGCGGCTGGCCGCGCCCTTCTTCGGCGCTCAAGCCGAGCCATCCCCCAGACGGTGTGGCATGTCGGGCTTTTGGCGGTGTCTGTTTGGCGTTGCGGTGAACCCTTCTCTTGCTGTGGTTGCCTATGCACGGCTTCATTATGAGCTTTAAAGGCTCACTCGCCCTTCGCTCCACATCAGATTTGATGGGGAGCTGCATGGCTTAATGGCTTAACGTAATGTAGCCAAAATATTTCTGAAGCGGCTTTCAACCATATAAGGGTTACGTCGGGCCTTTAAGGATTGTGCCTAATTTATTCTGCTTCTAATGACGTTTAATGCCCATCACATAGACCCATGCGTATAGAACTGTCAATAGCAGATGTGTTAGCATTTGACTCTTATGGAAATAACCCATATAAACTGGTTGGAGGTTTCTGCTTGATCGGGAGAAATATGCAGGGTGTCAGCAAAATTGTTCTCATAACTTTGACAGCCATGGTTACTTTAAGCGGATTTGCAGCTGTTGTTTTCGCTAAGCCCCCAAGGGCTTCGTGGACTTTCATGGTTTACTTAGACGCCGATAATAACCTTGACCCTTATGGCCCATTAAACATTCAGCAAATGAGTAATGGTTTAACAGCAGAGGCGAATATAAATGTCATAGTCTTGGTGGATAGGCTGGAACAGCCGGCGTACCTTTGCAAAGTCACTCGCAATAGAGTTGAGGTTGTTCTTTCGCTTGGAGAAGTTGACATGGGCTCATGGGAAACCCTCTCATGGTTTGTAGAATACACGTTGAAGAAGTGTCCTGCGGAGCATTATATCCTTGATCTCTGGGATCATGGTGGAGGTTATCGTGGAGTTTGTTGGGATGAGTCAAGCGGAAATCACCTTTCGCCCCACGACATAGAAATGGCACTAGCCAAAGCCGAACAGAAAACAGGGACCAAAGTTGACATTGTTGGCTTTGACGCTTGCCTAATGGGCATGATAGAAGTCTGCTACGAGCTAAAGGACGAAACAAACATTGTTATAGGCTCAGAAATGCTCATACCCGGATACGGATGGCCCTACGAAAGCATAATGAGCTATTTATCGACTAATCCGAACGTTGACCCCCGCACTTTAAGCGAAGAAATCGTAAGACAATACGTGAACTATTATATAAACATGAAATCAATATACTTCGTACAACTATCAGCCATAGATGAAACCGCCGTTCCTAAAATGGCTGAAAGCTTAAACACCTTCGCCGACCATCTCAGCCAAAACATCGTTACATATAAGGGGGTAATCGCCGGTGCGAGGGGTGTAGCCCAGCAAAAATTCATTATGGGCACAATGGGCGCATACTACTACATAGACCTCTACAAATTCGCAGACGTAATTAGGGAAAAGGCGGATGATGATATCCTTGACGCGTTGGCATCAAGCCTTATGGAGAAAATGACCGCAATGGTTTTTGCAGAACGGCACATAAATCCCCAAGGAAACCTCGATGCGAAACAGTTTGGGCTTACAATAAACTTCCCACCAAACATACAAACCTACAGCAGCGGATATGAAACATACGTGCAGTGCTTTGTTGCAGAAACAACATGGCTTAACCTATTAATGACCTACTACAAAGCCGCTTAACCCCAATTTTTTATTACAAGGCATATTGTTAGCTTTCCTAACAGAAAATGCAGAACATTTAACAAGGCAGTTAACATTTTTATTTTTGTTCTTGATATGCCTATCTATGATAGCATACAAAACGTTAAAACGAAGCGCCTCGGTAGCTCAGCCTGGTAGAGCAACGGCCTTGTAAGCCGTAGGTCGCGGGATCGAAGCCCGCCCGAGGCTCCAGTACCTCTAGTTCTGGAGCTGCCATAATGAAAAATTGTTTCCATAACGGAATAGAATAGCCTGCCCCACTGATGGCTTGCATCGTTGAAACTACAACTTTTTTCAGGCCGAACTACATTAAGGGTTTTAATGTTATTGCCAACTGTATTGTTGAACAGTTGGGATCTATAGATATGAAACCGTTCCAACTCTAAATGTTCTGGGTTAACCTCTGGGATTAGCAGAGGTACATCTTCTTCAAGTCTATGGGCGCTTGCTTTGCTGAAAACATGATATGTTTTTGCAAACTCTTCTTCTAATGGTCCTGCAACATCGGATGGCAAAGCGGAGAAAACAAAGTCTACGGTTCCGGCTTTTTCCACAGATTTAACATCAGAATTCACCACGTACATTTCAGCCACTTCTCGGGGGGCATTTCACACTCCAGTATCCAATTGCATACCTCCCCATATTTTTCCCAGCAGACTTTTCAGAGGCCGCGAGCACCTCAATTTCAAACACGGATGATTATGGAGCAGTTGAACAAATCTGGCCCACCGCGCCAGTCGCGCCGAGAATTACAACTTTTCGCTTCATATGTAATTCTCCCCTGGGTTAATTGTTCTGTTCATTGAGAACGTGAATATTAGAGGCTATTGTGAAAACACTAAAAAGTTTTCCCCGCAAATTTTCAACGTTTCTATTTATTTCTTTACGGATGTTTTCCTTTTCTACGCAAGAAACTTTTGTCCATGCTATTCCTCTTTTTACAGCTATTGACAAAATTTTGCCTTTCCCGTTCGATAACAAGTCAGAGTGTAAAATTCTGGCAGTTTTTTGAGCATCTTTGTCGCGAACGTATAATATTAAGGCGTTAACGTCTGCCGTAAGCATTAATACTGCAATTTTATTTCGTGCAGTTGCCTGCAAAATTATAGAGCAAACTTCTGAAATATCCGAGGCGTCCTCTATAAGGATTGTTAAAGCTGCCAGAAGCTTGTCTCGTTTCGAAATACTGTTTTTATCTGCAAATCCCTTGATCAAAGTTCCTTCGTGATCTAATCGTTCACATTTATAACTAGCAACTCTAACCTTAAAAGAGCCGTCGAGAAACTTTAGGGCTTTCCTATGTAAGAACTTGTTGCCTACATCGCATAGGTACATCAATTTTTCTGCGCTTATTTCCTTTATTTTCTCCGGGTTTGAAACAATTTTTGGGTCTGCTGACAGTATTCCTTCAACGTCTGTGACAAGTAGGACTTCGCTTGCACCTATTGCTTTGCCGACAAGAAAAGCTGTTATGTCGCTGCCTCCTCTACCCAATGTTGTGATTTCTCCATGTTTAGTTTTGCCGATAAACCCTGGAACCACTGGTGTAATGTTTTCGCTGAACATTTTCTCTATTTTACTCCGAATTCTGGAGATGCACTCGTCCTCGATGGGGTTAGCGTTGCCGAAGTTTTCGTCGGTTATTATTGGCCAGTCTCCGTCTAAAGGATCCAAAAACTTCGCGTTTACCCCATATGCCTTTAAGGCTGCTGTGAATATTCTTGCGCTCGTTCTTTCCCCCATAGCCAGTATTTCATCCAAATCCTTTGGCGAGATTTCTCCATTGCAAGCTTTAGCGCTGTAATCTATGAGTCTATCAGTTGTGTCGCCGACTGCGGAGACGATTACCACCACTTTTCTTCCATCTTTTAGTTCAAAATTAATTTTTCCAGCTAGCTGCCTTGCCCTTTCGCCCTCCGAAAGAGCTTTTCCGCCGAGCTTCACAACCACTCTTTGGTTTTGAACCTGGTGGTCGAGGACTCCACCCTCCTATTTCACTATACTTATGATTTTTGGAATATCCCCAGCCAACGCAACTTTTCCTTTATAAATTATCAGAACTCCTTCCACGCCTTCTATTGACAAGGCTTTTTCTAATCCCTTTCTTATGGCTTGGTCTGGGTCTCCCTTCACGATATTACAGATAGCAGTTGCCGCTGCATCTGCCAAACCCGCTTTCTCAGAGAAAACCGTCACAGCTTCAGCTTCGCCAAAGCTTAAAGCATGCCCATAAACCCCCGAGCTTGTAGCTATGCCAACGGGGAATTTTTCAACCCTAAAGCCCACACGCCCAGATAAGGGCGAATCTCCCGCTAGAAGGGCCACATCCACCGGAGTCTTTGAAGTTGCCGATACTTCTCCACCATTTTCAACAACAGCCATTTTGGGCTCAAAGCTGAGCATGGCTTCAACGGCTAGGTCGGCTAAAACCCCGGCAACCGCAGCCATGGGGCCTACGCCCGCTTTTGCAGAGGCTGAGGCCATTAGTTTCGCCACTTCTGGTCCATCATCGGCAGCCACTGGATTTAGGGAGTATAGAAAGCTTGGGTGAGTTTTTGTATAAGCTTCCAGCATTTTTCTGTGCTTTATTATGTTTTTTTTAGCTGCTTCCAAGGCTTCAGGCTTGTCGGATATTATTGTGCACCTCGTCTCTTTGAAGCTAATAGCTTTTTTGATTAAGCCTTGAACCCCGCTTATCATTTGGTTAACGCCCTCCTTGGACAGCCCACGATTGGCAAACACTCTTCGCAATTCACGCATTTAGCATAGTCCACTATGATTCTCCCATCTTTCTGTTTGACGACTTCGTAGGGACAGATGGCAACACATAAGGTGCAGAAGACACATTTTTCCTCCACCCATCGCTTAGGCATCTAATCACCCACTTTCATGTGACGATATTCCATGTCCCTTGATAGCCCTTCAACAGGCTCTGTTAGAAAGAAACGGCCGTCAGCTATCCATTTTTTAAGTTCAACCATTATTTTTCGGGCGTTTTCAAGGCTTGAGGTGCAAGCTGTCCTAACTTTTTTACCTCCAAGCTCAACTTTTCCAGACTTCAGTTCTGCATAGCTTACCTCTCTTACAACGGGCCGGTTTCGGCTTGGAACACCATAATCCAAAACTTTCACGAAAATTTCTTCATCCCTTACCGCTACACTTTTGGCGATTCCCTCGTCAAGTATCGGTATTGGAACCCCTATGCCGACGTAAAGGCTTACCCCATAATTTTGAAAGGTGGCACCCTTCAAATATTCTGGGCGCATCTTTTTCAAATCGCCTTTAACCATAATTGTTCCATAACCGTCCCTCGGGTTGTGCTGTGTGCCCTCGCCAATTACGTAGCCAACTCCACCACCTAGGAAGATTCTTGTTCCCACACCTATTGTTTTATATGTTGGATCATTGATTAGAGGGTTCAGCTCGCCGCATCCGGCATAGTTCACATTTCCATAGTTTGGAAGCAGAATTCCCATGTATGTGAAAAGCGTTTTGTCAGTGCTGTTCGTTGCAGCATTGTATCTTTGATAACAGTTTCTCGGGTTACATAATATCGCCTGATTCAAATCATGAATTGTAAACTTTGTTTCCAGAACCTTCCTCGGATAACAGTCTGTGCCATACGCTATTGCTTTAAGCTCTATTTCCTTTCCGGAAACCAAATCCTCTATTACATGGCCGCCGCCATACTCAAATCCTCTTGTAACACTCATTTTCGTAGCGCCTATGTAGCAATCAACCGCCGCGTTTCCATGGTAAGCTTCCACATCATTAAGCCAAACCCTCTCCATTTTAATTGGGGGTTCACTGTGTCCAAAATTTAGAAAAGCTCCTGAAGAGCACATGGGACCAAAGGTGGCTGTTGTAACAACATCAACCTCTTGAAAAGCTTTTTTGACATCGCTGCCCTCAACGAGTTTCTTCATTTCCTCAACGGTTAAAACCTGGACATCACCGCGCTTGATTTTTTGGTTGATGTCATCGATGCTTCTGCGTTCGAGTTTCTGCACCTCCCAGCGCCTTTCAGCAATAATCATATTCTAAATTAAAATACTTTTTTGACAAAAATATTCCAAAAAGAATATATACGTTTAAAAGCACACCGTTAAAACATTCTACCCTCTTTAGATGAAATGGCAAAAAGAAGAAAATGTTGGGCTTAACCCAGGGACAATTGGCGAAAATTGCTGGCGTCAGCCAATCCTTTATTGCCAAAATAGAGTCTGGGAAATAGATCCTTCGTACAGCAAAGTTAAGACCATATTCGACGTTTTAGACTTGAGTCTAGAGGAAATTATACGGCCAAAGCAATATATCACGAAGGCATTGTAGGCGTTCAGAAGGGTGAAAAAGTTTCAAGGGCAGTAGACTTAATGATGCAGCATGGGTTTTCACAGCTTCCAGTTTTTCGACGGCGAAAAATGTGTTGGTTGCATTTCGGAAAAACAATACTTAGCCAAGTAACTGTCGCCAAAGACCTTTCAAAATTATCCCAGAAAACCGTGGAAGAAATCATGGAAGAAGCCCCTCCACAAATCGATGAAAACGCTCCAATACCGCTAATTTCAAATCTTCTCCACTTTATCCGGCAGTTCTCGTCACACGAAAGGGGAAAATAGTTGGCATAATAACTCCAAAATCCCCTTTTGAGATACTAGAAAACGTGTAAAGCTGTCTGGGAGTCATAAACCTGAGATTCTCCTTTTATCTCGCTTTTAGCATCGACATTTACTGGACATGGGGCAGTTGCACTTCATCTCTTCAACTGAGAAAGTTAAATCTATGAGGATTTCTTCAATTTCTTCAGCTATCTTATGGTGGCCTTTTGCTTTTGCTTCCGCCAAAAGCTTTTCGGCATCCCTTTTCAATGCTAATGGGTCTTCGCCCCTTTTCAAGAAGCGTTTATATCGGGCCTTAAGTTCTGCAAATGTATCTTCCATGGCCGTGGTCAAGACAAATTTGATGTATATGTATCTTTAAATGTTTCTCCGTTTTATGCGGAATTCATAACAATGTAGATATATGGGTTTAATGGCGGAAGCGAACAGATACCTTAATATATAGACTGCATAGGTAATTCTAATTCTCGTTGAGATGGTTGGAGGAGTAAGGGTTTGTACGGCTATGCTGGCAGAGTTCTTCACGTAGACTTGTCAACTGGAAAGACTTACACTGAGCCTTTAAACGAGGACTACGCCAAAAAATACATTGGTGGAATAGGCCTTGGAATGCGGTTGTGGCTTGACAACTCGAAGGCTGGAGTAGACCCCTTTAGCCCAGAAAACCCGCTGGTTCTTGCGACAGGTCCAACGTCTGGCACTATTTGGCCTACTGGCGGAAACGGCCATGCTTTTGTGGCTAAGTCTCCGCAGAGCTATGGTATTGGCGAGTCTAAGTCGCATGGAAGTTTTGGCACAGAGCTGAAAAGGGCTGGATACGACGCTGTAATATTCCATGGTAAGGCTGAAAAGCCAGTCTACGTTTGGATTGACGATGATTCTGTTCAGATTTTGGATGCCTCCCATTTGTGGGGGAAGTCGCCAGCCGAAACTGAAGACACTATTAAGGAGGAGTTAGGCGACTACTACATTCGCGTGGCAGCCATTGGGCCTGCCGGAGAAAAACTTGTGCGGATAGCATGCATAATCAATGAGAAGACTAGGGCTGCCGGCCGATGCGGCCTTGGCGCTGTTATGGGTTCAAAGAATTTGAAGGCTATTGCCGTGCGGGGAACCCACGACGTTACGGTTGCGAAGCCAGACGAGTTCCTAGAATTCGTCAAAGAGTTCCATGAAAGGATGAAGGGCCCAGCCACGAAGAAGTATCGAACGTTAGGCACGCCTGAAAACGTTTTGGTACACAATGCTTTGCACTGCATGCCCACAAGAAACTATAATAATGCACATTTTGAGGCAGCGGAGAAGGTGAGCGGCGAATACCTAAACGAGAGGTTTGTGGCCAAAATCATTGGTTGCAGCTCATGTGCCATGAGATGTGAACACATATGTGTTGTAAACGAAGGCCCGTATAAGGGGGCTATGGCAAGGGTTGAGTATGAGCCTTTATGGGCTCTTGGACCCTACTGTGGGATAGACCGCTTAGACGCCGTAATCAAAGGCTCTGAACTATGCAACTATTATGGAATGGATTCCATAAGCGCCGGTGTGATTGTTGGCTTTGCCATGGACTGCTACGAAAACGGCATACTGACCCAAAAAGACATGGACGGCATAGAAGCCCGCTTCGGAAACCATGAAGCCCTAGTGAAACTTCTAGAGAAAATGGGAAAACGGGAGGGAATAGGCGACCTTCTAGCTGAAGGCGTGAAATTCGCGGCTGAAAAAATCGGCAAAGGCGCGGAAAAGCTTGCCCAACACATTAAGGGTGTTGAGGTTACTGGTTATGACTTGCGTTGTCTCAAGACGGCTGCCTTGGGCTTCGCTGTTTCCTTCCGAGGAGCCGACCACAATAGGCATGGAGCCTACGCCTTTGACGTGAAGGGCAAGTTTAACAGGCTCACATACGAGAAGGGCAGAGCTAAAGCCGTCAAAGACATTGAAGATGTCTACACAATTATCGACTCGCTTATCATATGCAAGTTTTCAAGGGGCACCTACTACAAGGAGTTTGAGGACCTGGCCAAACTCTACACGCTTGTGACGGGCATTGAAACTTCGCCTGAAGAGATGCGGCTTAAAGGCGAACGCATAAACAACTTGGCGAGGGTTATCAATGTGCGGGAGGGCTTAGGCAGGAAAGACGACACGTTGCCATGGAAGGTTATGAACGCGCCGATTCCAGACGAAGGTCCATCAAAAGGCGCTTACGTCACCCAACAAGAGCTTGACTTGATGTTGGATGACTACTACGAGGTGCGGGGCTGGACAAGGGATGGCATACCAACGCCTGAAAAGCTGAAGGCTTTGGGCATGGACGACCTAATACCCATCGTGGAGGCGAAAATCAAGAAGTCCTAGAAGGGAGGCATAAAAATGGTGAAAATCCACGAGAGGAAATTTGTTTCAGCCGACCCTGATAAGTGTGTGGGCTGCCAGGTCTGCGAATACATATGCGCATGGAGCAAGGAGAAAGCCTTTAACCCGTTAAAGTCTCGGATTAGGGTTGTGAGACTTAACCCGCTGGTTAACATTTCGATCACCTGCCGTCTCTGCGAAGACCCGCCGTGTGTTGCCGCCTGCCCAAGAGACGCCTTAACCCAGTCTGAGGAAAACGGCACAATAATTGTGGATGAGGACAAGTGCAACGGCTGCGGATGGTGCATAGAAGCCTGCGACTACGGAGCGGTTTCACTCCATCCGGAAAAGAAGGTGGTTTTCATCTGCGACCTATGCAAGGACAAACCCGACGGACCCCAATGTGTCAAATGGTGCCCAGAGGAAGCCTTAGACCTTGTCACGGCGGATGTGCTGGCACAAAAGGCTAGGCTAACCGCCACAAAGAAGCTTTTCCAAGAAGCCTTAAAAGTCGCCCCATCCACATAAATCCACCCATTTTTATCCTTTCCATAATCCCTTCTTCATCAGCTTTTAGTGTTACGAGATTTTAGGCTGGTTAGTTCTGCCATGTTAGACTGGACTATTAGCGAAAGTGTTAAATGTGTTTTAGCACTTTTTCTACTTGGTGGATTCGGTGACTGAAGTTAAAAGCGTCAAGATTAGCAAGGAATTATATGAAAGGCTTTGCGAGGCTGCCGGCGAGCTTCAAATCAAGTTAAAGCGTCCAGTCTCTCTAGATGAGGCCATGGAACACTTGTTGAAGGAGAGGAAATTGCATGCTAGCGATTTTGCTGGAGCTTGGAGTATGAGCGACGAGGAGGAATCAAAAATCTTCAATAATTTGAGGAGATTGTGGAAGCATTGGAGTTTCCGAGGAGGGTAGTTCTCGACTCCTCTGTTATTGTGGGAGTTTTGCGAAACAAGGATGAGGACGTTCGGATTGTTCGCGAACTTGAGGTGAAAGCTAAGATTGCCACAACCACAATCAACGCCTTTGAAGTTTATTATGGAGCATTTAAATCTAAGGATTCTAAACGCAACCTTGTGGCCGTGAAGGGTTTTCTCTCCACTGTTGAGGTTTTAGCCTTTGACGAAAATGCCGCCGAGCTGGCAGGCCAAGTTTTGACCGAGCTTGAGGCTGAAGGGAAACGCGTCGATATGCGTGATCTTTTTATTGGTTGCATTGCCATGAGCAGAGGTTTCAGCGTTGTCACCCACAATAAGGAGCATTTTGGGCGTATACCTAAGCTTCACGTTGTTTTGCCATCTGAAATTACGCAGAGTTGAACACGCTAACCTTTTGCTCAAAAATAGAGGGGGCTAGTGTATTTGTAAAGTGAAAATACTCACAAATATGACCTCCATTAAAATCTAGCGGAGTAGTCAATTAGGCTCCGAAAAGCCTTTAAAATTGGCATTCCCGCACATTTAGAAAATTTACTGTTTATGGAAGGAGAGCCAACAAAAGATCGGTTATTTGCTTTTTTGCGGCTGCCACCTCTGAGGATAATTTTTCTCCAAAATCTGTTTCTTTCGGCTCTATTAAGAGGAGGGCTATTTTCGCCTTTGTTGTGTTGACGATGTATTCGCAGAAAACCCTCAGTGGCAGCATGTGGGTTGAAATTGCGGGGAAAACCTTCAGCCTCTTGGGTTCCACAAGCTTATACTCGCCTGGGTTTAAACCCATAACCGCTGCGTCTATGAGGAGAATGTGGGAAGGGTTGAAGTCTACAATCTGCTGGATGAAACTTTCTGGAACTGTTTCGCATTCAATCAGCAAAACCTTTTCGGAAACTTTCCCCTGAAGGTCGCGGACAATTTTCACTCCGACAAAATCATCCATGCGGATGGGGTTTCCAATTCCAGCCACAACCACTCTTTCAGCGTGAGAAAACCAACTTTTCAATTCTTTTTCAAGGCTATATTTTTCGCTGGACACCGAAACTCCCACCAAATAGGTTAATGATAAGAAAGAGGAAAGGTTCTTTTGTCACTAAGTCTTGCTACACTTTTCGCATAGCTCAAATCGGTATAGGCTTCCATAAGTATCCGCCAAGTTTCTATGGTGATTGTGCCCATTCTTTGAAGCGTTTTAGCACCTCTTTTGGAATAGGGTTTATGTATTTAAGGTTCAACTGCTTGCAAAGTTTTTGGAAATCCATGTCTGTTGTTATAATAGCGGATGCGCCCTCTTGCATGGCTGCTGCTAGATATACACAGTCATAAACGTCGTGTTTCAATTCTTCCGCAAGTTCAAAACTTCTGGATATAGTTTGCTTTTGAAGGCAAAAATACTGCGGCCTGTCGTAATTTTCTACAAAGTATTTAACTGCTTTAGCACTTTCCTTCTTGTCGCATCCCCATTTTTCTGTCATTATCCAGTATGCTCTTATTGGAAAAATATCCATGATAAGCGGTGTATAAACTCCACAAAGTCCATCCTCAACTATGGGTGAAACATATTCGTTTCCAGGGTGGTCACGGACCAAGTATATTGCTAACACATTGACATCTAAAACTCTTCTGTCTTCAATCACAGAATGTTGCCTCTCCAGCGTTTAGAAACGCTTCTTTGCCCCAATTTTGCTTTTTAGATTGCACTCGAAGAGGTTTCGGTATTATAGGTTTCAAAATAAGCATCCCCTTCTCGTTTATTAACTCGAACTCCGTTCCGGGTTTAAGGCGAAGGCGCTTTCTCTCCTGCGAAGGAATGAGTATTCGGCCTCGCTCATCCATTTTGGTCTTTCCCATTTTCTTTTACCCACAAAATTAATGCTAATTAACCCATATAAATATTAGGTTTAATGCCCACTCTAGTGTAGATTTTACCTTTGCAATGTTTTAACGATTTTTCCTTCATGGTTGTAGATTTCCACGGTTAATGGCAGCTGTCCAACAGCGGAGTGGGTGGCGCATCCAAAGCATGGGTCATAGGCTCTAAAGGCCATCTCCACCATGTTTAGCAAGCCCTGGTCCACTTTGCCTCCGTGAATCAAGCCTTTGGCGGCGTTTCGCACAGACATGTTTATGGAAGGCGCATTGTTCACCGTAGCCACAATAAGGTTAACGTCCTTTACCAAGGCGTTCTCGTCTAAGACATAGTGGTGGATTAGCGTCCCCCTAGCGGCTTCAACAACGCCCACGCCTTCTCCGGGTTTGCCTGGCTTGTTTCGCACATTGGTGCTTGTTATTTCTGGGTCTTTGACAAGCTCTACAGCCCGCTCGGCGGCGTACAAAAGTTCAATAAGCCTTGCCCAGTGATAGGCCAAAGTGGAATGCACAGGTTTTCCGCCCAAAGTCTTATACATAAACTCGTATTCCTCTTGGGCTAGGGGTGTTGCCATACCCTCTGCCGCGTTAAGCCTCCCCAACGGGCCGACACGGTACAAGCCGCTTTCAGGACCGTCAACCAAACCTTTCCAGCCAACCTTCTTTAGGTAGGGAAGCTTCACGTAGGTCCATGGCTCCACATGCTCGGCGATGTGCTCCAAATAGTCTTTAGCCTCGAACTTGGCGAATTCCTTGCCGTTAGGGTCCACCACCCTTATTTTTCCGTCGTAGAAGTTCACCTTATTATGCTCGCCAACCAAACCCATGTAGTAAGTGCGCAACGTGTAGGGGGCGCTTTTGATTAGCTCAACGTATTTGCTGTTTCCCAAAACAATGTCGTGGAAGAGCTTCAAAGAAAACTTTGCAAACTCCACGGCGGAAGTCGCCATTTTCTCAATTTCCCGCCTATTCTCCTCGCTTAAAGGCTTTGAAATGCCGCCGGGCAGCCCACAAACTGGATGGGTGGCCTTCCCGCCTATAATTTCGGTTATCCGCTGTCCATAAGCCCTATGCTTAATCACTTCCTTAGCAACGTCTAAGCCAGCCTTCTCAATGACGCCTAAAATGTTGCGCTTCTCCGGCGGCGCATCCGGCCCAACAACAAAGTCTGGCCCACCAAGATAAT
>Ga0207433_10011812_pt1 | contig 13205 bp, 8 predicted proteins | sample YelNatPaOPGAMG01_FD_187559 | JGI IMG/M metagenome (GOLD analysis project Ga0207433, IMG submission 187559) | Hot spring thermophilic microbial communities from Obsidian Pool, Yellowstone National Park, USA - OP-RAMG-01 (SPAdes) (version 3) | ecosystem: Environmental > Aquatic > Thermal springs >... | reverse complement strand
CTTGTGAATAAATTTTACAATTCATCATGGGAAGAGCAGGGTGAACATTATATTGTATGGGCAGGAGATTATAATGATGGTAAACTTGTTCCACCAGGGAAATATAAGATTGTGATAACAGGTAAACCACTTTCTTATGCAAGAAGATTTCTTGAAAAGAAGATTATTGCAGAGGTTATTTGCACAGAATGATTCCTTTATGGTTAAGGCTAATTTCTATACAAACTCCTTTTCTTGATATTGATTTTAAAATAGACAGAATTTCTTCCAACTTTTTAGATTCATCTTATTATTACTATTTTTTTAATAAAGAAAATAATATCCTGCCTTATTATGAAATAAAATATACAAGAAGAAACTATTTTTATCCAGAAGGAAGATATTTTATTTACGAGCACCTTTGCGATTCGTTTTTAAGTTTTGTAGAATTTTTGAATGGTGATAGCAAGGGTATATCACTATTTTTTCAGAGACCTTTATCTTTTGTTAAATTTAATGTGAATCTTATGACTATAGATAACATAAATTATTCAAGTTTTACAGGTTTTTTTATTAACGATAACATATTCACAGGGATAAAAATAATTGATAGATTGAATTTTTTATTTTTTTCAAAATATTTTGGTATTTCTTATAATAAAGAAAATCTTCTTATTTATGGCCTTTTCAGGAATGTTATTTTATCTTATTCTTACAATGAAGATGCAATATGTTTATATTCTTATTTCTATTTAAGAGAACCTGTGATAATATCACATTTTTATATAGATACAAAGAAGAGATTCTATATATCGCCTGTTTTTCTCCTTGATATAGACAAATCTTTATACTTATTGTTATCAATGGAAACAGGGATTGGTTTCAAGTCTGAGAATATTTCATTTGAAACAGGTTATGATTTTGAGAAAAGATTACCATACCTTATTTCTAAAATAAAATTCAAAGAAAAATTTAAATTTTCCAGCATCTCTCTTAATATAATAACAAACTCAGATAAAAACTGGATTTCACAGATGGTTATCTCAAAAAGATTTTATAATGGGAATATTGAACCTGAGATAGATTTAACAAGGAGTAAAGATAATACTATTTTAACAATTATTACAAGATTTTATGGATTAAAAATTTATTATTCAATTCAAATGAATCAAAACCATCATTTTTCTCAATTCTGGGGTGCAAGGATAAAATTCATTGACTGAAATTTAATTCTTGACAAAAGGGGCTTTTTTATTAATAATTAAAATATGAAAAAAATAGTATATTTTTTACTCCTGGCATTACCTGCATTATCTCAAGTTGCACTATTACAATGGAGTGATGAAGGTTTTTATAAAGAACTTGAGACAAAATATCTCGCCAACTTACAATGGAATGTTGATGTTTACAATATCGCAGGGAATATTAAGGAACTACCAAATGTTGTATCAAAGATAAAACAGAGGGAATATAAGATTGTAATTGTTATTGGTGATGAAATACTTCAAAATATTGTGAACGATTTTAACGAAACACCTGTTATCTTTCTTGGCTGTTCAAACACTTCTAATATAATAAAAGATAAAAAGAACTTTACGGGGATTGAAAAAACAATATCGAGTTCAACAACAGTTTCAACTATTATTAAGATACTACCAAACATAAAAAAGGTTGGTATAATATTTAAAGAGATTACCCAATATACAGAAAGGCTTTCAAAGGCTTTTAACGAAAAGGGTATTGAGGTTGAGAAGATAATGGCAGAAAACCCTGGGGTTGTTAATACCGCTTTGAAATTTCTTACAGATGTTGATCTAATTATAATGGTCCCTGATGAACTGAATAGGGATAATGCGACTTTTAAATTTCTTCTGATGTATTCCACAAAATCATTAGTTCCAATAATGGGAATTGACAAACCTTATGTAAAAACTGGTGCATTATTCTGTATTGGTATAAAAACAAATTTTATTGCAGAAAAAGGAGCAGAATACACAAAAAAGATATTAAATGGTATTCCCCCTTCCGAACTTCCCGTTCTATTTTCAGAGGCATCATACACCATTAATCTGAAAGTTGCTGAAAAATACAAAATAAACATTGATGAAAATGTTTTAAAAGAAGCGGAGGAGATAGTAAAATGAAAAAGAAATATCTTAAAAATTTCAAAAGTATTGCTTTAATTATTTGTTTTTTGATTCTTGTTCCTTACCTTGCTCTGGGTATATTGAATTTTATAAATTTTAATTCCTTTTCAAACTTTTTTGTCTCAGAAGAAAGGGATATAATCTTTAAAATTGCAAGTTCTTCCCTTGAACTTGGTATTTACAGTAATGATTCCACACTTATGCTTTCAGGGATAAACAATCTTTTATCTTTGAAGAATATAAAGGGTATAACAGTCTATAACCTTTCTGGTGAAAAGATTTTTGGGAAAAGTTTAGTTGGATTAGGTAATCCGGTTTCAGAAAAAAAAGTGGGTAATTATACTTATATAAGGTTCAGGAATAGAAACTACATTTCAATAAAAGGACCTATTTTTTCCGAATCAGGTTCTGAACTTGGAATCCTTGAGATAACATTTAGTTTTGAAAATATCTCAAGATGGAAAAACAATATTATTTATTCCCTTATTTTCTTCCTTGTATTACTTGGAGTTTTTACAACATTTATTGTTTATCATTTGAATAAAAGCATATTCAATCAATTCAGATTTATAAACAGAGAACTGGAAAAAATTGCAGAAGGTAAAGGTGACCTTACAAAGAGAATGTCTTTTGAAGGAATAGATGAACTTAATGAATTGAGAGACAACATAAACAGATTTATTGATTTCCTTGCAGCATCTACAAGAGATTTGAAAACTGTATCAGAACAACTATTTGCACAGGGAGAACAGTTAAGTTCATCTTCTCAGGAAATGAGTGCTTCAAGTGAAGAGATATCATCAACAATTCAGGGAATATCTCAATCTTCTGAGAAACTTACTTCAGAGATACAGAAATCAGTTGATATGACAAAAAAAGCATTAGAAGTTGTAAAAAATTCGGTTGAAACAGCGATTGCATCTGAAGAGACATCAAAGAGTATTTATGCACTCTCAATAGATGCAGAGAAATTTGCCTCTGATGCACATAAAAAAATGGATGAGATCGCAAATATTACAAACTCACTTTTCTCATCAATAGAGGAGGTTGCTAATAAAACAAAGAAGATTAATGAAATTGCTGAAACAGTTTCATTTATTACAAAAAGAACGAATATTTTATCACTTAATGCGACCATAGAGGCTGCAAGGGCAGGCGAATTTGGTAGAGGATTTGCTGTCGTTGCAGAGGAGATAGGAAAACTCGCACAACGCTCACAGTCTTTTACAGAGGAGATAGGTGAGATTGTATCAGAGATATCACAATTGATTACATCTGTTGTTGAAAAAGCAGAAAACTCCATAAAAGTTATTGAAGATGGTAAGAAAACAATCTATGGTGGTGTGGAATATTTAAGAAAGATCTCTAATGAGGTTAAGTCAATAACAGATAATGCAAAGAAGATAGTTGAGATAAATAAAAAAGGTGAAGAGGAAGTTAATACAATTAACGAATCTATTGAGAATATTGCTGCTATATCCGAACAGAATGCCGCATCTTCAGAAGAGATCTCTGCCGCTGTTCAGGAACTGGTTGCTTCAATACAGGAATTGACAAAATCATCACAGGAACTTGTTGCTCTTGCTGATAAATTGAATCAATTTGTGAGCGGATTTAAAACCTAAATCTCTTCCTCAAAGACCTTATTTTTTATAGTATAAATTATTTTTATCTTATCAACAGGTATTGAGCAGTTCTGATTTATTTTAAGGGAAATTCTCATTTTTTTTACAAATTCAGATAATCTTAATATGTTTTCTTCCTTAAGGGAATTATATATTGCAGGATTTAAGAAAATAGATACAGAACTATTAGCAATATTTTCCTTCTTCTTATTGAACCAGGATTCAAGTAGTGATAGAAGATAAGATTGTGAAAAGACAACACCTTTTCCAGAACAATAAGGGCAAGCATCTATAAACTTACTTGAAACATTTTCCCTTATTCTTTTCCTTGTGATTTCAACAAGCCCCAATGATGTTATATCAATCACTTCAACTTTACTCCTATCATTGCTGAGAAATTTTTTCAATTCTTTTAAAAGGTGATTTTTACTTTTCTCATCAGGCATATCTATAAAATCCACAATTATTATACCTCCAATATCCCTCAGTCTTAATTGTCTTGCTATCTCTTTTGCCGCAAGAAGATTTGTTTCTACTATCATATTTTTCTGATCTTTCTTACCAGAGTATTTCCCGCTATTCACATCAATCACATGCATTGCTTCTGTTTGGTCTATCACAATAAAACCACCATTTTTAAGCCATACCTTCCTTCTGAATATCTTTTCAATTTCACTCATAATATTAAAATGCTCAAAAATATCCTTTTCTCCTGTATAAAGATTTAACTTACCCTTAAAATTCACATTCTTTTCTCTAAGATAAAGTAATATCTTTCTAAAAGAGTGCTTAGAATCAACAACCATTTCGGAATATTCTTCTATAAATAAATCTCTTGTTATTTTTATCTCAAGTTCTTCTTCCCTTCTCAAGATTCCAACACCATCTAATTTTTCAAATTTATCTTTCAAAATCTTCCATTCACCATAAAGATGCTGTATCTCCTTTTTTATTATATTTTCATCAACGCCTGATGATGATGTTCTCAAAACTATCCCCATCTTTTGAGGAAGAAATCTTTTTACTATCTGAAAAAGCCTTGTTTTTTCTTCTTTATCTTTTATCTTTCTTGATATGCCAATTGTTTTTACATTTGGCATAAGAACCACATATCTTCCTGGAATACTTATTGCCATAGTAAGCCTTGAACCCTTTGTTCCATAAGGTTCTTTTGTTATCTGGACTAAAACATATTCCCCAATCTGTGGTTTTCTACCATTTGTGAAATAATGATAATCGTTTAAAGGAAGAAAACCATCTATATCAAGGCCTATATTTACAAAAATACCTTTAAGTTCTTCTCTAATAGATGTAATCCTTCCCTTAAAAATATTCCCAACAGGGCTTATATCGTCTTCACTTTCTATGTAATATTCAACGAGTTCTTCATTCTCAAGAACTGCGACTTTTACTTCGTCATTTCTCCTTGAAAGTATTATTTTTCTCTTTATCATTACTCAAGAAGAAAATCTATTTCTTCTCCAATCTCTTTCAAAAACATTTCTCCCATTTGTTCGTTGAATCCAACATGCCTGAACTGAATAAATCCATTTTTATCTATTAAAATATTTGTTGGAACTCCATAAACATCATAGAGTTCTTTTATATTACCTAAAAGTATGTGAAACTTATGCTCTTTCTTTTTCAGAAAATCCTCCACTTTATCTTTATCCTCATCTGTAATTCCATAGAATAAGATATTTGGATTATTCCTGTATTTCTCATATATAATATTCAAGTAAGGTATTTCCCTTTTACAGGGACCACACCATGTAGCCCAGAAATTAAGGAAAACAACCTTCCCTTTTAATTCACTTAAACGAATCGTATCACCTTTTAAATCGGGAAGTGAGAAATCCTTTGCAGGTCTATTCAACATTTTCTTTTTTAAAATGCTTTTCTTTCCATCTGAAATGTATTTTTCGAAATCATCCCCTTTATAGGTCTTTTTCAGTTTATTTAAACTAATTGTATCCCTTGTCTCTATATAATGAACAAGATAATATTCATTAGCCTTTTCATAATCTCCTATTTTTGAATATATATCACCTGCAAGGTTGTATTCTGTCTTAAAATCTTCTGTCTCATTTTGTAATGATAGTTCTATGAATTTTTTCGCTTTTCTTATATTATTCAATTCATAATAACATTTTGCAATAATAGAGAAGAGAAAACAATATGATTCTTTCCTCTCTCTTTCCCTTCTTTCTTTTTTATAATTCCATAGTCTTCTATTATGATAGTCGTCTTTGTAAATAGAATAGGCCTTTAGTGCTACCTTCAAAGCATTACTGTAATCATTATTTTTTAGGAGTTCATAAGCATAATCGGTTAGAAATAATGGGTCTTTAACCTCAAAAACATCATCCAATTTAAACAATTCTTTTATATCTTTCCATTCAAGATAGTTAAAGATAATATTTCTTAACATATTTTTCTCTTCAAAATCATAGTTTTTATAAAGTTCTTTTAGAATATTTTTAAAAATAGTATCCTTTGGTGAAACCCTTTGTAAAACATAATACAACATAAAACTTGCAACAGCAGGTATTTTAATATTATTGATTTTTAAACTATCAAAAATTTCAGGGATATAATTTATATCTATTTCCGAAAGAAGGTCTTTATTATAAATAGAATTTGGGAATTTTTTTAAGAAATCAATTAACTCCTTTTTGTAATCAGTATTCTTAGAGATATCATTCAATATTTTTAAAGCGTTTGATAATTCTTCATCCTTTATATCGTCAAAAATAATATTATAACTTTCATTTTTGATACTTTTAATCCAGAACTCATAGTATCTTACCCATTTATTCTCAGGATATTCATTCTTTTCCTTTTCAATATAATACAATGCCTTTTCATAGTTTTTATTTCTTCTATTCAAAAGATAATTCGCATATTTTAAGTTATTTCCCTCACCCTTGAAGACATATTCAAAAGGTTCAACTTCAGGTTCTCTTATTCCTTCTGTATCTTCAAAATAGAAGAGAATAAAATACGGGTTTAAAGGAATTCTTATAAAGAAATTTTCTCTTTTAATATCTGAATAATCTGAAAGGATTGTATCTTTTGTATGGATTTCGTAAAAGATTTTAAGACCTTCTTTGTTTAATTTACCATCATATTTTATTTTCAGGTAATTTCCATCATAAGTTGCAACAAAACCTAAAACAAATAAGTAAAACATTATATTATAATATAATAGAAAAACAAAAAGTCAATATTTTTATAAAAAAAATGGATTGGGGTCAGTTATGAACCAACAACGATGTAGTGGCAAACCTATGTGTTTGCCCTCTCTACTCCGAAGGTGTCATACCGAACATAGTGAGGAATCGCATATTCTCCCGCATAGTGACACCCAAGGTGTCATTCCGAACATAGTGAGGAATCGCATATTCTCCCGCATAGTTTTGGTTTTTGAAAAACATTAACACCATTCCATAGTAGTCAATATGCGATCACCACGCCTGCCTTTGGCAGGCTCGTGATGACTTTTTGGTGTTGTAGTCAATGATGCGATTGCCACGGCAACTTCGTTGCCTCGCAATGACAACATTGTAAATTGAGAATAGCAAATAATGAAATTGCCATGCAAACTTCGGTTGCAATGAGAGGTTGAGAAAGGGCAGACACAAGGTCTGCCCTATAATTTATTTCACATTCACTATCTTCCCTTTGAACTCCTTATTCCCTATCCTCGCATTGAAGAAATATATCCCTATTGGTAATTCTTTCAATGTTATCCTTTTCTCACCCCTTATCCTTCCATCCAATGGAATAGATACACATCTCCCTGTTATATCATATATCCTTAATAAAACATCCTCTTCATAAGGTATATTCATCTCTATCCCATTCATCACTGGTCTTATGTAAAATCCATCCTTCAGTGAAATAAAATTATTATATGATGTTGCACCTGCTTCATCCCCTTCATAAAGATATAATGCACCTAATACTGCATATTCACCTGATTTCTTTATCACCCTTATCTCTATCTTCCCATCCTGTATATCAACATTAGGTATCTTCTTCTCTATCCATAATACCTCCCCAGGATAAACCCATTTCTCTCCTATCGGTGTCTGGTCTATCTCTATCCTCTCCTTCCATCTTGTATTTGATTTCTGATATAAACCAAGTCTTATTGTGTATTCATTATCAGGATTAAGTTCCTCTATCCTGTATATGAGTGTATCAGGGTCATAGTCAACTATCTTAACAGGTTCACCTGTCCCTTCTGAATAATCAATAAATCCCTCTCTCTTTATTGTGAATGGTGATGGTATCTCTTTACCAAGGTCTGCCATTGCAAAGATATAAGGAATTGGAAGGATCTCTGCATTCTTTATCCCTATATCAGGTTCTATCCCCTCTGCCCATATTGGTATAAGCCTCTTCTCTAATTTCGTCCCAACCCATCTTTTTATCATTATACCCTGTGGTGATAATGCATCTCCCCATTCTATGTGTGATAAATCCAATGGCTCATCCCAGTAGAATGAATCAGGATTGAATGTTGAATATCTCACCTTTAAATGTTCAGATGAATCATATTCACACCACAAGAGATAATCATTACCTATTATGAATGGCTCTTCTGCATTATAAATATCTTCCTTGAAATCCATCTCCTCAAAATTTAGAATAGTATCAGAAGGTGGCACAAATGATATAACCCTAAGTTTGGATGATGCATCTACAAAGGAAAGATAGACATATGGGTATTTATAATCTATTGATGGTGAGTATCCCGCACAAATCTCCCATCTCTTCCATATTGTATCCTGTTTCTGTGCATAGAAAATCTTTCCATCTTTATCGTATCCAAGAAGAGGGGTATTGGATTTTAATGTTATTGTTGGTGAAAGTGTCTTTGGCTTTGGTGGCATAGGATAATATCCTGGTCCTCTATCAACCCCTTCCCATGCAAAATCAGGATTATCTATATGGAATTTACCATAATTCCATTCAAGTCTGTATACCTCGCCTGGGAGACTTATTATCACAAACTCTGCAAATATATTAACTGTATCCCTTGATACCTTTATTGATGGTGGCAAAATCCCGTGAACACTTTCCTCAGGTATAATAAAAATATATAATGGTGGTAAAGTATCCTCATCTTCCCATATACCATTCCTGTTCAATCTGTATATGATACTTGCTCCATTCACCCATAATGCAATTATCCCATTTGTTATCCTATCACAGACAGGGTATTTTCCATCACCTATATATTCTGGTAAACTCCATGTCTTTCCTGTATCTGATGATGTGATGCAGTAAACCTTATTCTCAGATGAGTAGAATGCATATATCTTTCCATTGTAAAATGTGATCCTTCTTCCATTATTCCCACCTGTTGCATCAAGATAAGTAGAGATACCAATGGGATATATCAATGGAATGTTCGCTTTCCCACTCTCATATCCCCAGAGGTCAAAACTGGAAACCTTATACATAACTGGTTTTCCCCTTAAATCCATTGCAAAATCAAGATAAGATGTATCTTTGTAAATCTTCTTAATAAGATTATTATACCTGTATAAATTGTATCCTGAGAAATCCACTTCACTATTCTTTTTCCAGAATAAATTTATCCCCCAGTTGTAGTCATTTTCCCTTTTATACCTGTAAGTCCCACCAGATGGTATCAAAGGAGGGGCAAAATCATCCCATTCAAGGTATGTTTCAGGACCTATATTGGAAATGTCTGAGTATTGCGGATGTTCTGACCTTGATTCATGCTCTTTTTCCCAGATATATGCCTCATATATTGAAGTCCCTCCATTCCTGTTCATATCAGATGGAATAAATGGTGGATTATCATAAGGCCATATCTCTTTTTGTCTTACTGCATTCATCGTGTAGAAGTTATACTCACCATGATGATAAGTCTTCCCTGTTATAGAATCGTATTCATTCTCAAGATAAAATGTTCCACTTCTGTTTATGTTATCAGCCCTATAAGCAGGCTCATTATACTTACAGGCAGTATGTATAATTGAATTTTCATCTTCAAGATTATCTATGAATCCACCTGAAAAACATTGCTGCATCCAGAAGATTTTTCTATTAGTCTGAATACTGTCTATAAAGCTTGCAAACTCCGTATCCAATATAAAACTGTCCATTGTGCATAAAAATACTGGGAGTGTAGAATCAGGGAAATAAGCGGATACATAAACAAAATTATCTTTATGAGAAATACCCATTGCTTTATGTTTCAATTTTAAATTTGAGATTATTTTAGGATTTTCAGGTGTCCTTATATCAATAATTGTAAGTCCACTATCCCCATCTGCCACATAAGCATATTCCAGATTATCATTAACAGAATAATCATTCCCAAGAGACTTGGTAGAAATACTCCCAATCTCTACGAGATTATTCCCAAGAAATTTAAGTATATAAAACTTTCCTGTAGGATACCCTTCTTCAGTATTTACAAAAATATGGTCAAGATCTTTCACTAATAATTTATATGGGAGATTTAAGTCATAAGTATTCACAAGATGAAGATCTGATGCCCTTAGGATACGAATATCAGTCCATGAGATTGTATCATAATAATTTCCACTCTCTATAAAAATGAGCGAATCCACGCCATCGTGTTGATAAAGTTCAATATCATTCCATTCTCTTGCACAAACTGGTTTAAATTCCCCATAGGCATCTGTAATATGATTGGGGAATTCTATCTTAAATGCCCTTTTTATTATAGTATCTATAGGTGCAAAATCATGAAATTTTGTTATTAAATCTTTCACTACATAATGATAATTCCCACAAGCAATACCCCAACCACCCCATCCCCATGATTCATAGGGATCTTCCAAAACAAATGAATCTGAAATATAGGGATTATATGGGTTTTCTATGTTAATCTCATATTCAATATCAGTGTACACATTTGTAATATAAATGAAATTTCCGATGACTTCAAAATCTGTAAACATTGGCTTCTCTATCTTGCTTACAAAGGTAGGATGATAAGGCTTAGTAATATCAAAGATATATAATCCCTTATGATAATCAAGAAGATAAAGATAATCACCAAAAACCTTCATCCTTAAGAACCCTAAGGCAGGAAGATAAATACTATCCACAATCTGGGGTGAGGTTGATTGTGAAACATCTATCACATAGAGTTTGGAAGAAGAAGAGCCAGTTCTCCCTCCGTGGTCAAATGTCCAACAGAACAAGTTGTCCTGTGGACCCATCACATACTTTAAACTATCAAAGATATTCACAACATCCCCGTAATAAGCACTATGGTCTGTTATGTGAGGAAGCTCATGATATGATGCCTGATACCTCTTATTTGATGTGGGGTAGTCTATACCATTACCATATAGCACATGTATATGATCTAACTGGCCAGTATCTGGCCAGCCCTTCTGGAATAACACCTCCCACATCAGGTAGGTGTCATTCCAGAATTCATCATATCCCTCTGAGTTCATTATTTCTTCTTTACTCATCCCTTTCTCTATCGCCTCCTGCAATCCCCATATTCCCATATTCACCATTGAGGTATCTCCAGTTTTTTCCAGCAATTCCAATTGCTGGACTATTTTTTGCTTGGCGCCACTGGGTGTATCCCCAGTGATCAAAACAGCGTGGTGATTTGGTAGATTTGGTATTTGTGCATAAGCACATATACCAATCAACATTAAAAATAACTTTTTCATAATTCCTCCTTATTTAAAGTATACTATTTTAGTAATATATTTTTTATTTCTTGTTTCCCAACAGGGAAAATATATCCCTGCTGGGAGAAATGAAAGGGATATCTCCTGTGCTTTATTTATCTTTTTTTCAAATACCTTCACACCTCTAATATCATATATGCGAAGATAACCTCCTTGTGAAATGTTTAATTTAAAACAGATGGATGGAAATATAGATTTATCAAATATCACCCTTTCATCTGTTATCCCAACATATAAAATCCTCCTGGAGTAGAACATATCCCCATTATTTCCACGATAGTCATACCATACACAATGGACAAATCCGGTATCTATCAGAAGATGGGGATAAAAAGGTCTTGCAACAACTGTCCCAATGCTCTCAATAGGAATAATCATCTGTGTATCTTCAAGAATAGTATAATATGGAATCCCTGAAGATTGCGAAAAAAAATGCGACCATACAATATGCTTTCTTCCATTTCCGTCAATCGCTATGTCAGGGTAATAACAGGGGTAATCTGGCAACAATATTCTTGGGCTCCAGTTTTCACCATCAAAATATCTGTAGTATATTTTCTCTGTATTCTGCCAAACAATATGAACATTATTGATACTATCAATTGCTATTGCAGGATACTCATTATAACCACTTGTTAAATTTGAAACATCTGTCCAGTATTCCCACTTTTCCCCTGTCTTCCTTCCATACGAAATCTGGATATTATTAACATAATTCATAAAAACCAAATGTAATCTTCCAAGTGAATCAAAAGCAATATCAGCCCAGGCACAATCATCGGGAAAGATTGAAGATGGTGTCACATCAACAGGTGTTGACCAGGAATCACCATTAAAGAAGGAATGCCATATATGTCCATTCCATATTGAATGCCAGACACAATGAATAGTATTATCAACAGGATTATGTGCGATTGAAGAAGCTTGAGAACCAGAAACAGAGCCTGATATTGGAATAGGTGTTGAAAAACCCGTATCTGTCTTCATAGTCCACATTATCTTCCCTGTCTCATACTCTTCCCATGTAATATGGACATTTCCGAAACTATCTGTTGCAATAGCAGGACCCCAGGATGAAAGTGTTGGAGAATGTGAGATATTTACATAATGAGACCATTCCGTCCCATTAAAGAAAACATAATATATCTCTGTTCCAGCACTCCCATCGTGTGCGGAATCAGGAAATGCACAATGTAAATATCCATACTTATCCATCGCAAATCCGTTACCCAGTGCTGAATTTACTGTTGGTGTATTTGATATATTCACAGGCTCACTCCAGGGGGAAGAAATTTGTAAAAAGATAAATGATATAAAAACCACTTATCACCTCCTTTTTAGATTTAAGGTTGATGATGCAATAGGAATAATCCCCGAACGATGGTGACAAAATATTCCTCTATACTTCTCACATTCACTTTCCTCATTCCCTATTTTTCCAAAAACCATAAATCCAAACATTTTTACTCCTGTAATAATAATATATATAAAAATAAATTTTTGTCAAGAGGAAAATAGGGGTCAGTCATAAACTTTAAACCAACAACGAAGTTGTCGCCCCGAAGAGCGAAGCGACGAGGGGTCTCGTTTAAACATTTCCGAATAGTCAATATGCGATTGCCACACTCACTTTGTTCGTTCGCAATGACACCCTTTTTTGTTGTTCCGAGGAGTGAAACGAAGAGGAAGCATATATTCACCCGCATTGTGATACCGAAGGTGTCATT
>Ga0207433_10011808_pt1 | contig 13210 bp, 10 predicted proteins | sample YelNatPaOPGAMG01_FD_187559 | JGI IMG/M metagenome (GOLD analysis project Ga0207433, IMG submission 187559) | Hot spring thermophilic microbial communities from Obsidian Pool, Yellowstone National Park, USA - OP-RAMG-01 (SPAdes) (version 3) | ecosystem: Environmental > Aquatic > Thermal springs... | reverse complement strand
ATTCCCGCAGGAAACCGTTGGGGCCGTGCACGGTCAACGCATAGCGACCGTCGCGCGCAGGCATCCAGTAGTCGGAAAGCTGCCTGCGGGGTTCCACGGTATAGCTGTCCGGACCCTCGGCACGCCCCTCGGCGTAGACCAGCAAGGCTGCACCGGCCGTACCCTCGTTGAGGAAATCGAGTCGGTAGCCGCGGCCGCCGGGCTCGGCCTCGCCGCGCACGCGCAACGCGTAGGGCAGCGCGCGGGCAGGCCGGTGGCCCGGCTCCTGCGTAGGTAGTTGCGCTTTGTCGGGCGGCACGGGATGGAAGTCGGCGTGGCGCAGGCGGTCGGGCGGCGCGTAGGTGGCGGTGTCGGGCAGCCTGGGCATGCCAGCCTGGTTGCCTGCGAAGTCGAACGCGCTGGTGAGGTCGCCGCAGACCGCGCGCCGCCACGGCGAGATATTAGGCTCCATGACGCCGAACCGACGCTCCAGGAAGCGCAGTATCGAGGTGTGGTCGAAGGTCTGCGAACAGACCCAGCCGCCCGCGGTCCATGGCGAGATCACCAGCATCGGCACGCGCAGGCCGAGGCCGTAGGGGCCGCCGACGAAGCCGTTGCCGCCGCCGTAGTGTTCGCCCTGCGTGTCCACGGTGGACCGCCCGCGAGCGGGCATGGCAGCGAACGGCGGCGGTACGTGGTCGAAGAAGCCGTCGTTCTCGTCGTAGGTCAGGAACAGCGCGGTACGGCCCCACAGGCCCGGGTTCGAGGCGAGGATGTCGATCACCTGCGCGACATACCAGGCGCCGTAGTTGGAGGGCCAGTTCGGATGCTCGCTGAAGGCCTCCGGCGCCACGATCCACGACACCTGCGGCAGCGTGCCTGCCTGCACGTCTCGGCGCAGGATGTCGAAGTAGCCCTCGCCGGCCGCGGCATGGGTGCCGGTGCGCGCCCGCTCGTACAGCGGGTCGCCGGGGCGGGCGTTGCGGTATGGCTCGAAGTAGAGCAGCGAATTGTCGCCGTAGTTGCCGATGTAGGGGTCGCCGGTCCATCCCCAGTGGCCGGCGACATCGAGGCCGGTGCCGATGTCCTGGTAGATCTTCCAGCTCACCCCGGCCTGCTGCAGGCGCTCGGGGTAGGTGTGCCAGGCATAGCCTTTCTCCGCGTTGTCCAGCACGGGCCCGCCACCGCGACCGTCGTTGCCGACATAGCCGGTCCACATGTAATAGCGGTTGGGATCGGTTGAGCCGAGCAGCGAGCAGTGGTAGGCGTCGCAAATGGTGAAGGCATCGGCCAGCGCATAGTGGAACGGGATGTCCTCGCGGCACATATGCGCCATGGTGGTGGCGCTCTTGAAGCGCACCCAGCGATCGTGGCGGCCGTGGTTCCAGGCGTCGTGGGTATCGTTCCAGCCATGTGGCAGGTCCTCGACGAACTGCAGGCCGAGTCGGTCCGCCTGCGGGCGGAACGGCAGCACGGGCCCGTGCGGTCCGGGCTGCTGCCAGACCGTCCGCCCGTCCGGCAGCATTGCCGGGCGCGGGTCGCCGAAGCCGCGGACGCCTCGCAGGCTGCCGAAGTAGTGGTCGAAGGAACGGTTCTCCTGCATCAGGATGACCACGTGTTCGACGTCGGCGATGGTGCCCGTTCGGCGGACCGGCGGCACGGCGAGGGCCTTGCGGATGACCGCCGGCTGGCAGCCGGCGGCGAGCGAGGCACCGGCGGTCGCGGCCGCCAGCTTGAGGAAACGGCGTCGGTCGTGTGAGGTCATCGAGGTTCCGGCTGGATCGGTCGCGGCCGCGTCATTCCAGCCGGAACGCGTTCAAGCCGCGTGACATCGCGGTGTCGTCCGCGATGGGGTCTGCCGTGATCCCACGCTCACTTCGGCGAGGCGCCCTGCCGGTTCAGCGCCAGGCCCTTGAGGATATTCAGCGCCTGCGACAGTTCGTAGTCCTGCACGGCCAGCTTGGCGCTCTGCGAACTGCCGTCGTTGTTGATGTCGGTAGGCGCGTCCGGATTCTGGTTGGCCAGGTGATGCGGCAGGTCGGCCTCGGAGTTGATCGGCGCGGCGGGGGCATCCCCCTGCTTGACCGTCAGGTCGTCGCCCAGCGGAATGTCGGGCTTGATGCCCTCGGCCTGGATCGAGGTGCCGTCGGGCGTGTAGTAGCGCGCGGTGGTGATCTTCACCGCATGGTCCGCGTCCAGCGGCAGCACGGTCTGTACCACGCCCTTGCCGAAGGTGCGCTGGCCCACGATCAGGGCGCGATGGTTGTCTTTCAGCGCACCCGAGACGATCTCGGCCGCCGAGGCGGTGCCGTTGTTGACCAGGTCGACCATCGGCGCGCCATCCAGCAGGTCGCCGGGATGCGCAGTGAAGCTGAGGTTGGCGTCACGCAGGCGGCCGCGGGTGGTGACGATGGTGCCGGAGTTCAGGAAGTCGTCGGCGACTGCCACGGCAGCGGTCACCAGGCCGCCCGGATTGTTGCGCAGATCGAGGATCGCGCCCTTCTGCGGCCCGTGCTTGGCGATCAGCGCGCCAAGCTTCTTCTCCAGGTCCGCCGCGGTGTCGTCCTGGAACTGGCTGATGCGGATGTAGGCATAGCCGGGTTCAAGTTCGCGTACCTTGACGCTGCTGACCGTGATCAGCTGCCGGGTCAGCGTCATGTCGACCGGCTTGTCGCTCCTGCGGTGCAGGATGGACAGCGTGATCTTGCTGCCGGGCTTGCCGCGAAGGTCCTGGAACAGCTTGTCGATGTTCTCCGAATCGACCAGTGTGCCGTTGACCTTGAGGATGACGTCGCCGGGCTTGATGCCGGCCCGCGCGGCGGGCGTGTCGTCGATCGGGCTGATGATGCGCAGCACGCCGTCGTCTTCGATGACTTCGATACCCAGTCCGCTGTATTGGCCGCTGGTGTCCTCGTCCAGTTGCTGCAGGCCCTTCTTGTCCAGGTAGGCGCTGTGCGGATCGAGGTTGTCGAGCATGCCCTTGATCGCATCGTTCATCAGGGTCTTGTTGCTGACCGGCTCGACGTAGGCCTGGCGCACGATCTCGAACACGCGGGCGAAGCGGCGGACGTCGTTGAGATCGGTCTGGTCCGCGGCGCCGGCACTGCTGCTGCCGTGGGCCGGCGCGACCGTTGTATGGGCCGCCGTCGAGGTGGTCTGCGCATACCCGAGCGGTGCTGCCAGCAACAGGGCGATCAGGGTCGGAAGGGAAAACCGCATGGAACGACTCCGCGAACAGGGGACAGCGTCCGAATAAGACCACCGGATGGCGCCGAAATTCAATGTATCGCCTCGTGTGACCGGGCGCAGGCCGCTCCGCCGGAGGTCTCCGACAGCCGGTCATCGTGTTTCACCGCAAGACGATAGTGGATGCCGGCATTGACACTGCACATCACGGCACCGCCGAGGATGAACGGGCTGTCCGTGACGAGGTACAGGAACAGGAAAAGGAGGGTGAACGCGGCCAGCTCCAGAGCCGAACCGAGCCAACCTCTCGGGTACACGATCCGGCCTTGGGCCCGGGGGACGACATGCCGGAAGAAGTAGAGGTTCCGGGCATGGCGGACGTGGATGGCCAGCTGGGCCAGCACGAAGGCGCCCAGCACGAAGGCGTAGGGACCGGACGACCCGGCGCCAGGACGGGTCAGCATGAGCACACTCCCGACGAAGGCAGCGATGTAGATGGGCTTGAAAGCGATCCTGAAGCCGAATCTGCGCAACGCATCGACGTCCGGCGCGGTGAGTGGGTTGAGCTCGTAGCTGCCGCGGAACCGGATCGTGTCCTGCGCCTTGTAGAGCTTCGCGCCGATGACGGTAAGCTGGTAATCCGACAGCCACAGTGCGAAGCACACCGCGGGGCCGATCCAGGCGCTGGTGAAAAGCACGTTGCTCATGTCTCGCATTCTCCGTGCGGTCAGCCGGGCATGCGGCGTCCCGGTCAACGTTGGCGGCGCAGCCAGGCGCGCGGGTCCACCGGTTTGCGGTCGTGACGCAGTTCGAAGTACACCCCGGTGCTGTCGCTGGTACTGGGCAGGGCGGTGCCCAGCACGGTGCCGGCCCGCACCGAGTCGCCCACATCGTGCAGCAGGGTCTCGTTGTTGCCGTACATGCTCATCCAGCCGTTGCCGTGGTTGACGATGATCAGCAGGCCGTAGCCGCGCAGATAGTGCGCGTAGATGACGCGGCCGGCCGCGACCGCATGCACGGGACTGCCGGCCGGCGCGGCGATCAGCACGCCATTGCCGTAGTTGTGCACGGGGCCGGACGCCGGCCAGGGCAGGCTGCCGCGGATGTCGGCGATGTGTCCGGTGGGGGCGCCGGGGGCGGGGTGTCCGGGGCGGGCTGACTTCGCGGCGGCGCGTGCGGCCTCGTCGATCGCCTGCTGCAGCTTGTCGAGCAGGTGGTTGAGCGACTGCTCGTTCTGTTTCATCGCCGCCAGTCGCTGCGCCTGGCTCTTGTACTGGGCGTCGACCTGGTTGGCCAGCTTCTGCTGGGCGGCGCGTTGCTGGCGAAGCGTCTGCGCCTGCTGTTCGCGACTGGCGCGTTCGGCCTGCAAGGCCTGCTGCTGGGTGGCGATGGAGGCCTGCAGGTCCTGCAGCTTCGCGAGATCGCCCATCAGCTGGCGCACCTTGGCCGCGCGGTCCTGCTGGAAATATTTCGAATAGGCCAGCGCGCGGGCGACACGCGAAACGTCCTCGCCGCCCAGCAGCAGGCGCAGGTCCGAGCCGCGGCCAAGCGCATAGGTGGCACGCAGCAGGTCGGCGATCGCGGCGTGCTGGTCGTGCAGCTTCTGCTGCAGTTGCGCTTGCTGCTGCTGCAGCTGGTCGAGCTGCTGCTGCGTGGCGGTGATTTTCGCGTCGGTCTCGCGCACGGCCCGGGCGGCGGCGGCCAGTGCCTCGGCCTGCCTGGCCAGGGTCGCGTTGACGCTGTCACGACGGGCGGCGGTCTGGGCCTGCTGGCGGGCCAGCGCCTTCATCTTGTCGCGTACCTCGGCCAGCTTCTTCTGCGTCTGGGCCTGCTCGGTGCGGGCCGAATCGACCTGCCGTGCCGCCAGTGGCGCAGCGGGCAGGGCGCAGGCGAGCAGGAGGGCGAGGACCGGGCCGGTCTGACGGATCGATGCGAGTGTCGGCATGCCGGGATTATCCCCGAGCGGGCCCGTTGCTGCGAGACGGCCGGTTCATGCGGCACTGCGCATGGATCTGGCCGCGGCGGGCGATGTCGTCGAGAATGCGGCTATGTCCGCTCCCGCCTCCCCGAGTCGCGCATGCTGAACCGACTGTGGCTCGGCTTCTTCCTCGCCGCCGCCGTCGCGGCACTTTCGCGCTGGTTGTTCGGTGGCGACGAGGGCGTATTCGCCGCCATCGTCACCGCGCTGTTCGACATGGCCGACCTGTCGGTCAAGGTGATGCTTCTGCTGTTCGGCACGCTCACGCTGTGGCTGGGTTTCCTGCGCATCGCCGAACAGGCCGGGCTGGTGAACTGGATGGCGCGGGTGCTGGGGCCGCTGTTCGCGCGACTGATGCCGGAGGTGCCGCGCGGACACCCGGCGGTGGGCCTGATTACGCTGAACTTCGCCGCGAATGCGCTGGGCATGGAAAACGCGGCCACGCCGATCGGCCTGCGCGCGATGCGCGAGCTGCAGGCGCTGAATCCCTCCGCGACCACGGCCAGCAATGCGCAGATCCTGTTCCTGGTGCTGAACGCCTCGTCGCTGACCCTGCTGCCGGTGACGATCTTCATGTATCGCGCCCAGGCCGGTGCGCACGATCCCACCCTGGTGTTCCTGCCGATCCTGCTGGCGACCAGCGCGTCGACGCTCGCCGGTTTCCTCAGCGTGGCCTGGATGCAGCGGCTGAAGCTGTGGGATCCGGTGGTGCTGGCCTGGCTCGGAGGCGGCGTCGTGCTGCTGGGCGGGCTTATCGCGTTGCTGGCGTCGCTGGGCGCGGCTGCACTGGCCTCATTGTCGGGACTGCTGGGCAATCTGCTGCTGTTCGGCGTGATCGTGTTGTTCGTGAGCCTGGGTGCGTACCGCAAGGTGCCGTTGTTCGACAGTTTCGTCGAAGGCGCGCGGCAAGGCTTCGAGGTGGCGCGGGACTTGCTGCCGTACCTGGTCGCCATGTTGTGCGCCGTCGGCGTGCTGCGTGCCTCCGGTGCACTGGATTTCGCACTCGATGGCATCCGCTGGGCGGTGGCGCATGCGGGTCTGGATACGCGCTTCGTCGATGCGCTGCCGACCGCGCTGGTCAAGCCATTCTCCGGCAGCGCGGCGCGTGCGATGCTGATCGAGACGATGCACCACTCCGGCGTCGACAGCTTTCCCGCACTGCTTGCGGCCACGATCCAGGGCAGCACGGAGACCACCTTCTACGTGGTGGCGGTGTACTACGGCGCGGTGGGCATACGCCGCGTACGGCATACCGTGGGTTGCGCGCTGCTGGCCGACCTGGTCGGCGTGCTGGCGTCGATCGGGGTGTGCTACTGGTTTTTCGGTTGAATGGGAGACGATCACGATGCGTATGGGCCTGGCCGCCAACCAGCTTCACCACAGCCACGAGGAGGGTGCGCTATTCCGTTGGCTGCGCGCCTGCGAGGGAGGCATCCGCGAATTGCGGCTCGGATTGCATGCCGTGGGGCGTACCTACGATGCGATCCAGCGCGTCGGCATGCTGGCCGGTTATGCGCCGCTGCGTCGCTACCCTTATGGCCGCGAAGGCGGGCTGATGAAGCTGGTGGCCGAAGTGGTCGGGCTGGACGACGATGCGCGCACGCTGGACGGCGCGATCTACCTGATCGACCCGGTCGATCCATCCTCGATCTTCCCCGAGGCGGTGGCGCTCAAGCGCCAGTGCGTGATCCACGGCAAGCCGTTCGTCTCCACGGTGGCGTCGGCGCGCGACTGGGTGGAGATGGAGCGGATCCATGCGGGGCTGGCCCCCGACCCGGGCGCCGACAGCCTGCATGCGCTGGAGTCGCAGACGTTGGCGCTGATCGCCCACGATGCGCTGAAGCCGCAGATGCTGGCCTATGCCGGCGAGCAATTCGAGCTGCTGTCGCGCTTCGCCCGTCGGGTCGCCACCGGCACCACCGGCCAGCGCCTCAACGAACTGGCCTGGAGCCGGGGCTGGCCGCAGGACCGGCCCTGGGTGGACCGCTACCAGAGCGGCCCGATGGGCGGCGACGCGCAGATCGCTGACCTGGTGCTGGAACGCCGCTGCCAGCGCGTGATCTTTTTCGAAGATCCGCATGTGGCGCGGCAGCACGAAGCCGACATCCAGCTGCTGGAACGTGCCGTGACCACCCGCACCGACACGACGGCCTGCATCACCTCGCCGCGGGTCGCCGCGCGCTGGGCCGAGGCGGCATCTGTGAGAAGTGAGAAGTGGCAGAAAAGCCGGGGGGCGTAGGGCGATGCTTGTCCATCAGCATGTGCCGATGAGCGGGAATGACGCGACGTGTCGTGCCCCGATCACGCTGCCGGTGCTTTTGCACCATGGCTTGCCTCCATGTGCCTGATCGCCTTTGCCTGGAACGCCCACCCGCGCTGGCGCCTGCTGCTGGCCGGCAATCGCGATGAAGCCCACGCGCGCCCCAGTGCACCGCTGGCGCGCTGGGGCGACCTGCCGATCGTCGGCGGGCGCGACCTCGAGGCGGGCGGCACCTGGCTTGGCGTGGGGCCGGCCGGCCGCTGCGCGGTGGTCACCAACGTACGCGATCCGCGCGACCCCCAGGTCGGTGCATCCCGCGGGCTGCTGGCGACGGATTTTCTCGCCGCAACGACGGGCGCCGCCGTCCATGCCGCCGGCCTCGCGAGTCGCGCGGCGGACTATCGGCCGTTCAACCTGCTGATCTTCGACGCGCATGACGCGTTCTACCTGGGCAACCGCCCGGCCCCCGAGGCACTGCCGGTCAGTCCGGGCGTGCACGGCCTGTCCAACGCCGACTTCAATACACCCTGGCCCAAGACCTGTGCGCTGATGCAGCGGCTCCAGGCGTGGATCGACGACGGCGGCCAGACCGATTTCGCGCCGCTGTTCGATGCGCTGACCGACGAGCGCCAGGCGCCGGACGACATGCTGCCCGATACCGGTGTGGGGCTGGAGCGCGAACGCTGGCTGTCGTCGGCTTTCATCCGCGGCGAGACCTACGGCACGCGTGCCGAGACGGTGGTGGCGATCGGGCATGACGGCCGCGGTCGCATCGTCGAACGGCGTTTCGGGCCGCTCGGCTGCTTCGAGGGCGAGACCGACATCGAGTTCGTCTCCGCGATGGGTGGCCCCGGGGTATCGACGTCCGTGGATGCGGGACCTCAGTCGTCCGGGAATTCACCATCCACGTAGAACCAGCGCCCGCCCTCGCGCACGAAACGGCTGACCTCGTGCATGCGCTGGGCCTTGCCGCCGCCGTGGCGCAGGCGTGCGACGAATTCCACGATGGCCTCGTCGCCGCGGACTTCGTGTCGCTTCACGTCGAGCCCAAGCCAGCGGGGTTCGGGCTGCTGGACGGCCAGGTCCAGTCGTGGCGGTCGCGTGTCTGGATGCCAGGTGGACAGCAGGTAGTCCTCCCGTTTCAGCACGTAGGCGCAGTAGCGGGAACGCATCAGTGATTCGGCGTCCGCTGCGACGCCGCCTTCATGCAGCGGTCCGCAGCACGTCGCGTAGCCGGCACGGCGGCCGCAGGGGCAGGGAACGGGACTATCGACGGCGCGCACGCAAGGCTCCGGGGTCGGGATGGCTCCATCCTCGCCGAGCGTCGCTCAAATGCAAGCCCGGACGGCTCAGCCGGCGCGGTACGGCGAGACCACCAGCGGTGCGAGGTCGTAGCCCATGCGCCGAGCCCGTGCCTTCAGTTCGTCGAACAGGTCGCGTTCCATACGCGGCTCGCGCGACAGCAGGCACAGGCCGCGCCGGCCCGGATCGCCCAGCAGGGCCCAGCCGGCGTCGGTGTCCAGCGCGAGCACCCAGCAATCGCTCCACACCCACGGCAACCATCCCAGCCACTCGGGTGCGGAGCGCAACCGGAACCGGGCGGGTTCGTCGGCGGGCCTGGGACAGCACGCCACGGCGCGCCGGACGCGACCCTTCGGTGTGCTGCCGTCGATCGGTCGCCGGGTCACCGCCAGTGCGAGGTTTCCGTGCCGCTCGAACTGCAGGGTGGCCACGCCGCTGTCGGTCAGGCCGAACGAGCCGGGCAGGTGCGCGATTTCATGCCAGGTGCCGACCAGCTGTTGTGGATCGAGCTGGGCGATCGCCTCTACCGGTCGCTGGGTGGTGGGCGGCGTGGCGGTCTCGGTCGAGATTTTCGGTGGGGTCCATCGTTCGTTGCGTGGTCGCATGGCGCATCCTGTCGACAATGCCCCCATGACACCCCGACCGGCATGAAGCTGCCGTCAAACTACCGGACGGACTAGGTCGGACGACCACGCAGCACGCGTGCCGGCAGCATCAGCACGGCGCCCAGGAAGGCGAACACGGCGCCCACGGTGATGCCGACCAGCCGCAGCGGCAGGCAGACCAGCCAAACGATGGGATACAGCACCAGCGCCAGCAACGCCAGCGGCCAGCAGAACACCAGCAGCAGCAACCAGAGCAGGAAGGCGACCATGGCGTGACCTCGCGGAGTGGATGCTGCGCACTCTAGCGCAAGCCGAGGCTGTCCGCGGGTGGCAGGAGTCACTCCTGTGATGCGCCGGAGCTCATCCGGGCATCGCTGGTTCAGGCCATCGGGTTCACGCCGATCAGCAAGCTGTGCAGCCAGAACGCGAACAGTGCCCACACGACGACGCCGGCCACCACCGCAACGACGTCGCCGCGGGTCGTGCCTGGCGCATAGACGATGCCCTCGCGGCGGTCGCGTCGCCGTGCCGCGGCGTACAGCACGATGCTCCACAGCAGGAAGGCGCCGAACAGCACCACGTCGCGCAGCATGCCGATAGCCAGCAGGTGGCCGAAGGCCCACACCTTCACCGCCAGCGTCTGCGGGTGATGCAGCTTCGCCTTGAAGTGGTTGCGCGGCACCCGCGCCGCGGCCAGCAGTACGAAGGCGACCAGGGTGAACAGGGCATTGAGGTGGCGCAGCCACAGCGGCGGTGCATACAGCAGCACCGGATGCTGGCGCGCCAGCCCGAAGCCCCAGCAGATCAGCACGAAGCCGACGATCGCCAGCACCGAGTACATCACCTTCCAGCGCATGACTCCCAGTCGGGCGATCTGCCGCTTGCGCCAGTCGTCGGCGACGATGCGGATGGAGTGCAGGCCGAGGAAGATCAGCAGGCCGAGGATCAACACCGACATGGCGGACTCCGTTAGCGAAGGGCGATCGCAGTATAGGTGGCCGGACGCATGGTGGCGGAAATCCGGTGCGCAGAAACACGTCGCCCCGCGCGGGGCGGGGCGACGTGCCTGATCCGGTCAGGATGCGATCACGGCCGGTCCTCGGACTCTGCCGGCAGGTCGGCCCGTGCATGGTCGAGCGCGGGCACGTCCACCGGCTTCAGTCCTGCGCCATGCAGTGCCGTGTTCAGCCGGACGAGAGCGGTGGAACGGATCGACGCCCACTGCGCCAGCGCCCGGCCCAGGTTGTCACGGCATTCGGCATAGGCCGCGCGCTGACCTTCGGTGGGTGCGTGGTCGGCCCCCTCCACGTCGGTGGCGATGCCGGTGAGCGCGTCGTTCAGCGCGGCCAGGTTGAGTGTGTGGTCGCCACTGCCGCTGACCAGCGGTTGGGTCTTGGCCAGCAGCGTGGCCAGTGCATCATGCAGCGCTTTGTTCGACGATGTGCCGCCCAGGCTGGCCTGCCGCGCCAGCAGTTGCTTGCGCACGGCCTGGATCTGGCCGTCGTTCTGCCAGATCGTCTGCAGCGTGTCGCCGATCTGGCGCGAGAAGTCGAGGGCTTCGGTCAGCGCAGCCGTGTCCAGCTTCTGGCGCGGGTCGGGTACCACCTGCAAGGGGGCGCGATAGTGCCTGCCGTCGACCGTGAGCACCACCTGATAGGTGCCGGGCAGCACCAGCGGACCCTCGGGGGTCAGCGGCGTGTCGCTGTCCCAGGTGGCGGCGATGCTGTAGCCGTACATCAGCGCCTGCGGACGCGGATAGCGCAGGTCCCACACGAAGCGGTGCGCCCCGGCGCCGGTGCCCAGCATCTGCGGCGTGCCCAGCCAGCCTTTCAGGAAGTAGCGGTTGGCCGGACGGTTTGCGGGCGCGTCGGCGCTGGAGAAGCGACGCACCAGCGTGCCCTTGCTGTCGTAGATCGCCAGCGTCACCGGTCCCTTCGCGGCCTGGCCGAGCTGGTAGTCGATGATCGCGCCGGCGGGCGGGTTCTTGCCCAGCGGCGTGTCCGGCGGCAGTGGTGTGTCGCGGTTCTCGTTGGCGCGTACGCGCACGGCGGGTGCCGGGGTGTACAGGTGCGCCGGCGCGCGCGCGATCGCTGCAGTGGCCTGGCGCAGCGGGGTGACGTCGTCGAGGATCCAGATCGCGCGACCCTGGGTGCCGGCGATCAGGTCGTCGCCGTGCACCAGCAGGTCGCGCACCCAGGCGGTAGGCAGGTTGCGCTGCAGCGACTGCCAGTGGCCACCGTCGTCGAACGACACGAACACGCCGCGGTCGGTGCCGGCATAGAGCAGGCCGGCCCGCTTCGGGTCGGCGCGCACCACGCTCACGAAATCATGTGGCGGCAGATTCGACGCGATGTCGGTCCAGTGCGCACCGTAGTCGGTGGTGCGGTAGACGCGCGGCGAGTCGTCGTCCTGCCGGTGATTGTCGACCGCGGCGTAGGCGGTGCCCGGGTGCAGTGCGGAGACATCAATCGAATCGATCCGCGCCCACAGCGGCAGACCCTTCGGGGTGATGTCGTGCCAGCTCTTGCCGCCGTCGCGGGTCAACTGGATCAGGCCGTTGTCGGTGCCGATCCAGATCTCGTCGTTGTCCAGCGGCGACGGCGCGATGCTGTAGATCACACCATAACCGCAGTCGAACGCCTGCCTCGGCGTGGGGTTGCCGTCGCAGTGCTGCGGCCTGGCCGCCTTGCCGTTGAGCGGCGGGCTGATCACGTCCCAGTGCTTGCCCTGGTCGGTGGTGCGGAACAGCACCTGGGCGCCGAGGTAGAGCGCGTACGGCGGCTTCGCCGAGAACGCGATCGGGGTGATCCAGGTGTAGTGGTACTTGAAGTCGGTCGGCCGTTCGCCGTAGCTGCTGATCGGCCACGGCGAGACGTTCTGCACGACCCCGGTGATGCGGTTCCAGCGCGACACGCGGCCGCCGAGCCCGGAGCCGAACACGATGTTGGGGTTGGCCGGGTCGGGCAGGTCGTAGTCGCGTTCGTCGCCGCCGACCGGGCGCCAGTCGCGGTAGGAGATCGAGCCGTAGTCGCTGCGGCTGGCGATGCCGACGGTGCCCGAATCCTGCTGGCCGGCGTAGATCCAGTACGGGAAGCGGTTGTCGGCCGCCAGGTGATACAGCTGGGCGGTGGGCTGGTTATACCAGCTGCTCCAGGTCTGGCCGCCGTTGAGGGTGACCACCGCGCCCTGGTCGCTGGCGGTGATCATGCGCTGCGTATTGCGCGGGTCGATCCACAGGTAGTGGTAGTCGTCGCCGCCCGGGGCGCCCTTGAACACGTGCCAGGTCTTGCCGCCGTCGTCGGAGCGGCGGATCGACTGGCCGGCCGAATACACCCGGTCCGGGTCGGTAGGATCGGTGGTGATGCGGCTGAAATAGTCGTTGGGCAGCCAGCCGGCGTGGCTTTCGGCATGCCAGGTCCTGCCGCCGTCGTCGGAGCGGTACAAGCCGCTTTGCGCAGGGTTGCTGGCATCGTTCACCACCGCGTAGACGCGGTTGCCGCGCGCGGTGGCCAAGCCGATCCGTGCCAGCTGGCCGGTGGGCCAGCCGTGGCCGCCCAGGCGCTTCCAGGTGAGGCCGCCGTCGACCGATTTGTACACGCCGCTGCCGGGGCCCGCATTGGGCTGGAAGTACGACAGCCATGGGTAGTTGCGCACCTGCCAGGCGGCCGCGTAGACGATTTTCGGATTGGCCGGATCGGCGGCCAGGTCGACCACGCCGGTGTCATCGTTGATCGACAGCGTCTGGGTCCAGGTCTTGCCGCCATCGGTGGAGCGGAACACGCCGCGCTGATGGTTCGGGCCGAAGTAGTGGCCCAGCGCGCCGACCAGCACGGTATCCGGATGGTGCGGGTCGACCAGGATCGCGCCGATGTGGCGGGTCTTGTCCAGCCCGACGTGGGT
>Ga0207433_10011800_pt1 | contig 13221 bp, 10 predicted proteins | sample YelNatPaOPGAMG01_FD_187559 | JGI IMG/M metagenome (GOLD analysis project Ga0207433, IMG submission 187559) | Hot spring thermophilic microbial communities from Obsidian Pool, Yellowstone National Park, USA - OP-RAMG-01 (SPAdes) (version 3) | ecosystem: Environmental > Aquatic > Thermal springs... | reverse complement strand
CCTCTATTATTCTGTTTTATTACTCTACCTTTATTACCTTATGACAGGATGTTTCTTTCGTGGCAGGATTCTCAATCGTTATGAAGTAAACACCCGGCGAGACTATTCTATTGGATTCGTCTTTTCCGTCCCAAACGATTTGGTTAGATGGAGAATTTCCGCCATACTGCGTGGCGGATAAATGGTTGAATCGTCTTACCAGACGGCCACACGCATCGTAGATTTTCAAGCGGATATTATTATCTGGTATCTGGAATCTAATATCCAATTTGTCTTTGAACGGATTGGGAAAGATTGTGATTGCACCGCTGTTCAGTGGTCTGCCTTCCTGTGCCATTAGACCAGAAGCAAATTCTGTGGGTTCTTCTTCATACTCATACTGATAGACATAAATTTGACCTGCAGTTGCAAAACTGCCAGTGATTTTATCAAAAAAACTTATTTCCGTATCAACTATCATCGTTGGAAGAGTTCAAAGGCGAAGGAATAAGTTAAACGGAAATAGTCGTTCTCCTCATAATCGCCCTTCTTATTGCGGTAATTAAAGTGATGGTTAAAGTGTAGATCGAAACCCAGCCAGAGATTTGTTGTAGGAATGGAGTAGTGAATACCGATCGCGGGGCTTAAGGTGATAAAGAATTCTGTCTTTTCGTATCTATCAATAACTTCGCCAGGGACAAGTTCGCCACCAGGTTGTAACTCGTTGCCTGAGCATAAAAAACCTAACTGTGGTTGCGCAATTAGTTTTATCCCAGCAAATTCAAGGAATGTATATTTCACTCCCAAATCAACAGGAATTTCGTTGACATCAACCCCGTATGTCATCCTGTCGTAACGGAAAAAAGTACTATAATATTGAAAGCCAGACGAGAGAGAGAATGATATTTTCGGCAACAGTGTATATTCAATACTTCCGCCCCAGTAGGGAAGTGAACTTCCATGATGAAGTTTGTTTTCACCGGCTTTTGCTCGTATTAAGACCAATGGTTTTGAATACAGATTCGTTGCGAGGAGGATGATAAAGAGTTTGCTTAAGATTTTTAACATATATACCCCCTATGGATTATTACCCCACACTTTAATTCTTGCACCAGTAGTACTGCCTATCCACTGCCTATAAGGAGGTGGAAGAAGATGCGGATTGTCTATTATTTGAATATCATCATCTGCATCTGGCCAATCATCTTCCCTTATTTTGATCTGCGTACATTTAGTAGTTTGATACCAAATATTCTTAGGCTGTGCCGGGTATCCTGCGCGCGGATAATTGGTGCATTCAATATCAACATTCCAATTACCCGAATTAAAATCTGAATATCGGGAATACGAATATGCATCGTAACAACGGATGTAAACTTCAGGAGCGCCTTTGTACCACGGTTCATGGTCATTGTATAGATGAAAACTATCAACTGTTATTGAATAGGTAAAAGGCGAAATTATTGTGTCGGGCTGAGATGGTATATCAAAGGGTTCAGGAGAAACTACTAAAGTTGGTTCAGTAGGTATAATTTGAGGTTCAAAACTGATCGCTGCGCCATCCTTTAAGTAAGAAGTCAAGGAAGTTACATATTCTTCATCTAAGAGAGGATCGTAGAGAACTGGTGGTGCAGATTTCCCGCTATTTTTGACCCAGTTTTCATAATGTTGAAAAACCGGGAAATAAATTGTCCAATCAGGATGGTTCTGGGCGAATTGTGCAAGATAATCCTCACGATAACCAGATGAGATTGATAAAGACTTTTGCACAGTATAGCCATTACTCGTCTGAGCATTAAGATAATCGGTAATTAGGATTTTATGCTCTTCGTCCTCAGACTGCATCAATTGGTTAAGGAGTATGGAACGATTCTCGCTATTTGACAGTGCCATAGCCATTGCCTGGGTTAATGCCTTCAACGAATCCTCTAAAGTCGGCTCTGGAACCGTAATTCCACCTATCCCATCTATGTATTGAAAAATCGCATGCTGAATTGAATAGGCGGTCGCATTTATCACGGTCAGACAACTCTCATCAACATCTATCTCTTCCTCGGGATGAATTAAAGATGCAAGTGCTGATTCTAATAATAGACCGTTGGTCCAGAGAAATGGTCCAGTAAGATTTGCCTCAGCAAAAGGTATTAAATCATTTATTATCTTCTGCCGTGCACCCTGATACGCGCTTGCCTCAATTTGATTGATACAGGCTTCAATCTTATTGACATAGGCGCCCCGTTTTCCTTCATTGTCAAAGTTGCCATAACCCTCGTTTGTCCAACGTTTTAGTGTCGCCAATGTCATTAGTGCAAGTTCTTTTCCCAATATTGGGTCAAGCATCGTAACCGAATCTTCAATAATTGTGAGATAATGGAACTCATAGTCTAATCCAGGGAGTCTGAATGCCTTTAGCGGAATACTCCCGCTGTTCTGGCCATTAATAATTTCCTCTATGGTTGATAGAGGATTCTCTTTTGAACAACCGATTATTATTAAGGTTGCTATTAAGATTTCCAATAGCCATTTCATTCTATCCTCCTTTATAAGACAAATGGTTAATCTTTTGGACATCCTGCCCCCTCGGGTTTGGTCTGCTTAAATTCAAGTGCGATGAATCGCACCGCTACAGGATTGCCTTCACCCGAGGCAAAATATGCCCGCATTTGCCTCTCCAGAAGGATTAAGAATGAACCTTGAGAGAGAGTCTCCAACTATAACGAGGAGTGATTAGCATAGCATTCCCTATAACTATTTATATTATATCCAAAATTTTTAATTTGTCAAGGGGACGTTTTAAATCAAAAATAATCTTACCGAAAGTGCAGGAATTCTGATTTCCATCGTGGCATGCTTTTCAAATCCCTATACTTCAAGAAATCACGGAAAACTACAAGGATTCTCCCTATAAAATCTTGTTAAATGGTTAAATATTTAACCTTTTAACCAAGTTCTGTAGCGTCCGACTTCAGTCGCACGAAACTCATCTGCTGGTTCTTTTTTAGACTTAAGCCTCAAGGTTATTCACACATATATATCGCTTCTAAAAATTTTTGAAAATATGCTACAAATTTTTTACTACAATCTTAAGACCCAAATCCTCGCAAAACTGCATAAAATCAGGGGGTTTTAAGCATTGCACTTGCCTCTTGACAAAAATCTTATTTTGAATATAATGGACTATGCTTGTAATGGGAATCAGTAGCAGCTACCTACCTACCTACCTACCTACCTTCCTACCTTAACTCTACGCGGATTATCACCAACAATATCTTCAATACCTTCTTTTTCGGGTTTTTCTACTGTAACTGTAAGGGTTTCTTTTATTTCTTCTGAAGGGTGGCTTATGGAACCAGATAAACCAAATAGACCAGAAAAACGAGAAAGACCAGAACATTCGCAGTATCGTCCCGACACTGAATCCGGAACTTGCAGGAAACGCAGTATCGTCTTCGGCTTGTTACCAGATAGACCAGATTCCGGTTCCGGTCCTGACCCCTGTGGGTTGGCCGCATCGGCAAGATGCGTGATTGAATCACCAACCTATAGCGAGAAGGATCCTTCAAAAAAGTCGTGCTACGGACCAGTCGAGAGCACAGGAGTAGAATAAAAGATGAAATTTGGGGTTCCTCGGAACCTTTCAGTGAAGAAAGCAGTGAATGTGCTTATTCCTATTTCGTTGCTTGGCTTATCTAACATTTTAGTGATTTTAGAAATAAGCACGAAGAGCGAGGTAATAGCTTTTGGATATATTGATGCAGAGAATAAAATAAAAATATGCGCTAATATAAGTGGAATAATAGACAGTGTATTTATCCAAGAAGGTCAAGAAGTTAAAATCGGTGACAAATTGCTCACCATTGATTCAAGAAAAATACAAAGAGAGCTATTTTCTCTCTACACTGAGTATCAGAATCTTCAAGACGAATTGATTGAGTTAAATAAAGCCGCAAATCTATTGGCTCAAAATTATATGTTTGAATCATACGGGGGAAATGTAAGTCTTCAACAACTAAAAATTCATCTTGACGAAGCAACTGAAAAGTATAGCATCGCTGAGACTCTCTTCGTTAAGGGAATGATAAGTAGATGTGAACGCGATGATAAAAAAAGAAACTATTTAGCTGCACTTGCAATATACGATACCTATCAACATAGCATTGAAATGCAAAAAAGAAAATACGAGAAGCTAATAACCCAAAAAAAACGTGAGATTGAACTGATTAAAAGCAAAATTGCTGACACTGAGGAAGCAATTGATAAATCTGTTGTCTACGCACCTATTAGTGGCCTATGCCATCTGCCAACTGCATTATTTGCGGGGAAAAAAACTGATGAAGGAGATGTTCTATTTGAACTGTACAATTTAAGTGCCATCTACTTTTCTTGCCGTGTCAGGGAAGAAGATGTTTTCAAAATTAAGCAGGGATCCGAGTGTAAAATTTACTTAAATGCCTGCCCATTTCCTAAATATCCCTTACTTGATGGGGAAGTTAAGGAAATAGGAGAAATTGTAGAGTCAAACGAGGGGGGTAGAACTGTAGAAATAAAAATAAGCATTAAGAACTGCCGGGGCGTTCCCATTACAAAACTTTACCTATCGGGTAGGGTAAAAATTGCTTCCATTCACGAAGATAATCTTATTAAAAAACTACTTAAGGGACTTTCAAAGACTTAATTGGAGGCGCAATAAAATGGGAATAAATAATACAAATAAATTTGAAAGTCAGACGACACTGCCATATGATCCAGCTGAGGTACATATCTTTGAAGTTGAAGAAAAAAAGTTAGCATTTATAGCATCTACGCTCGAAATCTATGAATTAGATAACATGGCTTTTGATCTTTTCACCTTGCCATATTCAATCGTAAAAAATAAGTACGATGCTGATGCAATTGCAGAATTAAGGACAACTTTATTGAAATTGGGTATCCTCGGTACTAGTAAAGAAAACAAAATAGATTATTCATCCCAGACGAAAGATTCTCATCAAAATATAACGCAATTAATGTTAGTCGTCTCCCAGGAATGCAATATGAAGTGTATATATTGCCTTGCCAACAAAGGTGCTTTCTTTGAAAAACACACTCTCATGCCAACTGATGTAGGACAAAAATCTGTAGACTTTTTATTGCAACATTCAGGTGACTCAAGGGTATGCTCTATTATCTTCACTGGCGGTGAACCACTACTAAATTTCCCTACAATAAAGGCCACCGTGCAGTATGCAGAAAAAGTTGCCTATAAACATAAGAAGAAAATCATTTTTCTGCTTTCTACAAACGGCACAATTATGAATAAAGAAATATTACAATTTATAAAAGACCATTTAATATATCTAAACTACAGCTTGGATGGCCCCCCTGATATCCAAAACAGACTTAGACCATTTGCAAATGGTCAAGACTCATATAATACCGTAGTAAAAAATTTGAAAATGCTTGTAGACAATGGCTACTCTAACAATGTACTGATCCGCACAACAATTACGAGGTACAATATGGATATGATAAAAGTTGCGGAGCATTTGTTCTCTCTTGGGATAAGAAAAATAGCATTTGGGAAATCTGCTCCTAATACATTCTGTGATTATCATATTTATGGAATCGCGCATGGTACCTTGGAGGAAGAGGAATATGTAAAAAATTATCTCTCCTTTACAAAATACATGATTAAGAAATTCGTAGATGACCCATCACGTTCTATAACCAATATGGGGAACATTATAGATTTGCATCTGAGGTGGAAAAAACCTTTAGGCTGTGGTATGGGACAATTCCAAGTTGCAATTTCCCCTGGAGGTGAAATCTATCCTTGCGGTGTATTCATTGGGTTGGATGCCTATAAAATAGGGGATTTAGTTTTTGGTTTCTATGACCATAAATTCCAAGAAAAATATGCACAAATTTTATCTGATAGAAGGGTACCCTGTAAAATATGCTGTGCCAGGTTCATATGTGGCGGAGGTTGCCATATAGGTGATTCATTGGAAAATAATAAGCCTATTTCAGAGTCGTCTTGTAATCTCGCAAAAAGGTTAAAGGAGATAGACATCTTCGGCTACGCTTTTTTGAGGGATTTGGTGGGCATTGATTATTTAGATAAAAGGTTGGAGAAATATTTGAAAGAAAGAACCCCCCATCTTCTTTATCAAAACAAAACGAAAAATGAAAGGAGGTGATAATTATGGCTCATATCAGGCTCCTTAATTCATCGCACACAGTTGCTGGGAATAAACCGCCGTCACCGTGCACATGTTGTCCCGAATTAAATTTTGGAGCGACAGTCGAGTGTGATGGCCTTTATGTTTATATACCATAGGTAAGGCTGTAATGGGGGGTTCTTTCTTCAGGGGAGTCTTAAAAAGGAGAACAACTATGAATTTTCATATTAAATTAAAGAGATATCCCAATTTCCTTATTTTTACTACAGTTTTATGGTTAGTTTCATGCCTTCACCTAATTACCAGTGAAGAGAGAGAACTAAGCGAAGTTAAAGAAGCATGCCAGACATTTTATAATACCGGTTATAGTGGTAATTACGCTGAATACCTCAAATTCTACAACTCTAAGTACCAAAGGAAACCGATGGATTCCACTACGTTTATTCGCTGGTGCGGGATCATCAGAAACTTCAAAATGGAAATTACTAAAATAGAAAAGAGGACATATAATTCGATTAAATACTATGCGGCGCTGACAACCGCTTGGACACAGGACAGAAAAGAGAAATTGATGGAAAAATATACCCTCCTGGTAAAAGAAGACCATCAGATTTTTATTGCTTCTCCCCTGAGTTTGTTTACTCAGGGTTGGGAAACAATTAAAACAAAATACTTCGATATCTATACTAATCAAAAGATTAGTGATAGTGCACTCGCCGATATTGATAGTTTTTATGAAGCTGTATCTAAAGAATTAAAAGTATCACCGACTGAACCTGTCGAGTTCTATCTTTGTAAAGATAAAAGGGAATCCGGCCTTCTGCAAAACAAAAAAGAACCGGCTGGGGGCACATGCTTTCCAGGTAAACCGATAACAATAATCTCTCCAGCACTAAGCTATCATGAAATAGTACATTCAATTGCTTATAATATTTCAGACCGCTCTTTAGATTTTTTGGTTGAAGGACTAGCCACTTACTATATGTTTATACGGAAACCATGGAAACTTGATAGTATTGTAGGCCAGATGAAATCATTTAACGAACTATTGCCCCTTGATACCCTCATATGGAAGTTCCGTTCTTTACCCGAAACATTAGCATATTTTCAGGCAGCCTCATTCGTAAAATTTCTGATAGAAAATTACGGCAGGGATGCTTTTATTACTCTTTACAAGCAGGCGGGTAGTTGGGATGAATTTCTTGAGACCCTTCCCAAATTGTATGGAAGAACACTTGATGAATTAGAAAATGAATGGATCAACTGGTTACAATAGTAGAAATTGAATTTAAAATTAGAAATTGACACCTTCTTTGCATTTATAAGAACATTTGTTTATCCCCATTGGAAGATAGGTACTGCCATATTTTTCACCACATTATTGTCTTCTGGTTTAAGAATCGTTAGACCTTTGTTAATTCTATTCTTAATTGATAATATTCTTCCTAATAAAGATTTTCCGATGCTAAAGGGTGTTTTTTTCCTATATTTTCTAAATGTTATACTCGGTTATGTCATACTCTTAATACAAGATTTCTTGATTGAGTCAACCAGACAAAAAATCAAATTCTTCATTCAGCTGAAATTATTTAAGCATATTCAACTACTGCCCCTTTCTTTTTTTATTGATAAAGAGTCAGGTTACTTAAGTACCCGAATATTAAGTGACACAGAAACATTAGACTATATGTTTGTAGACACCTTTGCTAATCTTATTACTAATATTATTACAGTTGCAGGCATCCTCATTACAACATTTGCGATTAATGGTACAATCGCGAGTATAATGATTCTTTTAATCCCCCCACATATTTTACTATCTGTTATGTTCATTGGCAAACTAAAGCAGGTAACAAATGAAACGCAGGAAATGCGAGCAACATTAGGGCAAGAATATCAAGAAACTTTCGGCGCTATATATTTCATAAAGTCCTTCAGCTTAGAGAAAATTTTTGATTTAAAATTAGTTAGGAAATTAAAATTTTTAGTAAGAAGGTCTGTACTAAGAGAATATTTAAGATCATTAAGTTCTAACACTACATCATTATTCACCGCTATAAGCACGTGGGTGATTATATACATTCTTGGAATAGATATTTTACAGGGAAGGTCCTCTATAGGAGTAATTTATGTGATTATTGTATATTTAAATATGTTTTTTTCAAGTGTTCAATCCCTAATATATACAAATACGAGATTTCAGCAATCGGTTGCAATAATAAGACGAATTTACCAAATTTTAGAAGAACCTATTTCAAATGAATATCGAAAAGGGGTAACTATTAATAATATTAATAAAGGAATTGTCTACCGTAATGTAACTTTTTCTTATAACTCAGACAAAAAGGCATTAAATAAGATTAATTTATTTTTCAAAAAAGATAAAATTACGGCGGTGGTTGGCAAAACTGGTAGTGGGAAAACTACATTGATAAATTTACTTTTGGGCTTATTTGAATCTTATGAAGGAAACATTTTCTTTGATAATTTAGAACTCCGACAGATTGATAAAAAAACATTAAGATCCATTATGGCCCTTGTGCCTCAAGCGCCGTTCCTTTTTAGCGCGTCAGTCAGAGATAATATAAGTTTGGGTAACCCCAGGGCAAGTTACGAAATGATAATACAGGCTGCAAAATTATCTAATGCCCATGATTTCATCATCAAACTTCCAAATCAATATGATACTTTTATTGGTGAAAAAGGTATCAGGCTATCAGGAGGAGAGAAACAAAGATTGGCATTAGCAAGAGCAATAATCAGAAATCCTGCTGTCCTGATTATTGATGAGGGAACATCTCAAATAGATTCCAATTCAGAAGATTTAATTCTTGAATCATTGCGATATCTAAAGAAGGGCCGCATAATTATTTTAATAGCACACAGGCTCTCAACTATTTTAGTCGCAGATAGAATAATTGTGTTGGATGCGGGGAAGATTGTTGGGGCGGGAACACATGATTATCTTTTAGTCAAATGTCCACACTACCGCTCTCTCTTTGAATCTCAAATTTCACAAGGTATCTTGGCTGTTGACACCCGATAATTTTTCTGTTATAATAAAATTAAGTGAAAAAAATACTCTATTTAGAGATAATAACATATGAGAGGTTCTTAAGGGGAAATCCCCTTGATGATGTTTCTAAAGAATCTTTCTCGTTATTTAATATAAAGGACGCGGCGATAATCAAAAGGAGGCACTATGAAATTGATTTTGCACAAAGGAAACACCGGGGTCTTCCCGCGGTATATCCCAATCTTAATCTTCCTCTTTTTTCTACACTGTGAGGATGTAAAGATTGAGTGGAAGATTGAATATGAACCTGCCGGTCCGGGCATTTACATAATAAACGATCTTGATGGGTTTGAAAATTTCTTTACCGTTGGTATGTATGAAAAAAAGAACCAAAATCCAGTAGGAATAATTGCAAAATACAACCCGCAGGGAAAGCTTAAATGGTTCAAGTTATTCGAAGACAGAAATTTTAGAATGAGTGAAGGGCAGAGGATATTAGTAACAAAAGAAAATTTTCTCCATAATGAAGAGATGGCCTACCTACTTGTAAGTGGATTTGATACAAGTAATAAACACTATCTTCGGTTGGTAAAATACGATAGTCTCGGTAATACACAATGGGGTAAGTTCGTTCGGGAATCAACTTCCGAGATATCCGGTGCAATCATTAAGGATTATTCCGACAATATCTGGATTGGTAGTTGGAATAGAAACAGCGCTAGTTCAGATACAATATTTATTAATAAATATTCCTCATCAGGAACAAGTATCCTAGCAAAGAAATGCCCTTTGAAGAATTTTCATGTTGACAATTTAAAATTTGCAACGACTAAATCTAATGAGCTTATCGCCGGTGGTGTATGCAAGGTATGTCACGATTTTTTCTTTATTCTGTTTGATAGTCTTGGAGAGCTGAATAGGTTGGTTAAATATGAAAGTCCGTCGGTAGAAAGCAGCTTATCAGATTTGAAAATTGATAATCAAGGGGATATTTATCTCACTGGTATTGGCTGGCAGGAAAAGAGTGGCAATGATTGGATAACTATTGTGTATGATAAATCAGGCCATTTATTGTGGTCCCAAACTTACGATGGTGAAAAACATGGTAATGATGTACCTCGGGCAATGATTATTGATGAATCACTCTCTGTATATATAACCGGCTGCACTGAAACTGATTCTGGGGTTAATAGTATTTTAACAGTGAAATATGACCGCTATGGCGATTTGATCTGGAGCAGAAAATTTTCAGGGGATAATAATATGTCCATTGAACCACATTTTTTTGAAGCGGATTTCTTTTGCTTGAAAAAAGAAGATTTACTAGACTTTCTTTACATCATTGGATTGATGAACAATAAGATTTATCTATTGAAATATGACCGCTATGGCAATCTTATCCAGCGCGGTCGATATAATTTAAGAGCATTAGAAAACACATTGCAGGCACAGATAGGTCCTTTGATAGCGTTTCAAAGCAAGGATGCAAATAGAAGCAGGACATATTTGCTAAAATTTGGACGTTTCCAATTATTGGGAATCAGTCGCTGGGATTAAGAGCGAAAAAAGAGAAACCGAAAGATCCTTTTAGAAAAACCCGCTGCCGTATTCTTGCCCATCGGTTATCTACAGTCCAGAATGCCAATAGAATTCTGGCTCTGTGCGGTGGCAGGATTGCAATATAAGCAAAAAATCTTGGAGGCAAGTTTATATTTATTTTATTTAGTTAAAAATAAATACCCTCGGCTTCTGGATTTAATTGTTAAACGATATCTACATAATGGAGAAAGGGTATGCAAGCATCTTTTAGTCCAGTATGGACTGAAAGGAGGTGATTGCGATGATCGAAATTATTTTGGTAAATGATGTAGTATATGACGTGGATAAACCACAACCGCCATGCTGTTTTGGCTTTGTTACCGCTATTTGCGATGCGACGAATCCTCCGAATCCTTGATTCATGATGAGGTAATACCCAAAATGCATACCCTTTCTCTTAAGTTCTTGATTTTTGATGAAAAGGAGTATAATAAAATATGTTGATAATATTTATTTTTTCAATAGGAACAATTGTCTATGGGGGCGGATTTTACCCCCAGGCATATTATTATAAAATGCTGGGTAATGCAATAGCGGAAGAGGAATTTAATTTAATTCCTGATACTCAATTCTCAGAGCAAATTAAAACAGAAAAATTGATTTTTTGGGGGTCACCTCAATCTCGGTTCTTCCAATACTATAGGAGTTATATCCCAGTAAAATTTAGTGGAGATACGATATTCATTTCTGATACGATTATCATCGCAGATGACTTCATTTTTCATTGCAAATTTACTGATAGCCTCAATAGGGATGTTGAGCTTATTCTCGCTTATAATGAGGAAGCAATTACTGGTGCTGGCGACCTTTACGGCTATGATTTTACACTTGCGAGGAAACGAGATGGTATGATGTATCAAAAAGATTTACTTGCCTTTGGCCAATGGGGTGATAAAAGGGCAAAGCCCCTAGGGATTTCAGAAATAACGTGGCAAAAACATTCTCTATTCCCTTTGCATAAATTAAAAAATAGATATTTTACTCTATACTACGACGATGGTCTAATATCATCTCCAGAGGCTATTAAATTTATTAACCTTTTAGAGATTATGCGCGATGGCTATTGCAAACAATATGGAATATTCCTGCCTGAAACAATTTTTGTTTATTTATATCGAGACAGTATAACTGTTAAAGAATTCAATTGCTATTCAAACTCTTTCAATACTATCTGGCTAAAATTTAGTGATCGACAATCTTTCTTAATGCCACAAAAAGGTAGTCCAATTTACACCATCGCCCACGAACTAGCGCGTATTTCCTTCCAGCCTCTTTCTGATGAGTACCCTCCCGCAATAGGTGCTGATGACTGGTCACACTACGCCCCTCTTGTTGGGATTGTTCCTTATGTTTATAAATGCTTGAGTGATACTGCTTGGTTTTCTAAATATTCATATCAGGACTATGGGATTAGTTTATTTGAGAAGATCTATCAGGGTGCGGAGAATACATATGCTTGGTTGCTTTATGAAATTGATAAAAAATATGGCAAGGAAATGATTGGTAAGGCAATAAAAATGGTTATCAAAAATAAATATTGGCGCCATCCTAAAATGAAGGATTTTATGGTTGTATTGGGTAAGTTAACAAAGGATAAAAAAATAATAAACCAGATAAAAAATGCCTACCCCACTCCATTTGAGCATTCCCTTTCAAGGTGGAAAAGATGGAAGGGATTTGGGTTCAAACCTTATCTGGAAGAAATGTTTATTTTTGAAAATAGATATGTAATAGATAGTATAATACCAAATTCTTATGCTGATAGTGTTGGGATTGAACAAGGTGATGAATTGGTTATGATCAATGGGTTTGATTTAGGAAGCAAAAAGGCTGACGCCTATAAAAGTTTACTACACAAAAATCCAGGCGATAAGATAACTTTTATCATAAGAAAGAAAAAAAGTAATGAATTAAAACAGGTTATAGTTTTAATCAAATGAGTTTCTGAAGGAATTAAAAAATAAATTGGGGGGCATCGTGAGTAAAATAAATAGACAATTTATAGAGTTTATTTTTAATTGCAACCTTATTATTACAAGGTCAAAACAATTTTGCCTGTTTATTTATGCAAAATAATAAATTGAACCCTTGCAAACAATTCTAAGATTTCTGAAATTCCTTAAACCCTATTGGCGGAAGGGCTTGTTTGCTTTTTTGTTTATGCTTTTGTCCGTAGGCTTGCAACTACCGATGCCTTTTTTGACCAGATTTTTGATTGATAAGGTTATTATTCTCAAAAATTTTCAATTGCTCAATATTATTGGGCTGGTGATTATTGGCGTATTGGTGATATATGGAGTGTCATCCTTTTTAGAAAGATTTTTATTGACCACCTTTCGTTGCAAACGTTAAGGGACCTTATTCACACTTTAAAAAAGATGTTAAAGTAATACTTAAAGTAATAGGACTCCCGGAAAATATTAAAGAGCTAATAAAATTATCTAAATACCGGGAATATTTATGGCT
>Ga0207433_10011789_pt1 | contig 13227 bp, 10 predicted proteins | sample YelNatPaOPGAMG01_FD_187559 | JGI IMG/M metagenome (GOLD analysis project Ga0207433, IMG submission 187559) | Hot spring thermophilic microbial communities from Obsidian Pool, Yellowstone National Park, USA - OP-RAMG-01 (SPAdes) (version 3) | ecosystem: Environmental > Aquatic > Thermal springs... | reverse complement strand
AGCGCCTGGGCCGATCGCTGGGAGATGAGCATAGGAGCATCGAAGTGCGGCGTCATGGTCATCCATGGAGACTCGCAGAGCATTCGCAATCGCTCGTGGCGGTTGCAGAATCAGGAAATTCCGATCGGGGAAAAATATCGCTACCTGGGGGTCTGTCTCACGCCGACGCTCGACGAAAAGGCACACGTTGACGAGATGATCGCCAAGATGCATAGACGTACAGCGATCGCACGCCCAGTCCTATCCGACCTATCCCCTTAGCAATCCGTACCAGGGCACTAAGGATGTGTATCATCCAGCCTGCGACCTGGGGTGCTGAATGGTGCGGCATGAAGCACCCAAATGCCTCGCGTCTGCAGACAGCCGCCAACAGGGCAATGCGACTCGTTGGTGTTGGATGCTCAGTACAGAGCAGAGCAACCACAGCGCTGGCACTCGGACTTGAACTCCGAATACCCTCGATAGAAGCGATAGCGGCAGGCTGCCGGGCACGCATATGGGCCAAAAGGGCCCACCATGTACACCTGGTTCAGTCGGAGTTTCATGCAGACCCCAACGCACCGCAAAAACACTTGGATGAAATCAACGCAGATTTGGCTGAAGCGCCTCTTAGGAGACAACACGCTCCAATCGTTCCCCAGAAATATAGAATTCTCCCGTCTCCTGAAGCGAACGGTCCAAACAACAGTACGGGAATGTAGACATGCAGTCAGTCGCGCGAGTGACGCCGGCTTGACTCTATACTGGAACTACAACCTAGCATACACATGCAAGTACTGGTGGGAGGCGCTGGGGTTCCCGGGACTTGCTCGCGGCAGCCAGTGGCTCGCCAAAATCCGCGTTGGTGGCTTCTGGCTGGCACCGGCTCTAAGCCGTATAGGAACACCGGAATCGCACTGGGAATCACACTGTCCCTGCTGTGGAGACGAGATCCCCGAGACGATGACATATTTAGGCTTACAGTGCCCGCGCTGGAAACAGGAGCTGGACGTCACCGTGATATTCAAAGGCCGGACACTCACTTTGAGTGTAGCACTGGCAACTGATGGTCTGTTAACGGAGCCTCAGCGCTCATTAGTTGCGAACAAACTCACACTCTACCTTCTAGGCGGAAGGTCCAGCGAATCGGATGCGCACACGGGCCCAGTGCTCTCTGCGCCTACCTACTGGTGGGTGTCAAGCAGAAACCCGCATTGCCAACCGACAACAACGCATTCCATGCATGATCACGAAGGAGAGAGGCGGCTCCCAGGATTCATTCTAACAGTCAAGTTTCTCCAGCGTGTCGTGCGGCGAAGACAAGCCTGCATCCGCAGACTATCCAAGCACAAACTGACGATGAGACCGGATTCTACGTCGGGTGAACCATGCCTCGAGCCGACGCCCTCTGTGGTATGGAAAAGCCGTTCTGTCTCCGTGCAGCGACCGCACCGGCGCTTTAGGCGCCATTGCTGTCGCTTTCGGCAGGCTCGGCACACGATAGGACGTATGAAACGACCAGAATATCCAAAACGAAGTACAGGTAATGTAACTTGAGTGTAAGGGGTTGATGGATACCTCACCGCGCACTGAAAAAACACAAAAAGAGAGAAAGAAAAGAAAAATGCGCACAATCGGAGAACGCTGGCACAAGGAAACGTTTTGTTCATTCTAAAAATCGCACTCGTTAAGCGCACCTGGGAGATCAGGCGGTCACCTGACACGAAGTGCATGTCGCCATTGAAGGGAAACGCGATCCTGATCAGGAGCGTACTGTTCTACTGTACAAAATTTTATTTGCGTAAAAGTCGTAGCAAAATACAGTTTTTCAATTCATTTGTGTTTCAACCCTCAAACAAGTCTAGTCAAGTGTTTTTTCGCAGTATATTACATAAGGGTTCAAAGAGCGTTCTTTTTCAAAAAACTAAAAAAAAGGAAACCTATGAAAAAGCAAGTCGACGATCCTGGAGGTCCAGGGTCGCAGGCTGTCAGAAAAACAAAAAAACAAAAACACTGCCGAGTCCAGAAGAAAAGGTAGAGAAAAAGAAGCAAAAGGAGGAGGCCGTACTTCGAAGGCGGCAAGAAAGACAACTGTACGACGAGATGGTGGTGAAAGCCGGTCTTCTTGAACATATCAAGGATCCGTACAGGGAAAAGTTGCGAGACGCTATCAAAACACGTCTCGATTCGTACTCCAAGAGTATTGTCAAGGCGTCGTCAGGACTGATGCATGTGGCGAGGGAGATGTATGAAGACGTGACGCACATCGGAACGGTCGAGATTCCGGACGAGTTTTTCGACAAGACCTTTATTCGTCATCTGATGCTTGGTACAGAGGAAGCACGGAAGGAAAATGAGCTAGTGCATGCCCTCCACGAAAACTTCGCGGAATTCCGCTTCGAGGGCACTCGGTACAAGGGTGACTCGGATATGTACACATATGGGGCAATGAAGTACATTACGAACCTGAAGAACCATTTGACAGAGAACCTCGAACGTTTCATGAAACGCGTCGTGTTTGCACTCTACCCAGGCATCTCTTGCAATGGAAAATGGGCGATTATCAATGGCATCACGAACGATCGAAAGTGTGAAGATGAGATCGAATTTGTCGACAGGAAGGCGCCGAGAGTGAGCGCGAAAGAAGCTTCTGCGATCCGCGCGGTTTTACAAGAGCATCGTGCGCTACTGGGGCTGGCGAATCCAACAGACAAGATATCAGAGTTGAAAAAAGATAAGGAAAGATACTATCGCCTCGTCCTGCGGTATTTCGTGTTTCTGGATCGTGAACTCGAACGCTAAGCGGAGATGAAGCTGAGTGAAGAGACAAATGAAGAGTGGGAGAGACGGAAGGCTTTCCTAATGGGGAAGCGCTTCAACGGCGTTCCAATGTGCAAGATCAAGTCACATTTTGTGACTATCGACTCCGCAGTCCTTCATGGCATCATGAAGGAGATCAGTCCGGAGTTCAGTGTCAGCAGGGAGGAATTCTCCGGTGAAAACCGGGAGACGCACTGGAAGAATATCTTCGATTTCAAACGCCTCTAAGTAAGCAAACAAAGGGTATTTACAGGGTTGATCGAAACAGATGGAGTAGCCTTGTGTGTACACTATCGGCGCTTGAAGACAGATCGTCCAGCTCGGCCCGTTACGAAGGATGAAGAAAAGGAGGAGGCTGGTCCTGCGACACAGGAGGTGGAGGATAATGTCCTTGTCGTTGACGCGGCGAAGGATGAGGATCAGAAGGAAGCGGGTCTTGCGATGCAGGAAGTGCATGAGAAGGACCTTGTCGTTGACGTCACGAAGTATGAAGATGAGAAGGAGGCGGAACCTGCGATGCAGAATGTGGAGGATAACGACCTTATCGTTGATGCGGCGGAGCATGAGGAAAACAAAGAGGAGGATTCTGCGACGCAGGAAGTGGAGGATAACGACCTTGTCGTTAACGCGGAGAAGCATGAAGAAACCAAGAAGGCAGGTCCTGTGACACAGAAAGTGCAGGGTAACGACTTTGTCGTTGGCGCGGACCCTGGGAATACGAATATTATAGCCGTCGCTGTACCCAAGCGTGCGGAAGATGGTGCTGACGGTAACTTGCGTCAGAAAGACATGCGTCTGTTGAGGTTCTCGAGAGCAAGATACTATCGAGAATCCTGTATAATGAATGCGAGGAAGAAAATCGTCATATGGAATTCAGGAATGAAAGATCACCTGGAAGCTTTGAGCGAGGTGACGAGTCGAGGAGCGGACTTTAAAGCTTTTCGGGAGTTCATGAAAGTTCGCGTTGCCCATTGGGATGCACTGGGGGAGGAGTATACCAAGCCCCCGGTGGGCTCGTTTGCGTATGAATTTGTATTTTGGGAAGCAGCGGGCGTTCGCGAATTTTTTCAATCAATTGAGTGCCCTGAAGGATGATGAAAGTCAGAGGCTCGTAGTAGCGTACGGGGCAGGGCAATGGAAGACCCAAAAAGGAACTACGCCAGCTCCAACGACGAGGGTGTACAAGGAGTGCGCAAGGCGTTTTGTTACAATACCTGTAGATGAGTTCCGAACATCGTATACACACCACGACTTGGGGTGTACACTTCAGAGCGTGGAGTGAGAAAAGTGCCCGCGGAGCCTTGAGGATATAAAAAAGTATGGACCGCTGACGGTAGCGCAAAATGGAAAGGATGTCGAAAGTTCGTGGACTACTTGCATTAGTAAGTAGAACCAGTGATGGTAAGAAACGTATGGAGTTTGTGAACCGAGATTTTAATGCCGCTATCAATATAAGGAAATGTGCGGTGCTGGAGAATAGACCTCCAGAGTGGACAAGAGAGAACTTTATTGGACAACCTCTCAAAGTGGAACTATATGAGAAAAAGTTGGAATCAGTGGTGGGTGGCCGGTCGAGAAAGACGCGGAGGCGTCTGCACGTCAGTTGGCGACGATTTGTCTATGGCGCCGGCCGCTACTACTGCACGCCGTTGGCGTCTTTCGACTTTCGAACGGCGTTGATGATGCCCTGCGTTCGTATGAGGCGTTCGTTTTCGAAAATAGCGCTGTGTTCCGCTGCGGCTTTTGTTTCGTCTGCAACGGTGCTGTTGCTTGGCGGGTATGACTCGCGATGGTACACCCCTTTGGTTGCGAGAGCGCACTCGGCTAGCGTGGCGTCTGTGGACCACGGGCCGTTGCCGGTGCTCGAGACGCCACCGCGTCGTCACGTGCAGCTGCGAGTGTTAAAAGAGAGCGGCATGCGTTATGAATCTGTCCAAAAACGGAAAGCCGAAGCTGGAGGCGACGGCTCATCAAAAGAGGCTATGAGTGCAGTGGTACCGAGCGCTTTGCCGGAAGACGGCCTCTTCGATATTCTCGTCGTTGGTGGCGGCGCGACCGGCTCCGGCGTTGCACTCGACGCAACGCTCCGTGGACTCCGAGTTGCTCTAGTAGAGCGGAACGATTTCGCGTCTGGCACGTCGTCTCGTTCGACGAAACTCATTCATGGTGGTGTCCGGTACTTGGAAAAGGCGTTCTTTCGTGCTGACCCTGCGCAACTAAAGCTCGTCTTCGAAGCTTTGCATGAGCGAGCGATCATGCTCCGTCAAGCACCTCACTTGACACAACCGCTGCCGACGATCCTGCCGTGTTACAAATGGTGGGAGATCCCATTCTATTGGGCTGGGCTCAAGGCCTACGACTTTCTGGCCATCGCAGGCAATGGCGCGCTCTATATGAGCAAGTTCCTCTCGGCGGCGGAAGCGCGGCGTCAGTTTCCGACCCTTTCAGCGCGCCGTGGCCGGGACGGCGCCACCCTCAAAGGCAGTATTGTGTACTACGATGGCCAGATGGATGACGCGCGATTCAATGTGACGCTTGCAGTGACGGCGGCGCTACACGGGGCAGTGATTGCAAATCACACTGAAGTTTCGGGCTTGATCAAGGATGCCCCAACTGGAAAGGTCATTGGCGCAACAGTTCGTGATCGTTTCACCGGAGAAGAATTTCCGGTCTACGCGCGAGTGATTGTGAACGCAACCGGCCCGTTTGCGGATCGGATACGAGCGATGGACGAGGGACCTGAGGCGCTCGGTCCCCAACGCATGATAGTTCCGTCATCTGGGGTGCACGTTACTCTGCCCAGTTACTATTCTCCGGAAGGCATGGGTTTGATTGTACCAAAAACGCGCGACGGTCGGGTTGTCTTCATGTTGCCATGGTTGGGATCGACAATTGCCGGCACCACGGATTCAAGCACGGAGATTACGGACATGCCACGTCCGCATGAGGCGGAGATTGAGTTTATCTTAGACGCGCTTCGTGATTATCTGAACGTGGAAGTGCGTCGAAAGGATGTTCAGAGCGCATGGAGTGGTATTCGACCGCTTGCAATAGACCCCAAAGCGAAGGACACGCAGAATATCCTTCGTGAGCACACAGTCCACGTCTCTGGCTCGGGTCTGCTGACCATCGCGGGTGGCAAATGGACGACTTACCGAAAAATGGCACAGGACACTGTGGATACTGCTATCAAAGTTGCAATGTTGGAGTCTCGCGTGAAGCACAAGTGCTTGACAGAGAAGGTCATCCTCACCGGAGGTCATACTTATGACCCGTCGTATTTCGCTTTTCTCACGCAGCACTATGAAAGAGTGAAATACTCTGTCAGTAAGGGTGCCAAACTCCAGACCACGACGCTGGACGTAGACATAGCGCAACATCTTGCTCGAGCCTACGGAGATCAAGCTTACAAGATCTGCGATATTGCGAGCAGGGAAGATGCTGGTTACGGCAAACGCATTGCGCATGGCTACCCGTATATTGAAGCAGAGGTCGTGTACGCAGCTGAAAACGAATACTGTGAGACAGCCCAGGACTTTTTGGCGAGACGCTCGCGTCTTGCGTTTCTGAACGCCCGGGCGGCGAAAGAGGCGCTTCCCCGCATCGCTGAGATTCTCGCTGAGATCCACGGCTGGAGTCGCACCCGCTTGCAGACGGAAATGAAGGAGGCAATGGAGTTTCTCGAGACGTTTGAGTCCGGTCGTACGACTGGTGAGGTCGGTGAACAGGTTGAAGCAGTGGCCGCATAATGACGTGAGCGCAGAGCGTATGTATTTCAAAAGTATCATCTTCTTGATCGACGAGACTGGCAAGTCACCTTGGTAACTAGGAGCGAGCGCGTGCCCTTTTACCCAGTCCCTGGTTCCAAACTGGAAACGATCGGGCGTACGGATGGATTTCGTATGCGTTGAACAGCGTCGCTGGTGCTTAGGCTTGGAGCGTTCGTCCTCATGAGCTGCTGAATGCTCTGCGATCAAGATATCTGTAAACATATCGTGCATGAGTGGCTGATCATGCGTGGCACCGAGAGCGCGCTGCAGCTGGATGAACCTGGAATCGACAAGCTGCGGTCTAGCTTGCACGCGGTGCCGCGCTAGAGTATCCTGGGTTCTTGGCAGCTCTCGAAACTGAGTTTGTACTGGACGGGAGACTCCCGAAGGCGGACACGTTAAGAAAAAGTAGCTCGCTGGCTGTACCGGACATTGACACTGCTTTTCCTGTTTCTCAGTGCCAAGAAACGAGTAATAGACAATAACGCGCATTTCCCTGAGTTGCTATCGTGGTTTTCGGCACCAGGCTGAGCCGACGGCTGAACACACGAGCACGACAGTTGACCCTGCTCCCAGAATCCTGTGCATCGATGCATCACCGCTGCGCTGCGCACTTGTTCGCCATCATTTCTTCTCGGGATCGAGCGCATTCCCAGGCGCATCTTTCGCTTGAACACGCCAGTCGCAGTGCAGTAACGAAACTGCATGAAATGGACGCGCATGGGAAGCGCGATGTTCACGAGAGCGTCGTCACGCGCTGCGCCTTGTCAAAGGCAGATGCGATCAGTAACGCGACAAACGTTTTACGATCGTGGAGTATGTCTATATATGTGTAGACCCGCCCCCAGACGCCCCCCGGCCTTTTGCGACCGGTCTCCTGTTATCCGCTTCAGTCTATGCGGACACACTTCGCGCCTGAGAGGCTACACCATGGAGTTGGATGGACCCAGCTCCTTGGGTCTCGTCTACAGAATCACACATCCTCTGATACCGATTGCGGCGTTGACTGCTCTACGTTCACGAAGTCCTTGCGTGCAGTTCTGTTAGTTGAACTCACTATTGCAAGGGTTGCGAGGACATGTGCCCTCTGTGCCACTACAGTCTCCTGTACCTCCACTGTTCTTCTTCTTCTTTGTCACTTGCTCTCCTTGGCTCTATGGTCGGCGAGTAGAGGATTTTTCGGTTTTTTAATCGAACCCGGCGCCACCGGGCCTCCATGATCTTTGACTTTTATATTTGTAACTTTCACTTAGATTATTTATTCTTTTTAAATGAACGCACTTCGAGAGCATCTGTTATAAACCGCGACAAAGAACTTGGTGACGCGCATCTGAGGGATGGAACACAATTTAGACGAAAGACCGCAAGTGTGCACAACGAGTGCAGTTCGTTTGTACGCGGGGCCCTTTGGAGGTAACTGGTACAATATGTATTCTTTTCTTGCGTATTTCAGAGCAAACGATATGTCTGTTCGCACCATCGCATCCGCGCATGCGCCTTCGCGGAATACCGGGTTCAGAAGCTCTTCTCCTTTATCTTTTGGGACGAAATAGACAACTCTTCTAGTCTTTCAACTCAGTTTTGGTCCGCGCACGCTGAATGGAATAGAATGCTATTTGGTAGTGGATAGCACGAGATCGACGTCAAGATGCAATGCACCCTATAGATCGCAGACGAATTCAGTATAGGATATGTATTCTATGCTGACCAGTACACGGAGCACTGGATTCCTCTTTAAGATCAGTGATACTACAGTACTCTGATGGTTGAGGAACACTGAACGAAAGAAGTGCATGCGCTCTGGGACAAGAACCAATATGCCCACGGCGTGCTTGCGATCAATGCTAGGAAACGACCCGTTGATCACTTTAGGGAACGTAAAAGTGCCGATCGTAGTCGCCACGGGCGTCTCTGTTTCTCAAAGGCTTGTTTGCGTGCTCCTGGAAACACCGGGATACAGTCGCCTAGAAGAATCCCAGCTCACTCACTACCACCATCCACCGAAAGCTGAACGACAGCGTTACGGGAGCGTTGCGATCTGTGTGGAGTACAGGGACGTCGATGGGTCCCAGTCGATGAGACATCCCTCGGAAGATACCATCGAAGCGTATAAGGATATTCGTGGAGCAGGGCACCTATTGTGCGCACCATCAAACTTGAAGAGACTAACGACATCATCGACTTTTCTAGCAGCAGTGGACTCATTTGGCAGCCTCACTTTCGCTGCTAGAGAAGCTCCATCTAACAGCACCAAACTCTTTGCCGAATCATTGAAGACTTTTCCCTGACGTCCGGCGACGTCATTCTATTAAACAACATGGAATTTTACCATTCCACTTGCGTCCGAGTATTTGCCCGTACTCTCGGAGTGTAGAGCTGGTTTTCACACCCGAGTACGCTCCATGCTTCAACCCATCGAAGGAGTGTTTTCTGCTGTGAAACGTAATGATCGCTCCATCGGGCGAATTGCTGACGCGTTCTCAGCGCACGGCGACGCGGGGACACATGTGGCCTCTCTTGCACAAGTCCTACCTCCTCCGGTGATGTCCTCACCGACGAGCATAGACAAGTGCGTTCATTTGAAGAAATAAAAAATCCAAGGGAAAGTCATGTAAATGGAAATCGAAGATCCTAGAGAGGCATCATCGCCGAGTTCGACAAAAAAATCCTCTTCTCGCCAAACATCAAGCGAAGAAGAACGACTGAGAAAGGAGAAAAAGAAGAAGAAGGCAGGAGATAGACCAGAGAAATGCTTGCCTAACCAGGCGATGACGAGATTGTGGCGCCACAGCGAGCACGACTTCTAGCAATCCTTGCATTGGTGAGTTCAACCGGCGTCAATGCACGCAAAGAGCTCGTGAACCGAGAATTCAACGTCGCCATCAGTATCAGACGATTTTTGGTGCTGAAAACGAGACCCACGGAGCTAATGCGATCCAACTTCGTGGGCAGCCCCTCAACTTCGAAGAAATACCTGAATAAACTGAAACCGATTGCAGGCGGGCGGGGGGTCAGAAAATGCCCGGAGGCGTCTACATGCGGGTATCTATATTTACTCTCTGTTGTCTTGAAACGTTTACGGTTTCAATGCTCACACATATTGCAACAACCATATTGCGTCATCGCACAGGCGATGTGTCCATCGGCAGCGCCTAGCTGTTGATCAAACGATCCGGCGGGCGCGATATGCCACCCTCGAAATGCGATCAAACATCCAGGCTCACAGGCGGACGCTGCGAGTGTACTTCCCTCGCAAGCCGCTGAGGTGTGCCTAGCGCTCGCTTTGAGGCAGTATGCAGCCCAAAGGATTATTGCGAATATGTCGCAAGTTCTGCACAACCGTGACGTCACCGGTGGGGTCTACAGCTAGCACCGTGCCAAACTGGGAAAAAGTTGTTACGGACGCCCTGGATCCTCATGTTCAGGTTCGCTCAGACTGGAGTAGAAGAGACGTAGAGGAAACCTATTGGCAGCCGTTGCACCAATTGATCTTCCAGGCAGCCGCAGTTCATCGTGTTGCTTTCAAGGCTAACCAGGTGCAAAAGTGCACACTGCTGTCCATCAAGACCGGAGGATGCCCGGAAACCTGCAAGTACTGCTCCCAGTCTGCGGCGTACAAAACGGACGTGAAGGCAGAGCCGCTTATGCAGGTCGAAGAGGTGCTTCGCGAGGCGCGCCTTGCGAAGGAGCGAGGCTCGACGCGTTTCTGTATGGGAGCAGCGTGGCGAGGCCCAGCACAGGTGGGTCCCCGTCAGTTCCAGCGGGTGCTCGACATGGTCCAGGGCGTGCGGGCGCTGGGCCTTGAAGTATGCGCCACACTCGGGTTGCTGAACGCTGAGCAAGCAAAGGCGCTGAAAGAGGCAGGCTTGACGGCTTACAATCATAACCTGGACACAAGCCGAGAATTCTACAGCACCATCATCTCCTCACGGTCGTTTGAGGACAGGCTTGCAACTATTCGGCATGTTCGAGCCGCTGGCATTCAGGTCTGCTGCGGCGGAATTCTTGGCCTCGGTGAATCCCACGCCGATCGCATCTCGCTCCTGCAAACGCTGGCGACGATGCAACCCCATCCCGAGTCTGTTCCGGTGAATATGCTTGTGCCGAGCAAGGGCACGCCACTGGAAAGTTCGCAACCGATTCCGTTCTGGGACTTGTGTCGTATGATCGCTACAGCTCGTATCCTTATGCCAGCGAGCATGGTACGCCTCAGTGCGGGTCGTATTTCGCTATCAGAAGCGGAGCAAATGATTTGCTTCATGGCGGGTGCGAATAGCATTTTCACGGGCGAGAAACTGCTCACCACCCCGAACAATGATCTTACAGAGGATGACGCTATGTTCAGACGCCTCGGTTTTGAGGGAAAACCACCGTTCGTTGAAACACGACGAATACCGTCCTCTGCGAAGCCGCAGATTTCCCTAAGCCAGTAGGTGCACTTAAAGATGCTCTGAATACAACAACCGCTATCCTGTTGGGCAAGAACGGCTCGCAGGAGCGAAGCGGTCGCGCGAAAAGCACTGGTTCTGTAGACCTTGCGGGATCCCCGGCAATACAGAACCCGGAGTGCGTCGCCCGCTGGTGTCGTAAACAACGCGGCCCTCGAGATGTTCCAGAGGTTTACGGCGAGAGCTGCTTGCCGGTCGTTTTCTGTAGGCCGACCCGGCAATGGTGCTCAATGCAATGAACAGAGATTCAATTCTAGTTTGAGGGTTATACAAGGTGTACGTCGCTGCAGCACAGCTGGAACGAGTCCATGCAGTGGCAGCGTCCGCGAGGCGTCCGCGAGGCGTCCGCGAGGCGTTCGCGATGGGCGGCAGGCAGGCCGCTTCCATTACTGATGCGATGCCATTCTTTGACGGAGTGCTGATTCCTCAAACGTCGTCGAGTCCAAATCGTTGATAAAGCTCTCTATCGGAGGTGACGTGGAACGATTGACGCTGATATCGGGCAGACGTAACGGATTGGCGGTGTCGCCCACCGAGGCATGCGGGCTCTCCGTTGTTGAGGCGCTTGTGACGTTGCCGGATGGATCTGGGGAGCTCGACCAGGTGCGATTTTCACTAGAATGCACGGATTCGCCGTCGTTGACTTCCTGTCGCACGGTGGATTCCGCATTCGCAGGCAACCTGCTTTCTGAGGTTTCAGATGCCGCTGCTATCATCTTTGAGCTGTTGTTGGCTTCTTGCTTTTCGATGAATGTGCGTAATGCGATCAGCGTATCTTCGGTGAAGATTCGCCCGCCACTTTGAGACATGACATCGTCAATACTGACGAGTTCAACGAACTCGACCTCTTCAGCTTGCGGCCTGATTCGCTGTCGCGGCTCTTCGAAAGGATCAAAAATGGCCACGTAGACCTGGCCAAACACTCGCGTCAGGTCCGACTCATATCGGATTGGTCCGACCGGCTCGAGCGCCAAATCAAGGCCGAGCTCCTCGGCGAGCTCTCGTCGGGCTGACTCTTCGTAGCTCTCACCTGCCTGAACAACACCGCCTGCTGCTGCATCATACATGCCGGGATGAATGTCTTTGGTTGGTGTGCGCTTCTGAATGTAGATTCTATCTCTCTCCGGATTCAACACCAGGACGTAGGTGGCACGATGCCATAGATTCTCTCGCCGCATTTCAGCCCTGGTCACGACCCGAAGCGGTTCATTGAACTCGTTCGTTACAATGACGCGCTCGCGACTAGCCTCTAACGCAGCATCCCTTCCAGCCGAGACGTTCGCTGCAGGGGGTTCTTGCCAAGCGGAGCTACTAAGCAAAGAAGCTGACAGAAGATTCGATGCCCTGGTACTTTCATCAAGACTGTCGCTTGTGCCATGTTTGGTCCATTCCAGGGCCATGGAGCGCTGCTCTACCTCCGTCAGCGTTACGCTGGCATCGCCATCGCCCTGCCTCAGGAGAGAAATAGACTGCTGCTCTGACTCTATAACTGAAACAAGTCGACTTTTTGACGTCGACTCCCAAGTTTCCTCTTTTCCTTGGGATCCAAATCCAGTATCCTGTGACTCGTTCTCAACAGCTGCGCTATGCCGAAGCGCTGAACCTGATGCGTCAACCTGAAGGCCCGTAGAACGCTCTGGAAATGTCTCAGGAACGAGCTCCTTTCCTGCGGTGGAAGCATCCGACTCTGGCACCGAAGGTCGTCTCTCACCAACAAGAGCATCACTTTGAAGTGCTATTGTTTCCCTCCAGGAAGGACGAGGCTGACCTGCAGAGCCCGAAAGCGACTCAGATGAGGTCGCCAGCAGCTCGCTCGAATCACTCGGATACGCAGCAGAAACGTCCTGGCTCGCTGAGCTAACGTTAGCCGAGGCCTGGTCGTCAGAAACGGCTTCGCTGCGCCGACGCTCGCGGCGGTTACGGTCCCACCGTCTGGCCTCCCGGAGTAACCAGACAACAGCGAGAAACCCCACTACACTCGTGAAGCTTCCGCGTTGTCTTTGGCGGCTGGGCCCCGTCGACTGTCCCCGCTCTGAACTTTCCTGACCTCCGCGCCGTTGTTTCCGTTTCCTTGCCCTATGTGTACTTGTCCCAGCGGCAGCAGCAGCAGCAGCGTTGTCTGGCTCTTTCTGTGCTTGCGAGCGGTTATCGTTCTCCATAAGGCTCACGAGTTTAACAGATATGCGCAGCTCGTGCGCCCGATTTCGAAT
>Ga0207433_10011786_pt1 | contig 13230 bp, 19 predicted proteins | sample YelNatPaOPGAMG01_FD_187559 | JGI IMG/M metagenome (GOLD analysis project Ga0207433, IMG submission 187559) | Hot spring thermophilic microbial communities from Obsidian Pool, Yellowstone National Park, USA - OP-RAMG-01 (SPAdes) (version 3) | ecosystem: Environmental > Aquatic > Thermal springs... | reverse complement strand
TCTTTATTTAGCTGAAATTTCATTTAGGTTTAATCATAGACACGAAGATATTTATCCGACGATATTAAAAATGTTAAAACATACTCCTTTTGATAAAAATTTGGTCCGAAATCTTTAGCCATTACCTTTCAATAAAGGTAAGATATGCTTTCAAATATTTTTCAACACACTGCTGAGAATGGAAGTAAATTGTATTTGTAAATGGCTCTAATATATTCAACTCATCTTGCGCTGTTTTTAAATCTCCATCAGCTAAAAAAATCCAATTTTTAACTGTTTCCTCTTTCTTCACACTTTAATCCCTTCTTTTAAAACATAGTAAGTAATTCTTCCAACATCGTCTTTGTTTTCCATTACTTCATCTTCTGATTTTATAATAATATCATTTGGAAATTTCAACCTTGCCAATTTTATTTTTATTTCATCAATGATGTCCCATTTTTCGTTGAAATTTAATTTTTTATCAATAACTACAAAAAAATCCCAATCGCTGTCTTCTTTGAAATCTCCTTTTGCCCTTGAACCAAAAAGGATTATCTTTAAAACTTTTAATCCCCTGTTCTCAATCTCTTCCTTTATTATCTTTATTGCTTCTTCCATATTATTTTTCTCTACAAATGTTCTTTTTAAATTTTTTATCTTTTTATCAAAAAATTTTTGTGTTGTCAAGGGAGCAAAAAAATTGTGAATGTGTGAATACGTTGATGGGTTGACGAGTTGATGAGTTAATTAGTTCATAGTTCATAGTTAATAGTTGATAGTTAAAAATTCAATAAACCCAATAAACCAACAAACTCAATCAACCCAAAAACTCTATTGTTTACTTTTTAAAAAATTTTTTGTATGTTAAATTTGCTATGAAAAAAATTGAAGTGATGGGAATTTTAAACATAACACCAGATTCTTTTTATGATGGCGGTAAATATTTTTCTTTAGAGAGTGCTGTTAAACATGCTGAAACACTTATCTCTGAAGGCGCAGATATAATAGATGTTGGGGGCGAATCTACTAGACCTAATTCTGAACCTATATCTGTAGAGGACGAACTCAAACGTGTTATACCAGTAATAAAAGAGATTAAAAAAAATTTCCCAAATATCCCAGTTTCTGTTGATAGTTATAAATACGAAGTTGTGAAACAAGCTTTGGAGTTAGGTGCAGAGATTATAAACGATATCTATGCACTTCGTGCATCACCACAAATTGTTGAGTTGTTAAAATTCTACCCAAACACAAAAGTTGTTCTTATGCATATGAAAGGAACACCAAAGACAATGCAGGATAATCCACAATATCCATACGGTGTTATAAACGAAATAAAAGATTTTTTTGTTGAAAGAGTAAAATTTCTTTTTGAACACAGCATTGAACCACAAAGAATAATATTAGACCCAGGAATTGGTTTTGGGAAAACAACAAAACATAATATTGAGATTTTAAAAAATATTGATGAGTTTAAAACTTTAAATATTGATGGAAAAGATTATAACTTTAAGATTTTAATTGGTTTGTCTCGTAAATCGTTCATAGGAAGAATTTTAGGAACCGAAGAAAATCCTCTTCTACCACAAGAACGTTATGAAGGAACAATCGTTCTACATACATATTGTATATTAAAACAAGTAGATATTCTTCGTGTACACGATGTAAAACCTACAACACAAGCAATAAAATTATTACAACATATGGTAGAGTAAATGCAAAATTTTTTTGTTTTTTTATCAACAGTAGTCCTAATTTCTTTCTCAGGCGTTGCTTCACCTGGCCCTTTAACTGCGGTAACTGTTGCAAAAGGGCTACAAAACAAATACAGTGGTGTTTTAGTGTCTATCGGCCATGGTATTGTTGAACTACCATTGATCTTTCTTATTTATTTTGGTTTCACAAAAATTTTTTATTTACCTTTGTTAAAAACATTAATAGGATTAATAGGTGGTATTATTCTTATCTTTTTAGGTATAACGATTTTTAAAACTAAAGAAGTTTCACAAACAGACCCGCCCTACGGAGCAATGTTTTCTGGTGTCATTGCTACAATTTCAAACCCATATTTTTTTATCTGGTGGTTAACAATAGGAAATAGTTTGATTTTGACATCAATAAATTTTGGTAAGTTAGCGATAATAATCTTTTCTATTGTACATTTACTATGTGATTTTATATGGTATACATTTTTATCATTTTTTGTATACAAAACAAAAAGTTTTTTCCATCAGAAAGTTTATAAAATCATAACAACTATTTGTGGTGTCTTACTTATCTTATTTGGTATATTCTTTATTATAAACTTCTCTAACTTTTGAAAAAAATTCAATTGCTGTTTGGGTTTTATAGTCAGGATAGGTCCAATCTAAGGTGTGAAACTGTTTATGTTTATACAAAAGTGTAACCTCTGCAAAAATCCCGCAATCAAGATAAATCCTGTGTGAATAATTTTTTGTAGAAAATAAAACAAGTTTTGAACCATCAACATAACCCGGGTCAAGGTTAACCTTGCGATTTTTATCATCGTCAGAAAAAAATTTTTTTTCAATTTCATTTGTTAAAATTTTTATCTTATATAATTCTTTTGCTAAAACAACAGGAGTGAAACTTATCCAATAACGAAACAAGTTTACTCCCATCTCCTCATTGTAATAATTAGTACAATCAAATCTTATAATTTCGCTTTGTAGGTCAACTTTGATTTCTAAAGATAACTTCTGAGAAAATTCTTTTTCAACTACAGAATTAATTCTTTTTGCTATATCTAATAAATCGCTTTGCGTAAAATTTTCTTTAAACCAATAAGGATTAAACAATATACCACAGATATATTTTACTTTATAATCTGTTTTTATTTCTCCCATAAGTTTAAAAATATAAATTATATCGTTTATTTTTCAACTATTGATTTATTTAATAAAATTTTTATAATTTAGTTTGAAAATTTATTTTATTTTTAAGGAAAGAATATGATTCAACCAAAAATTAAAACACTTGACGAACAACAATTAGTTGAGGCAGCACAAAATGGAGATACTTATGCATTTGAAGAATTAATAAGACGATATGAAGATAGAATCTATTCTTTAGCATATAGAATTCTCCATGACAAAGAAGAGGCATATGATGTATTACAAGAAACAGCAATAAGTGCTTTTAAAAATATAAATAGGTTTAAAGGAAAATCATCATTCTCTACCTGGATTTATAAGATAGCATTAAACTTTGCTTTAATGAGAAAAAGAAAACAAAAAAGTTTACTTAAAAAAGCTCAAATTTTACAACCAGAAGATGATGACAAAATTTCACAGTTTGTAGATATCTCTGAAAAACAAAATATTACAGACTGGTCTGAAAATCCTATTTTGAATTTAGAAAACCAAGAATTAAAAGATTTATTGATGGAATCTTTAAACAAACTTCCTGAAAAATACAGAAATGTTTTAATCTTAAAAGAGTTAGAAGGAAGGTCTGTTGAAGAAGTAGCAAAAATTTTAGGTATTTCAACCTCTGCTACAAAAACAAGACTTCATCGTGGAAGATTATATTTGAGAGAACTTTTAGATAAATATGTGACACAACATATTTAAGGGGTGAATAAAATGATAATAAGATGTAAGGATATAATAAATCTATTATCAAGTTTTTATGACAACGAATTAGAAGAAGAACTACAGGAGATGTTTTTAGAGCATATTTATGAGTGTCAAAGGTGCCTTGCTTTATTTAATACTTTTGAGAAGGCTTTAGAGTTATTCCATTCAATTGAAAAACCAGTAAAATTAGAAAGAAAGAAAAAACAAGAGTTTCACAGATGGCTAAGGGTAGAAATTAGGCGTGTTGTAATCAAAAAATATAGGCATTATTAAATAAAAACTATGAATTCTACACCAAAAGAATTTATTGATAAAATTGTTGATTTTGAACAACAGAAAGAAAAAGAGATACTAAGCTTTAAGGAAAAAGTAAATAAATTTTTAGAAGAATATGAATTGAAACTTAAAAAAGAATTTGAAAGACAGATAAAAGAGTATCAAGAACAACTTGAAAAAAAATTAAAAGAAGAAATCAAAGATTATGAAGCAGAGTTAGAGGCGGAATTTGAAAAAAAGTTAGAAAATTTAAATTCTTTAATAAAAAATTTAGAAAATTCATTAGATAAATCGGTTGAAAATTTAAAAAACAAAATTTTTAATCTATGGCAATAGACAAAATCAAAAAATCTATCTTTTTAGTTCCACGAGATGTCTACGAAAAGTTTCTTATTGAGTTAAAAAACATATCATCTGTTGAAATAATCTCACAACAAGACATAAAATCGCAAGAAGAAATAAAATCTGAATTTTTAGGATTAAAATATGATTATATAAAAACTCTGTCTTCAAAAATTGAGGCAATTATTAATCTATCTAAAAACTACATAAAAAATTTAGAGTTAAAATTTAACAATGAAATTCTAAATATTAAATCTGAAAGTCTCACTGAAGCAGAAGAGGTTTGTCTAAAGATAGAAAATCTCTACAATAAAATTAAATCTTTACAAACCACATTAAATCTTCTTGAGTCAAAGAAGTTAGAAATATCTAATTTTGAAGGTATTAACTTAAGTTTTTCAAAATTAAGCAAACTTAAAAATTTTAACTATTATTTCATAAAAATTGATGTAAAAAAATTAAAAAATTTATTAGATGAAACTAAAAATCTACAAAACTTATTCATTTGGGTTCACAAAGCAATAAAAGAAAGTGCTTTTTTATTTGTTTTAGTTCATAAAGAAGTTGAAGAGAAATTTTTGGAAATCTCAAAAAAATTAGAGAGCAAGTTTTTAAATTTGCAAAAAGATATTTCTTCTGATAGTATTGAAGAAGATATTAAAATTAAAGAATTAGAGATTGAAGAAAAAAAGAGTTTAATTGACGAATATACAACAGAACTTCAGAATATATTAAAAGAAAATATTGAAAAACTTATAGGAGTGTACTACCAACTGTTAGAAATTCAAGATTTTATGTCTGTTCAGCAGAATATTGGAACCACAAAATATATAAAAATCATACAGTGTTGGGTGCCACAAAAATTTATACATAAAGTAAAAAATTTAGTATCAAAATTTCCTGAAGTAAGTGTTTTATTTTTTGAACCACAAAAGAACGAAGATATTCCAACGGTGCTTCATAACAGACCTGTTTCAGAACCATACGAATTTATAACATCACTATATGGATATCCGAAAGTCGGCAGTGTTGATCCAACAGAATTTTTAGCACCATTTTTTACAATATTCTTTGCTTTATGTTTGAGTGATATATTTTATGGATTTTTAATGTTATTAAGTTGGGGTTTGTTAAGAAAAAAAGTTTCAAAAACATCTGAGTATTATAAATTAGTCACATTATTCAAATACTTGGGAATTACTTCTATAATAGTTGGAATTTTTTTGGATAGTTTTTTAGGTTTTAGTTTGTTTAAAGATTTTAAATTACCAATAAAAACTGCTTTGCTTGATCCTCTAAATAGGCCTATTGATATGTTGAAGTTTACATTTCTTTTAGGAATTATACAAATAACTTTTGGATTAATGGTAAATACAGTGAAAAGTTTTAAAGATAAAGAATTTCTATCAGGGATTGATAGTTTAAGTTGGACAGTATTTATAGTTGTATTTGCTCCTATAGTTTATAAATTATTTTTTCCACAGGATGTGCCACAAAATTTAGTCAACATATTTAGCAAAATCAGCTTACTTGTATTTTTATTTATTGTAGTTTTTCAATCAAGAGATATAAAACCAATTTTTTTAAAACCTGTAAACTTTTTTGTAAAAGCATACAATACAATTGGATACTATGCTGATATACTTTCATACTCACGAATTTTAGCATTAGCATTAGCATCGTCTGCTATTGCTCAGACAATAAATCTTTTTGTTTTTAAATTATTTAAAGCAGAACTATTGGGAATAAAATATGTAGAGCCTGCTTTGGCACCGATAGTTTTTGTCGGAGGACATATTTTTAATTTTGTTATGGGTATTTTAGGAGGATTAGTACATTCTGCAAGATTACAGTACTTAGAGTTTTTTTCAAAATTTTTTGTTTCAGGCGGAAGACCAATTAAACTTTTTCAACCAATAAGAAAGCAGATGGGTGGATGAGTAAATGAATGGATGTGTGAATGAGTAGATGAGTTGATGAGTAAATGGGTTAATGAGTTATAGGGTTAATAACTATCAACTATTAACTATTAACTCATTCTCTCATTCACACATCAACATTTTATTAAAAAAAGGAGGTATGCTATGGAACAATATTTAGGGTTTATGTTAGTAATATTAGGTGGAGCAATAGCAGCAGGTCTTGCAGGAAGTGGTTCTGCAATTGGTTGTGGTATGGTTGGACAAGCAGCATCTGGTGTAACTGCTGAAGACCCAAATAAATTCGGTTTACTTCTTGTTTTACAAGCATTGCCGGGAACACAGGGGTTTTACGGATTTGTAGGAATGTTTTTAATTTTAGGAAAACTCACAGGTGTTGAAATTACAAAAATCACTGTATCACAAGGTTTGGCAATAATTTTTGCAGCACTGCCGGTAGGATTAGTAGGACTCGTCTCAGCAATATACCAAGCAAAAGTTTGTGTTGGCGGTGTAAACCTTGTTGCAAAAAGACCACAAGAAGTTGCAAAGGCAATGGTGTATGGTGCTGTTGTAGAGACATACGCTATTTTAGGGCTAATCTCAACAATTTTGTTATTACAAAATATAAAATTAGGCTAATCCTAAAAACTGAGGTTCTGTAATGCAAAAAATGAAACCACAAGATTTCACCAGATTAACACGAGATAAATGGCTTTATAAAGAATTATTAGTAGGAAGTAGAAAGTATGAAGGTGTTAGGTATTTGTAGGGCAAGGATTTACCCTTGCGTATTTAAAATTGTAGTTGCAGACCCTTGGTCTGCTATTGAATAGAAAATTATAAGCAGCGTAAGACGCTGCAACTACATTTATTTGTGTTTGCCCTGCAATTTGCGGGATGCGAGATAAACAAAATGAAAGAATTAGAAAATTTATTAAAAAAAATTGAAGAAGAAGTTTACAAAAAAGTTGAAGAGTTAAATAAAGAGAAAGAACAAAAGAAATTTGAACTTGAAGAAAAGTATAAAAAGTTAATTGAGGAAAAAAAGAGAGAATTAGATTTTGAATATAAACAGAAATTGGAGTTAACAAAGAAAAGAGTTTATACTGAGAAATTCATTGAACACAACAAAAAAGTTGAAGGGCTTAAAAATCAACTTTTAAAAAACCTTTTGGAAAAAATAAAACTTAACTTAATAAATGTTGGGAAAGACGAATATTATAAGATGATAAAAAACCTTATATTGAAAAACATTTTTTTAAACGAGCAAAATGTTATAATTTTTGATAAAACAAACAAATTAACAAAAAATGAAAAACAAAAATTAGTAAATGATATCTTAAACGAAATTAGTAAAAATAATAATTCTACAAAAATTGTTCTCTCTGAAGAAAACGGAGATTTTGAATTTGGTGTTAAAATTGTTTCTAAAGAAAAATTAAAAGAATTTACTTTAGAAAATATAGTTGAAATAATAAAACCCTATGCTGAAGAAGAAATTAACAATCTTATTTCAAAACAACAAAAATGAATTACACATTTCAAGTTGCTTATCTTAACACTATAAGAAACAAAAAGATTATTCCTAAAAATATACTACAAGAGATTGAAACAAACAAAAATCTATCTTCTTTAATATCTGCATTAAAAGAATATAAATATAACAAAATCTTTTCTTTATCTAACCCAGAGTTAGAAATCCAAGATGCTACAAATTTTGAATCTGTGCTGTATGCAGAATTAAAAGAAACTATAGATTTTATTAACACACTATTATACGAAAAACATAAATGGCTAACGCAAATAATGGAATATTTCTGCACTCCTTTAGATTTTAAAGATATAAACTCTGTAGTTTTATTTTTTGAAGATCAATACAATCTATTCAAAAAATTGAACTCTTCTTTTTGCGAAAAATTTATAAAAACAATAATAGATTGTGAAAACATAAAAATTTTTTTATCTTTTCTAAAAATTGAAAAAACACCGACAGAATTCATATCTAACGGAAATATACAAAAATCAAAGCTTAATGAGTTGTTCCCATCTGTTGAAGAGTTAAATAAATATTTACAACTTACATTTTACCCTAAGATAAAAATTGAGCCTGATCTTCAAAATGAAAATCTTTATTTCAAATTTAACTATTACTTGGAAGAATTGATATCACAATCAAAATTTTTTTATTTCACAATTGAACCAATCATCTTTTATTTTTTTGAAAAACTGATAGAAACACAAAAGTTGAAAAAAATATATTATGAAATAAAAAATTAATGATAAACAAAATTTCTTCCATTATAACAAAAAATCTTGTTTTTTTAGTTATAATATTTGTTGTTTTTGGCTATATACATCCCTCAATTTTGACAAAATTAAAACCTTACAATGAATGGTTTTTCACTCTCACAATGTTTGGTATTGGCTTTGTTTTGAACTTTGAAGATTTTGTTTATGTATTTAAAAAATTTTATATTGTCTTGTTAGGAACATTAGCACAATTTTTAATAATGCCACTTGGTGGATATTTAGTAGGCCAAATTTTTTCTTTTCCACAAGATGTAAAACTTGGGTTTATAATAACAGGTGCAGTACCTGGTGCAATGGCGTCAAACATTATATCTTATTTAGCAAAAGCAGATGTTGCTTATTCAATCTCACTTACTACATCATCCACATTTTTATCTCCAGTTTTAACACCATTTTTTACTTATATTTTTGCATCAAGTTTTATAAAAATAAATTTTTGGCAGATGTTTTTTAGTATATTAAGAATGGTTGTGATACCTGTGATTTTAGGTTTAACAATAAAAAGTTTGCTAAAAGAAAAAATTAAAAATATAATAAACATTTTTCCAGCGTTTTCTACGATATTTATTGCATTTATCTGTGGGCTTGTTGTAGCATTAAACAAAGATTTTATAAAACAGATGAGTTTTTTAATTTTGTTAGCAGCGATATTATTAAACATTTGGGGATTAAGTTTAGGATATTTAGCAGGGTATATTTACAAACTTGACGAATCAAGAAGAAGAACATTATCAATAGAAGTTGGTATGCAAAACGCAGGTCTCGGTGCTGTGCTTTCATTGAAACATTTCTCAAACCAAACAGCAATACCATCAGCAATCTTTGCAACATTGTGTGTGATAACTGCTTCAATCTTAGCAAAAATTTGGAGTAAAAAATGATAGTGCCCATTTAATGGTTACTTCTCCACTATATTTTGATACTAAAAGGACATATCTTGAATATAGAAAAGATATGAAGAAAAAAGCAATAGCTGAATTAGAAGTTATTGATTGGCTTAGTGACAAAATAAAAGAGTTATATCCAGACAAACACATAAAAGTTTATAAATCTGGGGGTGATAAATTTCTGTGGTTTTTAAGAATTTGAAAAGTTACTTAGACCATAAAACCTTATCTTGCTTTTTATTGGTGAATTTTATAGTATAATATTATATGAACAAAAAGAAAAAAATAATTTATAATACTACAACAAAAAGTAAAAAAGCATTTATTCGTGAACAGATAGGAAGTTATATTAGTTCAAAAGCGTACGAGAAGCAATATTTGGATAAAGTGTTTTATAAAGATGCTAGACATATGGAAGAAATTCCAGATGAAGTTGTTAACTTGATTATAACAAGTCCCCCGTATTTTAATATAAAAGATTATTCAAAAGATGGTTGGCAAAAAAATCAACATTCAGAAAAGATACCAGGTCAAATCGGCGATATTAATGATTATGAAATTTATATACAAGAATTACTTAAAGTTTGGAAAGAGTGTGAACGTGTACTTAAACCAAATGGTAAATTAGTTGTTAATGCTCCACTTATGCCAATGTTGAAACGAGAATTAAATACTCACTATAATAGACATATTTTTGATATAGCAGCAGATATTCAACATTCTATATTGAAAAATATTAAAAATATGTTTTTATACGATATTTATATATGGAATAGAACCAACTGGAGTAAAAGGTTGATGTTTGGAAGCTATCCTTACCCACGAAATTTTTATGCACAAAACACAATAGAGTTTATAACTGTATATGTTAAGGAAGGAACACCTGACAATAACATTCCTAAAGAAATCAAAGAAAAAAGTAAACTCACAGAAAAAGAATGGGTAGAATACACTAAACAAGTATGGAATATTCCAATACCAAGTAAAAATGATATTGCTTTTGGTAAACACCCTGCTATTATGCCGGAAGAAATTGTTAGAAGATGTGTTAAATTGTTCACATATATTGGCGATGTGGTTTTAGATCCATTCGCAGGTAGTGGAACAACTTTGAAAGTTGCGAAAGAATTAGGAAGACACTTTATAGGTTATGAGATTTGTAAAGCATACAAGGATGTAATAGATAGAAAACTTAGTCAAATTACCATCGAAGAAATTTTGTATGCTAAAAGTTAAAATTAATAAACTTTATGTAATGGATTGCTTCGAATTCTTGAAATTGATTCCTGATGAATTTGTTGATTTGATAATTATTGATCCGCCTTACAATATGAATAAAGATAAATGGGATAAGTTTAATTCAACTGAAGATTTCTTCAATTTTACCTACTCTTATTTGGATATGCTAATCCCGAAAATGAAAGATACAGGAAGTTTTTACATTTTTAACTCTCCGTTTAATTGTGCATTTATCTTGAAATATCTTCTAGACAAAGGATTAATTTTTCAAAATTGGATAACATGGGACAAAAGGGATGGGCTATCTGCTGCTAGACGGAAATATACAAATGCGCAAGAAACAATATTATTCTTTACAAAGTCTCATAACTACACATTTAACGTAGATGATATTAGAATTCCTTATGAATCTGTTGAGAGAATAGAACACGCCAAAAAAAAGGGTATAATTAAAAATGGCAAAAGGTGGTTTCCTAATCCGAAAGGTAAACTTTGTACAGATGTATGGCATTTTTCAAGTGAGAGACACAAAAATAAAATAAATGGTAAAACCCCTAAGTTACCCCACGCAACTCCTAAACCTCTTGACTTAATTGAAAGAATAATTAAAGCAAGTAGTAATCCCGGAGATTTGGTATTGGATTGTTTTGTCGGTATAGGTACAACTGCTATTGCTGCAAAAAAGTTAGGACGAAACTTTATTGGTTGTGATATTAACCCTGAATATATCAAAATTGCTAATCAAAGGTTAAGAATGCTAACAGATGAATAACAAATTTTTTGATTATTTAAAACAACGTATTAAAAGACCTGACTATAGAGGTTATCATCTTTCTCAACATAATAGATTACCTTTTGAAAAAATTTGTTATTTGTTAGAAACAATCTATAATAACATCAAAGATAAAAAAATTAAAATTCACGTTGGTGACTGGAAGGGAATTAAACAAAACTGTAGTGAATATTACAAAATAATTGATGAGATTAACAAAAGTAAGGATTTCTCTTGCACTGTTAATTCTTTGAAAAAGAATATATTCCCTGATTTAGTCGTAATGGGATTTTTAGATAGATTTGATAAAAATAATACATTAGTATTGGGGGACAAAAGAAGTGAAATATATTACGTTAAATTGAGTGATTTAGCAGTGAGTTTTGCAAACGAAAAAAGTTTATTAAAAAAGTATAAAATTTATATCAATGCGGCAGAAAAATTAGTTGAACCAATTTTGGAAGAACTATTCATGATACTATTCAAAGAATTTGATTCTGTTAATATATATGAATATACATTTATATTATCTGACCCAAACTTAACTACAGACCAAAAGATAGATCTTATCAAAGAATATAGAAGATTAAAAAAAGTACAACAAGCAAGTATAATCTCTTATATTCAGAAAGAATTTCAAGAAATCAACAAAAGAGCGAAAAATAAGACTGAAAAACGAGATTTTATGAATTGGTATAATGAGTCATTACAAGTTTTCAATCTACTGAATCAGACGATTTATTTTAAAACCTTTAGAAAGACAATTTTAATGTTAAGTATCTCACAAGAAATTTTAGAATTTGTAGCATCAAGAAGTCAAAAAGAAAAAGAATTATATTTTGAATATCACAATGTACCTAAAAAAGATGGTTATCAATTACACCATATTTATCCAATTTCTTATGCTACATCAAGAAAAGAATTAGAATTAATTGATAATCACAAAAACCTTATATATATTTCTGATAAAATTCATTCTAAAATACCGCGAAATAATACTTTCGTAAAAATAGAATGGATAAAGAATAAGTTATTTTTAGTAGACCCCGTAAGTAAAGAAAGAATAGATATTACTAATGATTGCTTATTAAACAGAACAAAAATTTCTGAACTCTTAGAATACAATAATAAATTAATTGAAAAGGTTCAATAAAACAAAATAAAGTTTTTTGTTGTTTTTGTTAATGAGAAATAGATTATTGATGAAAATCAAAAAGATGGTTCTTATAGATCATCATTAACTATAAGTCCATTGGAAGAAACAAGATACGCTTTATTTTCAATCAATATTTTTGGAAGATTTAATTCAAGATATGATTTTTTATTATTCTAAAAACTATCCTGATATTCTATCAGAAGTTAAACCAATTAAAAAAATTTATGAAAATATAAAAAATATTGAAAAAACTTATGAATTTATAAAAAGAGGATGTGAATTATGAAAAACATAAACGAAATAATAAAAATTTTACAAAAAGAATATCCTCAAGCAAAAATAGCACTAAATTTTTCAAACCCGCTTGAGATACTTGTTGCAACCATACTTTCAGCCCAATGTACTGACGAACGTGTGAACAAAGTTACAAAAGAGTTGTTTAAAAAATACAAAACTGTAGATGATTATGCTAATGCTGATATAAAAAAGTTTGAACAAGAAATAAAACTAACTGGGTTTTATAGAATGAAAGCAAAAAATATAATAAATGCAGCAAAAATTATTAAAGAAAAGTTTAATGGAAAAGTACCTGACACAATGGAAGATTTAATGTCTTTACCAGGTGTTGCAAGAAAAACAGCAAATGTTGTGTTATCAAATGCATATGGTAAAGTTGAAGGTATTGTTGTTGATACACATGTAAGAAGGTTATCTTATAGGATTGGTTTAACAAAAAATACTGATC
>Ga0207433_10011785_pt1 | contig 13230 bp, 13 predicted proteins | sample YelNatPaOPGAMG01_FD_187559 | JGI IMG/M metagenome (GOLD analysis project Ga0207433, IMG submission 187559) | Hot spring thermophilic microbial communities from Obsidian Pool, Yellowstone National Park, USA - OP-RAMG-01 (SPAdes) (version 3) | ecosystem: Environmental > Aquatic > Thermal springs... | reverse complement strand
CCAAGAATCCCCCGGACTTCTCGTCAACCCCTAGAATCTTAGATACTCTCTCAATATCCTTAGAATAAATGCTCCTTATCTCTTCAAGAGGCCTTCCTTCGTCTAGTGCTTTGACAAGCTGCCTAGCCGCATCTATCTCCTTGACCCTGAGCCTATTAGCCTCATTTATGACGTCAGCTATTCTCCTGGGGCTCAGCGCCTTCTTCCTAAGCGTCTCCAGAACACTATCCACAGTGGTTTCTTGACTCAGCACATCAAGGTATTTCCTCAAGTGTATGCTTATTATCTCCTTTTTTTCCTCATCGGTCTTCGGGTAGCTGAATTCGAAAGCTCGAGTAAACCTTTCGAGAAGAGCCCTGTCCAACACTTCAACCCTGTTCGTGCTCGCAATAACTACTACTCCGGATAACGGGATGAAGCCGTCAAGCTCTGTTAAAAGCTGGCTGGTAACCCTATCTAAAATCGGGTCGTGTGTTCCGCGCATCGGCGCCACGGAATCTATCTCGTCGAAGAATATTATTGCAGGAGCGTTCCTTCTCGCGTCCTCGAAAATATCCCTTATGGTTTTCTCAGGATCCCCGTAAACCCCCTGGATTATCGAAGGGCCGTTAACAAGGTAGAACCAGACATTGTTTTCCCCGGCTATTGCTCTGGCAAGGAGCGTCTTACCAGTTCCAGGCGGACCGTGGAAGAGAAAGCCTTTAGGAGGAATATACCTAGACCTGCTGGCAAGCTCAGGGTTCAACGAGAGAGAAATCTCCTTTATAACCTCCTCCTTAACACCCTTAAGCCCTCCGACATCACTGTAACGCTCCTTGGGCCTAAGCTTAATCACAGACCTCTTCGCAGCCTCTGTCCTAGCTGTCAGCGAGTATGCCTTCACATTTGAAGCAGCCTCTCTGAAATCGTTTAGCGTAACCAACTCTCCCGGGTTAACGCGACTGCTCGAATCCTTTCCGCGAAGAAGCTTCTCAATAATGTTTTTTTGAAGAGGAGCAGACTTACTGTTAATCACTACTTGAAAAGCGTTAACTATGTCTGCAGGAGTTATTGCCTGAGTCTCGAAAGATCTTAAACTATCCTCTATAACCGTAAGAATATCTGAGGGTGGAAGCCTCACACCGTGTATCTGACACTGCCTCTCAACTATTTTGAGCAACATTTGCCTAGACACGTTCTCATCAAGGTCTATCGTTCCAGCAACACCCCTCCTGCGGAGAGTGTCTATGAGTGATTCGTACTCCGTGGTTGAGACCAGCACGATTGTACGGTAATTCTTCTTCTGAAGCTCGTCGAACTTCTCAAGCATGACTGTCTGGACCCTCGTTTCCTCCATCCCCACCTCAGTGGTTGAGCTGAACTTTTTCGCAAAGGCTTGGAACTCGTCTATGAGAACTACGCTAGGATTGTAAAACGCATTATTGAAGAACTCGCTCAGCCTCTGAGCACTCTGACCGTACCACATCGAGTATACTTGCTCAGGCTTAAGCTTTAGCAGGTTCAGCAATAAACCGTATTCCAAACCTTTTTCAAAACCCTCCCTTTGCACAACCTCTCCGAAGAATGTTTTACCGGAGCCGCTTGAACCCTTTATTACGAAGAGCTTAGGCGGGGGTGTTGTGAAAGTCTTTCTTATCTCCGGGTCTCTTAACACATGATAGTAGATGCTGACCATGACTTTGAAAAACTCCTCGTCCCTACCGATTAAATCGTCTTTTCTAACCCTTGGGAAGGAAGGGCTCTTCCTGATTTTCCTAGCTTTTTTCTCAACTATTTTCCTCCTTTTCTCCGGCGGGAGGCGTAGGAACCTCCACATCCGGTACCTCCAAGAGAACAGGTAGAGCAGAGGGGAGAACAAGAGCCTTAAAAATGGCTTTCTGTACCACCATTCCTCTTCGAACTCCCGATCTTCATCGGGCTCGTTTGAAAACATCCTTCCTTGAGTATTGCTACAATTATTAGGTAATAAAGCTTTATACACTGTCATTAAACTAAAGAGGCCTGAAAGAATAAATCCCCGTCTTTCTAAAAGATTGTGATGGAAGTGAAAGGACTGTCAGCAATACTGGCAGGAGTATTATTGGCTCATGTGACACTCCCAGCCGTTGGAGAGGGCAATATCGCGTCCTTCTCAAATGTAAGCATGATTAAGGGCGATCTTTTCCTATTGGCACTCAGCCCCCCGGTCGAGAATATTCAAGTATATGTTAGAACAGCAGAGGGGGGAGGATATTCTTACCTCGTGTTGACTAACAGGAGCCTTGGAATACCTGATTTCCCAGGGAGGGCGACGCTAATACAGTTAATACCAGAAGACCCTTTAACTAATATTACAGTGATATTCAGCTCAAATACGACTGTGAGAATCCTGTACGGTGTCTTAACTACCAACTATACTTACTATAGCCAAGTTTCATCAAAATACTATGCTTTTTCAAACGGAATCTTCGTAACCCTCCCGCCTCTAGTAGAGATGCCTGCAGGAGGATCGCGAATAACCTTTATCATTAACACGCTTAACTTACAGAAAGAGGGCAGTGGTTTTAGAATAGAGCTACCGCCCCTAGCAACGATGATACCTGTAATAGCAACAGCAGTATTCCTAGTTTATCTCAGTGCTTACGCCATAGTTGACTCTTACTATGTTTCAGCAAGAGAGGAATTGAGCAAAGCGAGAAAACTCGGCGTAGCACTACTATTAATACTGAGTGCTCTAGCAATATACTGGTTGATGGGGTTTATTATTAAACTTTAAAGTAAATGTCTTCAGGATACGCTTTACACTTCTCACAGTAATACCTTGATTCCTCAGGCTTCCATACGAGCTTCGAACTGCATCGGGGACATAGGGGCGGGACGCTTAGCGGGGGAGCCTTCTCCTTAACTTCCCCTGCCTCCACCCTTCCAGCTTCCTTAATAGTCTTCTCTACGGCCTGCGGTTTAACTGGGGTAACTATGGTGGGACGAGGTTTAAGCGTTAGAACAACGTATGTTAAAACGCCTGAAAGAACCGTTACTATAATGATATTGCCTATCATACCGAAGACTATCATGAGGGATAGGGTTGCGAAAGCATCCTCCACGGTTGTTTGTCCCAAGGAAAGATTGTAGAGAGAAGGTTTCAAGCTGTTATTCATAGAATACAGTCCTATGACAGCAACCACGGTAATCGAGATAACAGACGCTTTAATAGCGTCGGATACTGAAGAAGAGGTAATACTGGCAACTAGGCTTGTCGCCACAATGATTACAATAGTGAGTATGAACCAATTTCCCGAGTTGAAAAAGTGTATGAAATCCTTTACCAGCTCCCTGCCCTGAGTTGCCACAGCCTCAGCACCGTAGCCTGAATGTGAGATTCCCAGAGCATAGACCCAAGGACTGTTTCTCAATCCAGCCACGGATATGCTTCCAGCATCGCATTCAATACTGCTAGACGGAAGAATAAAGTCTGTTAACAGTATTGGTAAGAGAACTAGAAGCGTCAGCAACACCGTTACTAGAACTACTCTCAACTCTTCGGAGAAGATGTTTAACCCACTATTTAGCTTTTCTGTTTAGACTTTTCAGCACGCTTGAATTTTTCCTCGATAAAAAGGAGCGTTATTGAGAGAGCAAAATTCAGGATTAGGAGGAGGAACGTGATCCAAGCAAGATCCATAACCATACTCGGATAAGTCCCTGCGATAAAGAAGAATACTAAGATTAAAGCAGGGATAAGGGAGAAGACAGCTAAAGCAATATAAGAAGCCCTCATGGGAATCATTCCACTAAGTAACCGCCTTTACGCAGTTTGGCGCAGAGGCCGCAAAGATCGCTAGTAAGGTCTTCAACCGATAGACGCTGTTCAAAAATCTTCTGAGCCAAGTTGGTTGCGTATTCGTTCACTACAGCATTGTTGAGAAAACGCTTTATTTTAGCACTGCCCTTCCTCCTACCCATGTAGTTACTTATTGAAGGCTGTGTCACGTGGAGAAGCCTAGCCACTTCAACCTGGTTCAGCCTATAATTCTCTACGAGCTGTCTGGATATGAGCATCCTGAGGGCGGGAATCACATACCTAACCATACATTCGCAATGTATCACCATAACTTTAAGATAATAGTTATAACCCATTTTTAAACGTAACTGATATACAGAAAGATTCAAGCATAAGCTAAACATGGTATTTCAGAAATTATTCTACAGATCACATAAAGTTTTTTAATACGGGAGATATTTTTAAGATTGTGAGCCGGGGTGGTCGAGCCCGGTTCGCGTAGGCTGAAAGGCGGCGGGCTGCAGACAGAGAATGGCTGAGACCCGCAGTACGTGGGTTCAAATCCCACCCCCGGCTTTTCAAGTTTAAAAAAGCTCTAACTACGATTAATTAGGTAAATAAAGCAGTAAAGAGAAGAAAATGAAGGCTTCTTTAAACTAGGATTTGCGGCGGCTCGTAGTCTACGAGCTTGCCCTCAAGGTACTCTGCATATCCTTGAAGATCCAAGAGCCCATGGCCACTCATGTTGAATAATATGACTTTTTCCTCGCCCTTCTTCTTGCATTCTAAAGCTATGTCGATAACTGCTTTGACCGCGTGGTTGGTCTCCGGAGCAGGTACAAGCCCTTCGTTCTCCGCGAATACTCTTCCTGCTTCAAAAATCTCCTTCTGATGATAGGCCACGGATTTCATATAGCCCTCGTAAATCAGCAGGCAGAGCGAGGGGGCTTTCCCATGATACCTGAGGCCTCCAGCATGTATTGGCGGTGTGAAGAACTTATGGCCTACGGTATACATTTTAAGCAAGGGAGTCATCTCTGCAGTGTCTCCGAAATCATACATGTACTTGCCCCTGGTTGTTGAGGGTACTGCTTTCGGCTCCACTGCTATGAATTCGGCGTCAAGCTTGTCTGCTAGTTTTTCACGCATAAAGGGGTATGCTAACCCAGCGTAGTTTGACCCTCCCCCTATGCACCCTATTACGTAATCCGGCTTCTCGTCGAGCATTTCGAGCTGCTTCATGGCTTCCTGACCAACTATGGTTTGGTGGAGTAGAACGTGATTTAGAACGCTCCCAAGAGAATACTTCATTCCAGTCTTGACAGCGGTTTCTATCGCCTCGCTTATAGCTATTCCAAGAGAACCCGGGTGATTCGGATCCTGTTCCAACATCTTCCTTCCGAACTCTGTCTGGTCGCTTGGGGAGGGGTAGACTTCAGCTCCAAATAGTTGCATCAGTATCTTCCTATACGGCTTGGTTAGATAGCTGCTCCTAGTCATGAATATCTTGCACTTCATCTTGAAAAACGCGCATCCTAATGCTAGAGCGGAGCCCCATTGGCCAGCCCCAGTCTCCGTGGTAAGCCCCTTTGTGCCCTCAACCATGTTGTAGTAGGCTTGAGCTATCGCAGTATTAGGCTTATGACTGCCCACGACATTAACATACTCGCATTTAAAGTATATTCTTGCGGGAGTGTTCAGGTATTTCTCTAAACGGGTTGCTCTTCTCAGCGGCGTTGGCCTGCCTATAGCGTAGTAGGCTTGAGCAACCTCCTCCGGTATGGGTATGTACTTCTGGTCTGAAACCTCTTGTCGGATTAGCTCTTTCGGAAAAATTACTTCCAAATCCTGGGGTGAAATTGGCTTCTGAGTAGCAGGGTTTAGAGGCGGGTCTAGGGGTCGCGGGAGGTCTGGAAGAATATTGTACCATGACCTAGGCATATCCTCCGGTTTCAGGTTGACAACTGGCGGCTTCATTTTGATCAGCCCATGAGCCTCTAAGCCAGTATATATATCCTATTGAACAATTGTATACTTCTGTACACAATCGGAATTCAGGTTAATGTTTTAAATAATGCTGATTCTAGCAACTACTCAATCTTGTGGAGCAAGGTGTATGAGAAGATTAAGAGATACCCGGCAAAGGTCAGGGTGGCGAAGCTACTTGTTGAAAACGGTTTAAGAATAGCTGACGACGGCAGGATATACTGTGGACCAATTCACATACCGGATGCAAAGATAGCTAAGGCGGCAAACGCTGACAGGCGCATAGTGAGGAATACTGTTGAGCTCATTATGAAAGATGATAGGTTGAGCAAGATATTTAGAGCCATTAAGCCCGCTGGGCCGAACCTCGCGGACGCGGCGCCCTACTTAGGATTCGACGTCATAGAGATATATGCAGACCCCAATAGACCGGGCATTGTTGCCGGGGCGAGCGGCGTCATAGCTGAGCTTGGAATAAGCATAAGGCAAGTGATTGCAGACGATCCTGAGCTTGTTCCAGAACCTAAGCTGCAGATAGTTGTTAACGGCAGGGTGCCGGGTGAAGTCATTGAGAAAATGCGCAGGATAAAGGGTGTGAAAAGCGTTACTCTGAAATAGTTAAAAAACTATTTCCTCATGAATTCCTCGATCTTTTCGACAAGGTTTCTAATAGTTTGAGATGTTATTGCCTCACCCGCTTCAACGCTAGCTTTGGAAACGTTTCCCTCAACACCCATTGAAGAATCAGCATATTTCACCCTGTCTTCCCTGACAAGACTCCCATTTATGAAGAGTATTTGGGAAGTCAAGTACGCACCGCCCGAACCGCTCTTCGGCTCACCTTCTAGCGATTGAATATCCGGATATTTCTCCCAAATGTTCAACTGGAGTATTTCAACGTCTTTAACAGGCTTCTTGCTTATGAGCTCTTTGATGAAAGCATCGTTAACCGGGTCGGCATTGAGTAAGACTATCTTCTTCAAACCAAGCTTAGAAAGATTCTCCAAAATGTTTGCGAGGAACGAGTTTAAGACATCCGGTTTGAGAGAAAGCATTCCTTCAACACCGTAGTGTATTTCTCCGATTGTGAAAACATAGGGCTGGAGCGCTTCAGAGACCTTGAGCGAGTAGTAGCTTGCTATTATGGATGCGGCGCCAGCTGGAAGATGTGGCCCTTGGTTCCTAACAGACCCCATGGGTATAAGCCCGATAAGAGATTGTCCAAGCATATGTCTTATCTCGTAATATGTTTGCTCTAACATGGTTGATTGGGTTTAAAACAACAGTTATTTAAACGTTAGCCTCAATGCAGATGCTTGATTAATCCAGCACTGTCTTAATCAACCTTCTAAAACGTGTTTAAGAAAGTCTACAAGCTGTTTTTCAGACCTCATCCCGACAAGCTCATGAGCATCGTTTACAATGAGCTTAGGAACTCCGGTGACGTTGTATTTTTCAGCAAGTTCGGGAAACTCCATCGCCTCTATCATCTCGCCAGTAATCATATCGCTCTCGAAAGCGAATTGGTGAGCGTAGAAGACCATTGTGGGGCAGTAGGGGCACGTCGGGGTTACGAAAACCTTAATGTTAAGAGGCTCCTTCAAGCTTTTAATGAAATCCTTCGTAGAATCTCTCAGCATCGTCCTACCGTTACTAACCATCAATATATCCTTCACATATGTTTCAAACTCGTAGCCCGAGGGTATTCCAAAGAACCTTATGCCATAATCCTTCTCCGGGGAAGCAATTATGGTTGCGGGGAAGAGCTTCAACCTGTACTTCTCAGCCTCACTCATGCTTCTCTCATAAGGGTAATGTTTAACCAAAATGTCTGGATTCAGCCCAGAGATTTCCTGCGCTATCTGTAAAGTCTCTTTGCAGAACCTGCAATCAGCCTCGTCTGTGAACACTATTATATCCACAGGGTTCTTTAAATCCCTGATGAATATTTCCCTCAGCCTTCTTCTATTATCCTCATCTAACAGAGCCATACCAAGGAGGCTTAGATTAAGAAGGCTTATATGTCTTTATCGAAAATTTCTCTCACTTAAACCTTTCAGCCAACGATTTGAGGTTTTTCAAAGCCTGCATTCTGTCTTTCTCTCCAAGCCTAGCCTTGGCTAAAGCATCCTCAAGCATGCCTATGACGCGATCCATCCTTCTCCTGTTGACAGGGTATGGGACACCGTCTTTCCCACCGAATGCGAAAGAGAATTTTATCGGGTCTCTCCAACTCGGCTCTGCGTCAAAAACTATTTCAGCAACGAGCGAGAGGGCTCTTAAGGTTCCGGGCCCAATACCCCTCACGCTGAGAAGCTCCTCGTAGCTTCCGGGCTTAAGCTCGTAAGCCTTCTCCAAAGCCCTCCAATTCACCTTCCTCTCTAACACGACCCTGTAAGCAGGAGGTTCAACGCCGCCCGGCATCCATTTCAAAAGCGTTTCTGAAGAAGCCTCGTCCACCGTCTTCAAGTATCTCCTAAGCCTATAAGGTGGCTCTTTAACCACTTCCAGTGAAGCATCCCTGTTAGCCCTGCTCTCCCTAGCAGTAAGGTTTAGAACATTCTCGTGTTTGGAGACGCCTATTATGCCGGAGTGGGGCTCTTCTACGAGGCTTTTCAACCCGTCGCTCAACCAGTGGTATCTCCTAGCCCATTTCAGCCTCGGGTTCATCCCCTGCTGAACAACAGCCCAATTACCGTTCTTGTCGAAAAAGAAGACGTGGTGGTAAAGCTGGTAACCAGCCTGTATCATCGAGTTATCAACCTTAGCGCAAATCCTAGACAAGTACACCAGCTTGCCTGGGTCAGCATCCACTTTCCTCGTTTCAACCATATTCTCTATCTCATCCGGGGTCTTGCGGGATAATGCGCCTTTGCCACCGCAAGCGTAAACCCCAACCTCTCTTCCCGAGAGAACGGTCTTTAAAACCCCGGATGTTACTGTTGTCGACCCCGAACTATCCCAATCGTATCCGAGAACATTAGAGAAGCCTTGGAACCACAGGGGGTCTGAGACTCTTTTCAGAAGCTCCAGCGTGCCGAACTCCATGACTATTGCTTCAACAATAGCACCCCCGAGGCGTATCATCCTTGAGACAAGCCACTGGGGGGCCTTGCCTCCGTGTAGGCGAAGGTCGAAGAAGCCTCCTCTCGACGGCACTCCTAAGAAAAACAATTTGCATAGTTCCTTCATAAAGCTTTTTACCCTCCTCAAGCAATTTTTAACGAGCCATGAGCATCAGGCTCGAATCCGTTGAAATAAAGCCTCCCGAGGGGGTTCAAATAATAATAGGCCAGTCCCATTTCATAAAGAGCGTTGAAGACATTTACGAGACGGTTGTGACAAGCATGCCGAAAGTAGAGTTTGCGGTGGCTTTCTGCGAGTCGAGCGGGCCTGCTTTAGTGAGGTTTGAGGGAACAAGCGAGGATTTGAAGAACCTAGCAGTCGAGTATGCTCTAAAAATATCAGCGGGACACGTCTTCATAATAGTTTTGAAAAACGCTTACCCAGTAAACATTCTTAACAGGATTAAGAACGTGGAGGAGGTTGCGACCGTTTTCTGCGCCACCGGCAACCCGGTTAACGTCATCATAGCTGAAACAGAGCAGGGGAGAGGAGTGCTTGGAGTCATCGACGGAATAAAGACCAAGGGCGTGGAGACCGAGGAGGATAAGAAGCATAGATACGAGTTTCTAAGGAAAATAGGCTACAAGAAGTGAAGAGGCTTGAAGTATGTAATAGGCGTCGACGGCGGGGGCACTAAGACAGGGGCAGCGCTATTAACGGTTGACGGCGAGATAATAGCCTATAGTGAGAAGGGGCCGTCGAACCATCATAACGTTGGTGTTGAGAATGCTAGGAGGACTGTCGAAGAAGCTTGTCTGGAGGCGGTGGGGGATGCGGGGATAGACAGTAGGGATGTTGAGATAGTCGTCGCATCAATGGCGGGGCTTGATTGCAGCCTTGATTTTAGAGCTGTGGAAGAAGCCATGGTAGGCTTCCCCCTGGGGAGGATAATTCTCGTGCACGACACTATGTCAGCGCTCTACGCTACGAATGCTGGCGGAGAAAGCGCTATAATAATAGCTGGAACAGGCTCTTCTACAGCAGGAATAAACAGTAGGGGAGAGTATGCTAGAGCAGGCGGGTGGGGCTATCTCTTAGCAGACGAGGGAAGCGGTTTCTACATAGCTAAGAGAGGGGTTGTAGCAGCCCTTATGGAGTACGAGGGAAGGGGACCGAGCACCCTAATAACTGAGCTTCTCATAGAGAGGTTTGGTGCAAAAACGCCAGACGAGATAATATGGCACGTGTATACCAAGGGGATGGGCGTCGTAGAGTTTGCTAGGCTTGCCCCGCTTGTGACCGAGGCTGCGAAGAAGGGTGATGAAGTAGCCGTAGGAATATTACGCGATGCTGCGAAGGAGCTTGCGAATACTCTCAGCGGAGTGATAAGGAAGCTACGTATGGAAGGAGACGAGTTCCCAATAGGGTTGATAGGTGGCGTGTTTAAAGCGGGGGAGCTTGTGACAAATCCATTAGGCAATGAGATAAAGAGGATTGCACCCCGCGCCTACTTGACGTTTCCACGCTTCCTGCCGGTTGCTGGAGCATGCTTAATAGCGCTTGAAAAAGCGGGAGTCAAACTGACTGACGGCATACTTAGAAACATGGAGGACACTCTGAAAAAGCATGGCTTGAAATAGGTCTTACCATTCTCTTGAAGGCTTAATCAGCTCAGACACGTAAGAGTAAAGTCTTACTAAAGTGTAGATAGTACGGTAAGCAAGCAGCATTGCTGGAAACAAGTACCAATATCTCATATCCTGAGGATACTCGACTAGGGAGAGGGCGCTCAAGGATGTTTGAAACTCCATTACCGCGTAGAAAGCGAGTACGATTGACCATGACAGAAAGGGGTTAGAGGAGGTTAGTAGGAAGTAGAGCAGCCATGCCGGACGGATAAGCAGCATTAGAATATCCATTAAGATCATGTCCGGAGCGCCCAGCAGACCGGGTGTGCCGAAACGCCTCCTGAAGAAAATGTTCCTATGCCTTATTAACATTCTTATCTGGCTTCTGTGCCACCTTACTCTCTGCCTCATCCAGCTACGCCAAGTCTCCGGGACCTCTGTCCAAGCATAGGCCTCAGGCATAAAGATAACTCGCCCTTTAACCTTATGCACTTTAAGCGTAACATCAAAATCTTCTCCTATCAGAGGATCATAGCCACCCAATGATTCCAGCATGCTCCTCCTAACCACCCCTACAGCTCCCGGTATTATGAGAAGAGTGTTGAAAAAAGATTGCAGCCTCCTACCTATGTCGAAAGCGATAACGTATTCCAGAGCCTGCAATCTAGTTAAAAAGTTTGAATCAGAGTTTGAAACCCTCAGGTTTCCACTGGCAGCGACAATCATAGGGTTGCTGAAGTAGGATGCGACTATGCTTAAGAAATCCCAGGCGACAATTGTGTCCGCGTCGACAGTGACCACTATCTCCCCCTTAGCAGCCTGTAGCCCATAGTTTAGAGCATAGGCTTTCATACTGCTTTTAGACCTGGCGAGAAGAGTAATCCTATTCTTATAGCGGGAAGCAATTCTATAAGTGTTGTCGGTAGAGCCGTCGTCGACAACCACGACCTGCTTCCAAGGATACTTGTTCTCTAAAACAGACTCTATGCATGCAGCAATAGTTTTCTCCTCGTTGTGTGCAGGTATTATGACTGTTATATGGGAGCTGCTTTCCATGAGGGGCGTTTTTCGGAGGCGTTCGACAAGGGGTAGAAGAAACACCTTGCCAAGCATTCGAGAATAGTCGAATATTAGAGAAGGGAGGAGTAATAGAATGAGTTTTTCTAATGTTAATCCAAGTGCACCGCTAAGTATTACGATCAGTATGAGCAGTATTGGTGTTAAAGCAATGTTTAAGGCAAAAACAACGTCTCTTACGCAGATTTTTTGCCGCATGCTACATTATTTGAGGACTTACTTCGATAAAATTGTTTAGAATGTTAAGAACAGCGTTATTAACCTCATTAATACTATTGCATTCTATAACGCTCATATTTGGAAGCACCCTGTAATAGTCGAATAAAGCCCTTGCCTTCTCCGTTAACCCAGGGATGAACACCATTATTCTTCTAGAAGCATCTATGTCCAATGCTTTGAAAATGAGGGAGAGCGCGGAGTCGTCTATAGGCTTGTCGCTAACAAGAACGTCAATAATGACAGTACCAATACCGTCATTACTGGAGGCGAGGAGGGTGAACGTGTGCTCAACACCGGACCTTCCCCTTATTCGAGCAGGGGCTTTAACTGTCAATCCCTTTGCCCTCAAGACTTCTGCCACGGGATTAAGGTCCATAACCCACTTCCCTACGAAATCCTTCTTGTGGGGGTTGAGCCTGTATGAACACACTTCTTTTGAAACGCGATCCTCCTCATAAAAAACATGCTTCTCTTTGAGACAGGTGTATTTTCTCTTAGGCTCCCCCACAAACTCTTTGCAAGACATGCATCTGTACATCACGCCCGGTTTCCTATAATCTATTCCAAGAGCCCTTATCCGCCTACCGCATTTTGGACAAACCATGTTCTCAATGTCTTCTTCGAAACCTATGTACCCGCACTCCAAGTGTTCGATGGTTGCACCAACTTTCAGCTTCGTGGAATCGCAATGAGGACAAGCAAGCTCAATCACAAGCCTGTTATCGCCACAATACGGGCAGACAGCGGCTAGAGTGAATGGTTCTTCGAGGAGAATACTCTCTTCGGACAGTGCTTCTAGTATCTCTCTCGCTACGCGGGATGAGCTTCCCATTATTTTCTCTGCCTCAGGGTATGTGAAGTCTCCCGTCTGGCTTAAAACGGGCTTTAAAACGGTTAGGGAGCCGTCTATGAAAGCCTTGAGCAGAGCCTGAACATCACTCCTGTTGAGGAGTGAGGGTAACGGGATTCTTTCACCTTCCAATACTTCCATACTTTTCAACCCCGCACTCTCCCTCGTAATATAATATGCTTCCCGAAAAATAATAAGAGTTTGTCTGTAAAAAGCATACTGCACTTAAAATCCAGTGACTGAGTGTCTGTAAAAAAGGAGACTACTATTAGACCGTCATCGATAAAACATTATATTATCTCAATAAATCAATAAAACGACCTATATCTTTCTATTTTTGAATTGTTTTGATTCTGATCTTAGCTAAGCTTGTAAGTACTTCGAACAGAGCACTATTTATCTGACTAACATTCTGGCATTCTAAGACATAGACATCGAAAGTGTTATAGTAGTCGAAGAGAGTCCGCGCCTTATCCGTGAGGCCCGGAACAACTAGAAGCAGTTTCTTAGCAGCGTTAACATCCATGGCCTTGAGAACTATCGAGAGAGCCGACTCGTCAACCATAATGTCGCTCACAATAATGTCTACTACAGCATCTACACTATCTCCTCTATAGGACACTGAGAGGCTGAACGTGTGTTCA
>Ga0207433_10011782_pt1 | contig 13231 bp, 9 predicted proteins | sample YelNatPaOPGAMG01_FD_187559 | JGI IMG/M metagenome (GOLD analysis project Ga0207433, IMG submission 187559) | Hot spring thermophilic microbial communities from Obsidian Pool, Yellowstone National Park, USA - OP-RAMG-01 (SPAdes) (version 3) | ecosystem: Environmental > Aquatic > Thermal springs >... | reverse complement strand
CCCCCAATCCGGAGGAAGGGCCTATCGGGAATTTTCCCCTCGACCGGGACAGGGAAGAGAGGTTCGGGGTCCTCCGGGAGGATCCCTGACCAAGGAATCCCGTTTGGAAACAGAGTGGGACGGGAGGAGTCGTGAAATCCAGGCCCGACGGGAACCTGTCCTAACCCGATCTGATCACATTACCGAACCGGACGCGTCTATATCTCTTTTAGTTGGAAAAGTCCCTCCAGTCCGGGGAGTTGATTTTCACCGTTTCCACCTTTATTTCGGTCATATAACTGGCTAAAAATTCGAATTGACATTCTCCTTAGTTTCATTCATGGGGGCCGGCCTTTCCTGTCTTAAGTTTAGGGTGCTACAGGGATTATGATTTAATTGAAATCCTTTCCTTCTTTTTGTTCTTGTTCTATTCTGAAAGTCTTGAATGATCTGGAGCGGTCCTTCGACTTTTGCCCCCCAGACATTTCCTTCTCCTGTCGAAAGGAGTGACGGGGATATTCGGTCTCCGGCGGAATGAAGATTCATACTTTGCTTCCTGTCCTTTCGATTGCCGCCACAATTCTGACCTTCCTGGTCACCGCCATGGTCAGGCGCAGGTCGGCCTCGACCCTCTCTGTTCTTTCGGTTCTGGGGGCTGTCCTTCTTCCATCGGTGGCCGATCTCTATGTTCTTCACCTTCGGGAACTCTCCCGAATCGCCATGTCGTTTCGACTTGCCTTTGCGGGAGAATTTGTCGCCGCCTATGCCATCCTTCTTTTTTCTGTTCTTTATGGACGGAAGAATCCCCTGGAGGAGCTCAAAAAGGCGGGTTTCCTATTGGGATTGGTGGGGATCGGGGTTCTTTCGGTAGGCTACCTTTTCCTTAGCCAGCCTGATCTGGTCCGTCTTCTTCTGGTTCCGCCAAGCCAAGTGCTCTTGATCGGAAACTCCGCCCTTTCCGCCGCAGCCTTTTTTCTGGCAGGGATTTTCTTTTTGTCTTTCTTTCAGATGGGCAAGACCTATACCGCCGCCTCAGGGATTGAAGGCTGGAATCTCAAGTATCCTCTGATCGGGGTGGCCCTGTGGTCCGGATCGGTTCTGGCGATCCATGCCAATGTGTTGGCAAACGGAGGCTTCGACCGCTCCTTTCTCTACCTGGGCGAGGTAGGACTTCTTTTGATGGACGGCTTTTTTTTGTACGCCTACCTGATCCAGCGTCCTCCGGAAGTGGCCTTGGCCTTGTCCCGAAGCACCATCAACCGCTCCCTCCTCCTTCTTCTGGGCGGAGTAGGCATCGCTCTTGTAGGAGGGATGGCAGACGTTCTGGGGGTCCTGGGGCCCCTCTGGGGGCGCCTAGCCTTCAGCCTGACCCTTCTTCTGGGAGCGGGAGCCTTCGTGGTGGTATTCTCCTCCTCGCGCCTTCGCCGGGAGCTCGAGGAATTTCTGGGGGTCCATTTCTACTCGAGCCGTTATGACTACCGGCAAGCCTGGATGACACTCACCCGGTCATTGTCGGAGGCGGGGCGTCCTGAGGAACTTCTTCCGGTACTCATGGAGCAGACCCGGGAGGTGACCCTTGCCCAGACCCTGACTTACGGGCCCCTGGAGGAAGGCTCGTCCACCCTGACCCTTCGAGAGACGCTGGGGTGGTCCGCCCCCAGAGACCGACGTCGGGTCGACCTTTCCCCTCCGCTCCTCTCCTCCCTTTCAGACGGCCTTCCCCGGTTCAATTCCCGGGAGGAGGACCTTGACCTCCCTCCCCTGTTTTCCGCCATGAACGCAACCTGGATTCTTCCCCTTGTCTTCAGAAAGCGTTTGATTGGCCTCCTGGGGCTTGGAATAAAAAGTCCTCCCGTCTCAATCCTCGAGGAACGGCTTTTTCTCCAGGCTTTGTCCATTCAGTGGACCAGCCTCCTGATAGGGGTTTCGGCCTCCCGCGAAGCGGCAGAGAGACGTGAGGTCGAGCTCTTGTCAGGCCTTCGGGCCTTTACTTTCCACGATCTCAAGAATGCTGGAGCGGGTCTTAGGCTTCTCCTTCACAATGCAAAGCGCAACATGGAAGATCCGGAATTCAGGGAGGAACTCCTCTTTTCCCTCGACAGCATTTCGAAGCAGATGGACAGCTCCCTAGAGCAGCTCCTGTCCCCCTACCACCATGACTACGCCCGTCTTTCTGACTTTGCTCCGGGGGAGAGGATCCGAGAGGTGGTGAGGGCCTTGGGGTGGGAGGCGACGCCTTCCCTCGTCCTCACTGTTTTTCCCGCTCCGGAGGTCCTTGTCCGGGGGAATCCCCGGGCTTTTGACACCACACTCCGGAACCTTCTTTTGAACGCCCGGGAAATTCTTGAAGCGCAAAGGGGTCGTCAGGGATCGGGGGAGATCCGGGTCGAGGTCCGGGAGGAAGGGGATGTAGTTTCGGTTGTGGTTTCTGACAACGGACCGGGAATGTCCCGTGAATTCATCGAGACCCGTCTCTTTCGTCCATTTCAGACTACCAAGAAAAATGGCACAGGTCTTGGCCTTTTCAGCTGTCGGCTCCTTCTTGAGCAAAGCGGAGGACGAATTGGGGTCTCATCTCGGGAAGGCGAAGGGTCTGAATTTTGGATTATCTACCCCAGAGGAAATCCTGAGCATTCTCCGGTAAATTTGCCTGAACTATAAAATTATTTGTTAATTCTTTTGAAGTGGCTCGAGAGAAAAATGAAAATGGGAACCGTAGGGTAGTTAGGCGGTTGGACGAATGAGACGGATTAAAAACTCTTCCATGTTTTTCCCAGCCGGTATCCTGTTTAGTGTCGTCATCCTATTTGAGGACGAAACAAAACCTTCGTTTGTTGATACTGCAATCGAATAATATTGTTCGACAATCTTTACCACTTTTTCAGAGTAACTCCCATTCGGGTAACAAAAGCTGAGAACAGGTTTTTTGATCAACTTTTCAAGACGATAACGGCTTTCTTTAATTTCTGTAATTAATTGTTTATCCGAGATGGATGTCAAGATCGGATGGGTGAGCGTATGTGATCCCACCTCAATCATAGGGGAGAGATTCGTTAAATCCCCAACACTCATCAGCTGAAATTCTTCCAGCATCCATGGGCGAAATTCCTTCGTTCTTTTTTTTTTTCTCAAAGAATCCTGAATCATTTTGCGATCTTTTATGTCAAGAGCTTTGAGATTTTCAAGATATGTCGAAACTTCAGTGGATTTTATCGTAATGTTTTCCGAAAAAGGTCCGATCCCTTCAGGAAGGTCATCGTTTCCAAGCAGCATTAAAATACAGCGCATTTCGTGGTTCCAAAGCATTTCCTGATTTTCCACCAAGCTCACGGGGATATAGAATGTCCCTTTAACCCCATATTTATCGAGAAGGGGCATGGCATTGACAACATGATTCTTTAGACCATCGTCAAATGTGACTACCACTTGAGGCTTAGATCCTGGACCTTTTTCTAGAAGTTTCGGAATCTCGCTGACCCAAAACGTGTCAAAGTTTTTACTTATAAATTGAAGCTGTTTTTCAAACGCCTCTTTTTGAAGTGCTAAAGGGGATATCCCATGATACGTGAGAATGCGGAGATTCTTCTTAGTAATGACGGATAACGTGCTAAAGAAGGGGAATCTCGTTGCAATCATGCGTTTTATCCCTGAGAATTTAATCATTGTGTATGGCCCACATAATCTTTTGAGCGTTGAGTAAGGTTTTTATGAGCATTGATCTTTCTCTCTATGGCAACTGGTTCTAAACAAATCAGTTTTAACATAAGAAGCATTCAATGCTAAATTTTTTCTCCATAGTTTCTTTTCAAGAGGTAATTTTTTGAAGTTTTCTCTTGATCGAAAGTGCCTTCAAGATGAACGAGTAAGGCACGAATGTTAAAATTGCCAATAAATAAGGTTTTACTTGCGTTGGTGCATTTTTAATTATTTTCTTTAAGTAAAATCGAGATTTTTTTAAATCTCCAGCGCTTAATGAATAATATGCAATTTTTTGATAAATTTGATCGAACCGGTTGCTGATAGAATTTTTATCCAGAATCTCTTTCTTACTTGATCTGTTGATGGCTTGAGTAACGATCTGAAGGTTGTTTTCCCAAAATTTTATTCTCGTCGACTCATCATTGCTCCTTGTCTTTGGGGAAAGTCTAACTTTGACGGTATCAATGTCAACATAACCTATCTCGTATTTCTCGCCGATCTTCAAACAAACATCGTAGTCTTCGTTATCGGATAAGGATTCATTATAGAAACCTATCTCCTCAACGATATTTTTTTTCGTGAGAATAGAAACTTGATGAATCAATGATCCTTGAATTATAGTGGGAAAGATATCTCCCCAGTAAAAGTTAAATTCTTTGTCATTAAAAAAAATACGTTTATTCTGTTTGAAAATAGTATCAAAATCGAGGTTCGTTCTTTTAAAAAGACCAAAGTATTCTTTTATTCCGGAAGGACGTTCCTCCTTATCGTTAAAAATTGAAAAGTTTGTGCATATAATTCCTATCTCTTTGTGTTTATTAAAAATTTCCATTTGGAGCTCTAACTTCCAAGGAAGCCATATATCATCATCATCAATAAAAGCAATATATTCACCTTTTGCCGCTTTTATTCCCTCATTTCTTGCTTTTCCGGATCCACTGTTTTCTTGGTGGATATAGTTAATATCCCTTAAATACGGTTTTATAACTTCTTCAGTTTCATCTGTGGAGCCGTCATTAATGACGATAAGCTCGATATCTTTATAAGTCTGGTTGAGGACACTTTGAATCGCATAAGGAATATAGTGCGCTCTATTATGTGTTGGTAGAATAACGCTTACCATGATTTAAGTATTCTCCTTCATAATTCAACCTTAACTTGTAAAATCGTTAAATCTAATAAAGAGAAGTTAAAAAATTTTCAAACAAATCTTAAGATCTCTTAATTGTCATGGTTTTTGGTTAAGGGAATTTTTCCTGAAATTAAATTTAACGAAATCATCGGTTTTAACTTTGAAAGAATCCAGGATTTTGAAGGAACCTCCCAGATTTTGTAAATATAAAGAGAGGAAATGATCATCAACAAAATAACAAAAAAAGGGATCAATAAAATATTAAAAATATTTTTGAAGTTAAACAAATTTCCAAGTGCAGCGATGATCGTTATACCTAAATCTTGGTGTAATAAATAAAGACTGTAACTGGCGGCACCGATCATAGTCATGGGTTTCCATGAAAAAGGAGAGAGCCATGGCCTTCTGAAAATAAAGAGATAGAACAGCAGATAAAAAAGGAGATAGAAAAAAAGTTCAATGAAATTAATACTGGAATTTATTGAGCTGTTAATAATAATAAAAAATATAGATGTAAATATTATTGAATTATATAAAAGTTTTATTCTATCAAAAAATAAAAAATAAAAACCCACCCCTCCGGCAAAAAATGGAAGGTATTTAATAAAAAAAAGTAAATTTATCAATTTATTCAGTTTAATGAGTCCAAGCAAAGAGGTTACAAAATATCCCAATTCAACCGATATAAATAAAAGGAAAAAATACCATGAAAAATTGTTTCTTTTTGATAAAAAGTAAAGTACTGACATAATAAAATAAAATTTAACTTCTATAAATAATGACCAATAAGATCCATCAACTCCATGAAAATCTGAACCGAAGATTTTTGAAAAAATAATCGGATCAACAAAAGTTAAGCTTGGTAATAAAGAGTTCAGATGTATTTGGAACAATTTGATTGGTACCAGGGATTCGATCGAAATAGTGATCAAGGAACATAGGAGCATTGTTGGAAAGAGTCTTGAAAAACGTTTCCAATAAAATTCTGATATTTTATTGGACTGAAAAAGGGTAAGACAAATAACAAATCCAGATATTATAAAAAAAAGTTCAACACCAACATATCCATATTTAAATAAAGGAAATTTTGCGAAGATATTGCCATATGGATAAAGATTGACAGGATTGATGGTCGGAGTCCAGCGGCTAAAATAGTGAAACCCTATCACTAGAATTATCGCCACGGCTCTAAATCCGTCCAATTCTTCTAATCTCTTAGTTTGAACCATATTATTCAATATTTTACCAAGCGCCTTTCATATATAGGATTAATCCTGAAATCCTAAAATAAGTCTGTTTTGGTTCTAATATTAAGGATGGCGATCTCCCTTGTGATCCGTGAAAAATGGTTTGGATAATGAATACTTTCCTTAGGATCGATAATTTTTCGATTTAACCCTGGTGGCCTGCAAAGTTGTTGAGCGGTAGAACTAATAATTCGACTTTTTCCGATTCAGAGAAATTCAAAAGTATCAAATTTCATTGAGATTTGTTTCGCAAATCATATGCCAAAAATGCATTTTTTCGAAAAATTTATGATATTTATATGATCATTCTTTGATCCAAATCGGATTTAAGGGACAGAAATAAGACGATTGTTTTCATCCTCTGAAAAAAAGGGGTTAACTTGATATTAAGATAGGATCAGGCTGTTCGCCTAAAGGGCTTTCAGGCAGCGTCCAACTTGTTCCTCATTTGAATGGGAGAAAGGTGATTGATGGCCGTGATGCGGCGGGATGTGAATGAGCCTTTCCGGATCGACAAAAATCAACGTTTTGGATCCCATCAGGTTATCATCGACGGGATTGAAATCCGCTCGTTCTATAAGGGACGAATGTCCGAATCCAGTGACAGGATGTTGAGAAAATGAGGATCTTTGATTTTTTGTAATACTAATTTAGGCATAGTTATTGCTTTAGAATTTTTCGTGTGTTCCGTTTCTAAGAATATTGTTTTGGAAAATTTTGAGGACCCTATGAATGATTCAAGAAAAGGTTTTTTTAAAGGGTTATTTGTAGGGATTATGCTTTCACTATTCATGGGCGTATTTGCTGTTGGTCTAGGAGTCTTTATTCTTAAAAATCCCCACGGTCGACTTGCCACCATCGTTTTTGGAAAATCAAACCAATTTGGTCTCTTGACCCCAGTATTTTCTGCAAAGAAATTGGCCATTAATACGCTTAAAGACTTAAAGACTCCTGAGTTAAAGGTTCGATTTCCATTGGCATTTCAAGAGGTTCCCTTTGCAGGGACCCGTGTTGAAAAGTCTGGGTCATTGACATCCTGGATCGCGTACACTTCCGACCGAGTCCAAATTGATTCATCTCCCCCTCCTGAAAAAGTTAAAGGCAAAAATCTTTCTAGGCCAATTGTTTTGCGTGGGCTTAAGGGAGAGACATTATCCTTCCAATTGGTCCTTAGGTCAAAAAGGGATCTTGACGATGTTCATGTTTCAATTGTGCAGGGTGCCGATTCTCAAACGTCATGCATTCAATTTCATCGATTTAAAGAGATTTTTCTTAAGGTCATGCTCCAAAATAATGGAAACCTGAAAAAAATTATCAATCCGGACCCTCTTGTCCCTTTTTCCGATCCTTATACTCCTGGGAGAAGACTGATTAAGGATTTAAAACTTACAGAAGATCAAAACCAACCTGTTTGGATTGATGTTCATTATTCAAGAACATGCAGGAGTGGAGATTATTCAGGGAAGATCCAAATTGTCAGAGAAGGAAAAATCCTCAGATCTTCAAAATTGATTTTTCATATTTCGCCCCAGACTCTGCCAAACCACCTTCAATTAAGTCGGTGGATGCAGCTCTACATTGGAAGATTCAATTATGGAGAAGGCCAATCTTCGAGTGAAGCCCAATTTGCCAACCTGTTTTCTCGCTATTATGCATTGGGCAACAAATATGGATTTGCGACGGGAGACTGCGGAACCCTTGGCCCTACCTTTCATTGGGATGACAAAGGTTCCCTAGTGTCTGTCGATTGGTCCAGCTATGACTATATTGAAGGACCAGTGTTATCCGGAAATCTCACAGGAAGTCCCCCGAATGCCTGGTGCTTTCCTTTAAAAACTTATTCATTGGGAAACTTTAACGGATTTACTTATCAGGGAAGGACACCTTCGGACATCAATGATTGGAAAGGGATTCCAGAAAGATCTGTCGAACAATTGGCAAAAGCCGTTGTTCAGCATTGGAAAGAAAAAGGGTGGTCATTGTCAAAAGGATTCGACTACATTTGGGACGAGCCCGATCATCAATTATATTATCCATATATATATGATCTCATCGCAAATATTTCAGTGGCTCTTCATAAAGGGTCAGATAATCAGATTAAAACAATGGTGACCGATACTCCATATATTTGGAATCGTCATCAGGTTGGTCACCATAAACATGTTATGTATAATAAAATTGATATATGGGCTCCTGGAGCAGCTGTCTACATTCCCGATAAGATTCAGAAGTATAAGGATGACGGAAAGAAGACCTGGTTTTATACCGCAGGGCCACCTTTTTTAGGTCAATCTGATTTGACGGGAAAAGGCCCGGGATTTCGAATGTGGTTTTGGACCGCCTGGAAATATAATGTGAATGGAGTTTTCTATTGGGCCTCGGATTTCTGGAGTGGAAATACGGTTATGGATTCTCCCTACACTAAGGGAGGATCAGAAGATGGCGTTGTGTTTTATCCGGGGCATCAATTGCACTTTTTAGGAATTCCAGATATCGATGGTCCCGTTCCCTCTGTGAGAATGGCTCAGTGGAGAAGAGGCGTTGAAGATTATAAGTATTTTTTATTACTTAAAATGGATGGGCAAGAAAAGTATATTGACTCGCTTATTTCCGCTCTCATTCCTAACGCTTTGAATGTTGGAGGGTATTTACCAGCATGGAAACATCCTTTAGGAGGTAGAGAGGGGGACTGGAATCATGATCCCAAAGTTTGGCACATGACAAGAATAGAAATGCTCAGAAAAATCGAAAACAAATAAAGTGGTCCTGATTTGCGGACGTTACGATTTTTTGCCTGAAACCCTCCTAAGAATCTCGAATGAATGATGCCTCTTTTCTCAGCTAAGGAGGCAGGTCTTATTGGCTGACTCAATATAGGGAATTTAAAGGAACGATAAATTAGGAGAGTTGTTTTTGAATAATGATCAAATTTCTAATTACAAAGGACAGGCGCCTCTTATATCAGTTCTTATGCCTTTTTATAAAGGTGGAAAATTCATCGAATATGCCTTGAATTCAATATTGAATCAAACCTTTCAGGATTTTGAAATTGTATTGGTCGATAACAATGCTACTCCTGAATCAAAAGAAGTTGTCTCGAGGTTCTCTAGGCTTTATCCAGATAAAATCAAATTATTTTATGAAAAAAATCCTGGAGCATGTTATGCAAGGAATACAGGGATTATACATTGCACAGGAAAATACATAGCTCTCTTGGATGATGATGATTATATGTATTCGGACCGTCTTGAAAAACAATTGAAAATCATGGAAGAAAACAAAGATTTAGCGATGGTGAGTTGTGGGATTGATTTTTTTGAGTCCCCGTCGACTCCTGATAAGGGGCGCTTTCTGAGAAAAAATGTAATGGGCGCCATTGGCAACACAAGAATCACTCGTGATTTATTGATATCGAAGATATATTCTCTGAATCCGACTCACAAGAAACCCGAGTCGTTCTTTTTTGCTATCCCCTCTACATGGTTTTTTAAAAAAGACAATGCTCTTGATATTGGGTTGTTTGATATTCGGATGAATCCTCATTGGGCGGATGACCTAGAATTCCTGACGCGGCTGTTTGAGAAGGGTCCGTTTTACATGGTTCCAGAACCATTGGCCGGTTTTCGAAATCTCTCTCCGTCTTCTGGATCGTTTGAGTACAAAACCTCCTCAGAGATAGATTTCAAAAAGGCGCGTCAAGATTCCAAATTCCTTTCGATCTTTTTTGAACGATATAAAGAATCAAATCCAGAAACATTAATTGCCTTTAAAAAATTGTTCTCCTTCCACTTAAAAATGCACGGAATAGAGTTTTTGGAGTTTTTTCATGCGGTTCCCATTGGAAGGAAATTTCTTTTGAGGGCATTCTTGCTTGATCCATTTAATTTTGACAATGCTAAACAGATGATTAAATCAAGGTTTCCAAAGTTTGTTTTGCCGAAGCTTTTTTGGTTTGACCGATTTTCCATGAAGAAACTTCCCGAGGGGGTTGATAGTTCGGTAGCATTCAATCTGTTTTTTTTTCCCCCTAATCGGGTTTCTAAAAATAAGGTTTTAAATCATAATTAAATTAATTGGTTTCTTCATTCGTATTCAAAGGCAACCTGATGGGCAAGGACTCAGATCTCGATTACTTCCGGCAACCAATCAGTCTCGAATGAGACAAAGCCCGATTGTAGTCTCCCACCACATTCGGATAAAACCATTCAGATTTAAACTTATGGGTCATCCATATGGAGTTGCCCCGTTAACCGGACAATGTTTATACCTAGGTGAGTCCCCGAAACTTTCTGGAGGGAGAGAGTCTTAGGACCATTGTGGAGATGGTTCTCGCTATAGTTGTTGCCCCACAGGGGGGAGAACCTGGACCCACAGTCTGGCCATTTTTGAAATCTGAGGGATGAACATAGGCCCTTTTGAAAGATTTTACAATCGCTTAGGCTTGGCCGTTGCTTTCCTAACTTCTCACGGGGGTGGTACAAACGACCAGGTCAACGATCTTGGCATACTCTCGGGGCTCCTTGGCCGTGTAGTAGAAACCATTATCGGAGAGCCATTCGATAAGATGGGGAAGACGATTTGAGGTTCCGGACCGGCCTTCCAGACTTTTCACCATCAGATCACGGATAGTGTGCCTGGAAACCCTCCGAGGGTGGCCGTATATCCCAGGACTTCTCGATCGCAGCAGTCCAGGGAAAACGCCACACGGACACCCTCCCCCTTGGGGCAAGTGATCTCGAAGACATTGGAAGACCACCGCGCTGGTTGGACTCCACAGTTCAGATCGTTTCCTCATGAACTCTGGGCACCCTGACTCCCGAATGACGGGGGAGGAGCAGAGGGTGTTGTTCCATGATCCGGTAAACCCGCTTGTGGTTCCCTGGTTCTTTCCCCTCCCGGGTCAGCATCCGGATCAAGAGAAGATGGATCCAGCGATACTCGTTACTGGGAGGTTCACCGACTAAGGAACGAATCTTGGGAAGAAGCTTGAGATCCTCCTCTTTCCGATAGGGGCCTTTCTTGGAACTCTGTTGATTCTTTCGATCTGAAAGAATTGATCGGGTGTCAGCAAGGTTTCATAGACAGGCATTACCGGGAATACTACTTCGGCAAGAAGGCACCGTGATATCAGTTTTTGTGTGGACGAGGGCTACAGCCTCTTTCAGGATCTCCGCTTCCAGTGCCTTTTGTCTCAGGAGGCGTTCCAGTTCCCGAATCTGGTTCTTGAGATGTTTAAGTTCCGATGTCCCTACGACCGGCTCATTAGCTGAGATGACTAAGAGACCTCCGGCCTCCTTGAACTTTCTCCATCGGAACAAAACATTGAGGGCAATTTCATACAAGCGAGCCACCGCCTAAACACCCATATTAGGCTCTTAGGCTTTTTCGACCATTCGCGCTTTCTCAGACGCCGTCCAACATCTTCTCCGGATGGGACCTGAGGTTTTGTCAATAATCTCCGGATCAAGAGTCCTATGACTGGTCATATGACTTCCTCCTAGTGCTTATTCTAAGCACAGAGGTGTCCGGTTCAAATGGAGGGCACTACACTATGAGTCTTCGTTCTTTGATTCGGCGTATTATTGGACCAGGATTGTGGAATTCGTTAGCCAGACTTCGTGATGAATTAAAGTTAGCTTCAATCCATATGAGGTCCTATCCCAAAGCATCTCGATTAGGATCGTCAGGTTTACGCCTCAATTGCGGTTGTGGACCGAATCTAAAACCCGGATGGATAAATATCGATGCATTTAATCCTAATGCCACCATTCATTTAGATTTACGTAGACCATTTCCCTTCCAAAATGATTCCGTTGCTGAAATTTATAGTGAACACTTTTTCGAGCACCTAGAATACCCTAGAGATACAAGGGTATTTTTAGCAGAATCTCTTCGTGTTTTGACAACTGGCGGAATATTTCGCGTTGGAGTACCTGATATTGAATGTCCGATAATATCTTATGCATCAGGTGATGACCTTTATTATAAACGTGCAATGGAATTATGGCATCCATCCAATTGCAGCACCCGCATGGATCTTATTAATTATCTTTTTCGTCTTGGTCATGAGCATAAGTATGCATATGATTACGAGACCTTATATAAAGTTCTTACAGAAGCAGGTTTTTCTGAAGTTAAGCGTGTTGAGTTTGATCCATCTATAGACTGCGAAAAACGAAGATTTGGAACTCTTTATGTCGAAGCTCGCAAGTAAAATTCGGTCAAAACAAAAAGTTGCTGTAAATTTTCTTCCCGAGAAAGGGAATTTCTGGATCATTCGACGACCGAAAAGAGGGAAGGGGTTTTGAGAGGTTCCTGCTTCTTCCACTCCCAGTAATCGGCCATGTCGAAATACTTCTTCCCCGTGCTCCATTGCTCGTGGAACTCCGAGAGAAGGGCTCCAATGAGTCGGATCGCCGAGTCTTCGTTGGGGAAGATCCGGATCACCCGTTCCCGTCTTCGGACCTCTTCATTCAGTCGTTCCTGGGAGTTCGTGCTTCTGAGCCTGACCCGATATTTCCGGGGAAAGGTCAAAATCGTGAGCGATTCCTCAAAGCCTTCCTCGAGACACTCCATCGACTTGGGAGCTTTCTTCTCAAAGGTGACCATGATCTCGTTCTTGATAGCTCGGGCTTCCTCTTTCGTGTCCGCCCGGAACAGCCGTCCCAGAGCCAGGGCCAGAGGCCCTCGTTGGGAGGCCGGCGCATGACCCAGAATGTTCCGGAGAAAGTGCACCTGACATCGTTGCCAGCGGACTCCCTGAAAATGTCTCTGAACCGCTTTTTTCAGCCCTTTGTGGTCATCGGAGACCACCAGGTCCACCCCACAAAGTCCCCGACTTTTGAGGTCCCGCAGCATGTCGTCCCAAGACGCCTCGTTTTCGCTGTCTCCCAGGGTGAGTCCCAGGATCTCCCGTTGTCCTTCTTCCGAAACTCCCGTCGCGATCAAGGCGGCGACCGGAACCACGCTGTCCTCCTTTCTCACCTGGATCACCAGGGCATCGAGCAGAAGAAAGGGATACGGGCCCTTCAGCCGACGGTTTCGCCAATGGTTGACCCGGGCCGAAAGACCCGTGGCCAAGGAACTCACCGTGGACTTCGAAAACTGCGCGCCACACAACTCTTCCGTGATGTGCGTGACCTTGCGGGTCGAAACTCCCTGGACCACCATCTCC
>Ga0207433_10011781_pt1 | contig 13231 bp, 13 predicted proteins | sample YelNatPaOPGAMG01_FD_187559 | JGI IMG/M metagenome (GOLD analysis project Ga0207433, IMG submission 187559) | Hot spring thermophilic microbial communities from Obsidian Pool, Yellowstone National Park, USA - OP-RAMG-01 (SPAdes) (version 3) | ecosystem: Environmental > Aquatic > Thermal springs... | reverse complement strand
TGCCAAGCCGATCGGCCGCGGCTACGTGCACCTCGTCGAAAACGCCGAACACCCCTGGCCGCGCCCCAACCTGCCGGCCAGGCAGATCCGCGCGCACGAATTCCATTATTCGAGCCTGGACAACCTGCCGGCCGGCGTGAAGTTCGCCTACCGCGTGCAGCGCGGCCACGGCATCGACGGCAACCACGACGGCCTCATCGTGCACAACCTGCTCGCCTCCTATACCCATTTGCGCACCATCGGCAGCTGCTACTGGGCGGCGCGCTTCGTCGCCTTCGTGCGCAGCGTGCAAAGCGGGAAACATGCGCTGCCGCTGCAGGCGGCACAATAAGCAGCCGCTATAATGACTGCCTTGGCAGCGTTCAACGAGGAATGAATCACATGGAACACCCTTTCGCCCCTTTTATCCAGATGCTCGGCAAGGGCAAGCACGGCTCGCGCGACCTTTCGCAGCAGGAGGCCGAACAGGCGCTCAACATGATCCTGGCCGGCCAGGTGGAGCCGATCCAGCTCGGGGCCTTCCTGATGCTGATGCGCGTCAAGGAGGAAACCGCGGCCGAGGTCGCGGGCTTCGTGCAGGCCGCACGCGCCTCGCTCAAGCTGCCGGCAAAGTTGCCACATGTCGATTTCGACTGGGCGACCTATGCCGGCAAGCGGCGCCAGCTACCGTGGTATCTGCTGTCCGCGCTGCTGCTGGCCAGCCACGGCATGCCGGTGCTGATGCACGGCATCGGCGGCGGCACCGCCGGCCGCGTGTGGGTGCCCGATGCGCTGGCTGCACTCGGCATCAAGCCCGCGGCATCGCCCCAGGAAGCCGCCGACCGGGTTGCGCGCAAACAATTCGCCTACCTGCCGCTCGCGGTGCTCAACACCGAGTTGCAGCACATCCTCGACCTCAAGGCGCTGCTCGGCCTGCGCTCGCCGGTGCACACGGTGATCCGCATGCTCAACCCGTTCGGCGCATCGGCCTCGATCATGGGCATTTTCCATCCCGGCTACGACGATACCCACCAGCAGGCCGGCGCCCTGCTCGGCGAGCAGAATCTGGCGGTGTTCAAGGGCGAAGGCGGCGAGGCCGAGCGCAACCCGGATGGCGTGTGCAACGTGAAGCTGCTGCGTGCGGGCGAGATGCTCTCCGAGGAATGGCCGGCCATGTTCGGCTCGCGCCACATGAAGGATGAAACAATGGACGTAGGCCGCCTGGGCCAGCTGTGGCGCGGCGAGATCGATGACGAATACGGCAGGGCCGCGGTAACCGGCACCGCCGCCATCGCGCTGCGTGCGCTGGGCAAGGCGGACAGCATCGCTGCCGCCGAAGCGCTGGCCGCCAAGCTGTGGGCCGAGCGCGACATCGCCTGGCTTGGAAAGGTACAAGGCTGATGGACTTCCTGCCGCTGTTCCACAACATCAAGAACCGGCTGTGCCTGGTCGTCGGCGGCGGTGCGGTCGCCGTGCGCAAGGCCGGCGTGCTGCTGGCCGCGGGTGCCAGGGTGCGCGTGGTCGCACCCGAGATCGACGCAGAGCTGACCGGCCATAAGCATGTTGAGGCCATCGTCGCGCGCTTCGCGCCCGGGCATCTCGATGGCGTGACGCTGGTCATCGCGGCCACCGACGACCGCACGGTGAACCGACAGGTGTCGGAACTGGCACAGGCGCGCAACATTCCGGTGAACGTGGTGGACGATCCCGAGCTGTGCAGCTTCATCATGCCGGCCATCCTCGATCGTTCGCCGCTGATGGTCGCCTTCTCGAGCGGCGGCGCCTCGCCCGTACTCACGCGCATGATGCGCGGCAAACTCGAGACCACGATCCCGCAGAACTACAGCCGGCTGGCCGCCTTTGCCGAGCGCTTCCGCGAAAAAGTGAAACAGCGCGTGAGCAACCCGACCAAGCGCCGCATCTTCTGGGAAAACGTGTTCGAAGGCGTGGTTGCCGAAAAAGTGCTGACCGGCGACGAGGCCAGCGCCGAGGCCATGCTGCAGCAGATGCTGCGTGATGAGGACAACATCCAGCGCGGCGAAGTGTACCTGGTCGGCGCCGGGCCCGGCGACCCCGACCTGCTGACCTTCCGCGCGCTGCGCCTGATGCAGAAGGCCGACGTGGTGGTGTATGACAACCTGGTGGCCCCGGCCATCGTCGACATGACGCGACGCGACGCCGAGCGCATCTATGTCGGCAAGAAGCGCGCCGACCACACGCTGCGCCAGGAGGAAATCAACCAACTGCTGGTCAAGCTCGCCAAGGAGGGCCTCCGCGTGCTGCGCCTCAAGGGCGGCGATCCGTTCATCTTCGGCCGCGGCGGCGAGGAAATCGAAACGCTGTCGGCCGAGGGCATCGCGTTCCAGGTGGTGCCCGGCATCACCGCCGCCTCCGGCGTCGCCTCCTATGCCGGCATCCCGCTCACCCACCGCGACCATGCGCAGTCGTGCGTGTTCGTCACCGGCCACCTCAAGGACGGCACCATGAACCTCGACTGGGAACAGCTCGCGCGGCCGCGCCAGACCGTGGTGGTATACATGGGACTGCACGGCCTCGACACGCTGTGCGCCAAACTCATCGCGCACGGCCTGCCGGCAACCACGCCGATCGCCATCGTGCAGCAGGGCACCACGCAGAACCAGCGCGTGGTCACCGGCACCCTGGCCGACCTGCCGCAGAAACAGGAAATCGCGCAGCTGCATGCACCGACGCTGATCATCATCGGCGGCGTGGTCAGCCTGCGCGAAAAACTGGCCTGGTTCGAGCCAGGACGGAATGCTTGATATAACCAACGGGGAGGCGTCATGAATAAGCTGTTCGGAAGTTTGTTGCTCGCTGTATCGCTGCTGTTCGTTTCCACTGCGGCCATGGCCGCCGATGCATTGCTGAAGCCGTTCGTGCTGGCCTCCAAGGGGCCGGGCACCCTGGCGGAGAAAATCGCGGCGACCAAGGCTGCGCTGACTGCAGCAGGCTTCACCCTGGCCGGCGAGTACTCGCCCTACCCCGACGCCGACATCCTGGTGGTGACCAGCGATGAACTCAAGCACAACGCCGCCCAGTCCGAGCATGGCGGCTTCGGCGCGATCCAGCGCGTGGCGCTGACCCGGGTCGGCAACGATATCCAGGTCAGTTACACCAACCCGGTATACATGGCCAACGTCTACCGCATGCAGGGCGACCTGCAGGATGTCGCCGCCAGGCTGCAGGGCGCGCTCGGCAAGCTGGAAGATTTCGGCGCCAAGGGCATGAGCGCGAGCGATGCGCGCGGCTACCACTACATGTTCGGCATGGAATACTTCACCGACCCCAGCGTGCTGGCCGTGTATGGCAGCCATCAGGAAGCGCTCAATGCGGTCGAGAAAGGCCTGGCCGCCAACCAGGCCGGCGTGACCAAGGTCTACCGCGTGGATATCCCGGGCAAGGACGAAAGCGTGTTCGGCGTGGGCATGAAAGCGCCGACGGCCGCCGCCAAGTACATGGACGACAAGTACATCATGAGCGAAATCGACTTCAAGGATCCCCGTTCAACCGCGCACCTGCCCTATGAAGTGCTGGTCTCGGGCAACAAGGTGCTGGCGCTGTATGCGCGCTTCCGCATCGCGATCGACTTCCCGGACCTGTCGATGGTGGGTGCGCACAGCTTCATGAATATCATGGGCACCCCGGAGGCGATCCGCAAGGCGCTGCAACAGGCGGTCGGCAAACCGGCCGGCGCCTAGCGCTGCGGGCCATGCCATTCCGGGCCGCGCCTGATTGAACGGGATGGGATATCATGGGCACTGACATGCTGAGCCTGGTGCGCGCCGCAAGGCTGGTGGGCGTGACGCGTACCGCACTGCAGAAGAAAATCCAGAGCGGGGAATTGCCCTCGTTCGACGGCATGGTCAGCATCGACAGCCTGCTGGCCTGCTACCCGGATGCCGAACTGGAGGATAGCGCCGAGCTGCAGCGGATCACCCGCATCAAGGAGCGCGCGTTCGGCAAGCGGGTATTCGAACGCGTCCTGCCCGATGCCGAAGTGCTGGCGGCACGCATCGCCGACATGGGCAAAACGCTGGCCCACAGCCAGGCACAGCTGGCGGCTTTCCAGGCGCTACTGGAAAAACTGCGCGGTCGGCTGGACCAGCTGGGGCAGGCCGGCGATGTTGCCCAGGCCGTGCAGGAACTCAAATCGTGGATGGAACATGAAACAGAATCGGCAATGGCGCCCGGCTTCGATAATCCACTGGCCGCCAGGGAGCGCGTGCTGAGCATCATGACGGCACACGTAACGGTATTGCCCGGCAAACAGGAATTCCTGGTCGAGGGCCAGGACACGCTGCTGGAGGCCGCAGTGCGCGCAGGCATCCCGCTCAACTACGGCTGCAGCGGCGGCAACTGCGGCCTGTGCAAGGCCCGCCTGGTTGCCGGCCAGGTCAAGAAGACGCGCCACTACGATTACGTCATGACGGAGCAGGAAAAGAGCCAGAACTACCTCCTGCTGTGCAGCCATACCGCCGTCAGCGACGTGGTGATTGAAGCCGCGGCGGCGGGCGGCGTGCAGGACATCCCGTTCCAGCAAATCAACGCCAGGACCAGGGCGCTCACGCCGCTCGGCGACGACATCATGCTGCTGCATCTGGAAACGCCGCGCAGCCAGCGCCTGCGCTTCCTGGCGGGACAGAACGTCACGCTGCAGGTAGGCGAGGCATTCAGCGCCGAGCTGCCGATCGCCAGCTGCCCCTGCGACGACCGCAACCTGCTGTTCCATGTGCGCCGCCTGCCCGGCAACCTGTTTGCCGACTATGTGTTCTCGCACCTGCGGCGCAACGATACCGTCCGCGTCGAAGGCCCGCAGGGGGAATTCATCCTGCACGAAGGCCTGCCGCGCAAACTGTATTTCATCGCATTCGACGGCGGCTTCGCCCCGATCAAGAGCCTGATCGAGCACGCGCTGTCGCTGAGTGCCGACAGCATCCAGCTGCACTGGTTCGGCTCGCGCCAGGACGCCATCTACCTGCCCAATGCCGGACGCGCATGGGCCGACGCGCTGGACAACTTCGGCTATACGGAACATGTTGCCGGCTTCGATTTGCGCACGCTTTCCGCCCAACGCGAGACGGCACTGCGGAACGCGCTGCGCGAGATCGCCGAGCGTGATGGCGGATTGCGCGAAGGCAATGTCTATATCGCGGGCCCCGCGGCTGCGGTCACGCTGGCCGAGAATTTCTTCCTGCAGCTGGGCCTGCCCGCAACCTGCGTCTCGGCCAGCATCGTAAGGTAAGCGCGCAGACATGAAGATCCTCGGCTTCGCCGGCTATTCCGGCAGCGGCAAGACCACGTTGCTGGAGAAGGTCATCCCGCTGCTGCTCGAGCGCGGCCTGCGTGTCTCGGTGATCAAGCATGCGCACCACGACTTCGACATCGACCGCCCCGGCAAGGACAGTTTCCGCCACCGCGCGGCCGGCGCCCACGAGGTGCTGATCGCCTCGGGCTACCGCTGGGCACTGATGCACGAATTGCGCGAGGAAGCCGAACCCACGCTGGAACAACTCTGCGCACGGCTGTCACCATGTGACCTGGTGCTGATCGAAGGCTACAAGTTCTCGGACATTCCCAAGATCGAAGTACACCGCAGCGTGACCGGCCATCCGCTGCTGTACCCGCACGACCCGCAGATCATCGCGGTGGCGACCGACTGCCAGCAGGCGCTGCCGGTGACCCGGTTGGATATTGACGCACCGCAGCAAGTCGCCGACCATATCCTCGAATATTTCTCCCTTACCCGGCAATGAACATCACCCTGCTCTATTTCGGTCGCCCGCGCGAAATGCTTGCCACCTCGAGCGAGATTGTGCAACTGCCCGCGGGCATCACGACCGTGGCCGCACTGCTGGCCTGGCTGCGCATGCGCGGCAACCACTGGGAAAACGAACTGGCGGACAACCGCGTGCGCTGTGCGGTGAACCAGGAAATGGTGCCGCTGTCCGCGGCAATACGCGACGGCGACGAAGTCGCGCTGTTCTCACCGATCTCGGGGGGCTGAATGGGCATCTCGATACAGCACGAGGATTTCGATGTCGCCGCCGAGCTTGCCGCGCTGCGCGCGCAAAGTGCGGAAACCGGTGCGCTGGTCAGCTTCGTCGGACTGGTGCGCGACTTCAGCGGCGGCGAGCGGATCGAGAGCATCTACCTCGAGCACTATCCCGGCATGTGCGAGCAGGCGCTCGCCAAGATCATCGCCGAAGCGCAACAGCGCTGGCAGCTGATCGGCGTACGTGTGATCCACCGCGTCGGCGAGCTCAAGCCCAGCGAGCAGATCGTGCTGGTCGCAACCTCGGCACCGCACCGCGCCGATGCGTTCGCCGCCTGCGAATTCATCATCGATTACCTGAAGACTGCTGCGCCGTTCTGGAAGCGCGAACAGACCGCACACGGCGCGCACTGGCTGGACACCAGGCAATCCGACGAGCAGCGCATGCAGCGCTGGTTCCCCCAAGGAGACATGCAATGAGCAACCCGCTTAGCCACTTCGATCAACAGGGCCAGGCCCACATGGTGGATGTCGGCGGCAAGGACGAGACACGGCGCAGCGCGCGTGCCTCCGGCCGCATCGTGATGCAGCCGGCGACGCTGCAACTGATCGCCGCCGGTACTGCCAAAAAGGGCGACGTACTCGGCGTGGCGCGCATCGCCGCGATCCAGGGCGCCAAGCGCACCTCCGAATTGATCCCGCTGTGCCACCCGCTGGCGCTGACCCGGGTCGAGGCGGAGTTCGTCCTCGACCACGAACAGCATGCGGTGGAATGCACGGTCACCGCCGAAACCGTGGGGCGCACCGGCATCGAGATGGAGGCACTGACCGCAGTCACTGCCGCGCTGCTCACCATTTACGACATGTGCAAAGCCGTCGACCGCGGCATGGCAATCGGCGACATCCGCCTGCTTGAAAAGCTCGGCGGGAAATCCGGCCACTGGCAGGCCGGCCGCTAGCGCACTATGCCACGCCGCGGCGGTGCAGGTACTCGACGAACGGCTTGTCCACGTGCATGGTATGGGCCAGCAGCCAGTCCTTGAGCGACTGCAGCACCAGCAGTTCGCCGCCCTGCCCCAGTTTTTCCTTGAGGTAATGCGCCTCCCGGATCAGGCGCTGATGCTCGTTCTTGTGTATCCCCCGCTCGGGGTACGCATATTTCTCCATCAATTGCTCTTCCATCGCAAAATGCCCCTCGGCATAGGCGATCAGATCGTCGAATAACTGCGCAATGAACTCCGAGGTGCGGTTCTCGCGCACCGCATCGTTGAGCTCGTTGAGCAGGTTGGCCAGTTCCTGGTGCTGGCGGTCGATCTCGGGTTCGCCCAGCCGATGCGCCTCATCCAGCGTGATCCACGGATGGTTGCTGGCATAGCCGCGGGCGGCACCCTCAAAATAGGTGTAGTTGTTCCTGCCGCGCCGCTTGCTGGCGTACATCGCATCGTCGGCGGCGCTCATCAACCGATCGATCTCGGCGCCGTTGTCGGGATAGATGGCGATACCGATGCTGACCCCGATGCTGCACTCGCCTTTGTCGGGCAGCACAAACGGGGCGGCCAGGCGCTGGATGATTTTCCTGGCGACGGCGGCCACATCCTGCGCATGCTCGATCTCATCGAAGATGATCGCGAACTCGTCCCCGCCGAGACGCGCCACGGTATCCACATCCCGCACGCTGGCCAGCAGGTGCCTGGCCACCATCTTCAGCACCGCATCCCCGGCTTCGTGACCGAAATTGTCATTGACCGCCTTGAAGCCGTCGAGGTCCAGGAAAAACAGCGCCAGCAGCTTGTGCTTACGCCGTGCACGCGAAATCGAGCCGGACAGCCGATCCAGGAACAGGTCGCGATTGGGCAATTCGGTGAGCCGGTCATGATGCGCCAGGAAGCTGATGCGGCGCTCGACCTCCTTGCGCCTGCTGATGTCCTCCGCCAGCTGGATGAAATACAGCGGCGCCCCGGCCCAGTCGCGCTCGAGACTGACGCTGATCTGCATCCAGATGGTCGCGCCGCTCTTGTGGAGGTAGCGCTTCTCGTACTTGGCGGCGGGCTCCCTGCCTTCCAGCAGGCTGCGCACGCTTTTCCTGCTGATGGCAAGATCTGCCGGATGGGTGATGTCGTCGATGGACATGCGCTGCAGCTCTTCGCGCGCATAGCCGACGATATCACACAGCGCCTGGTTGACCTCGGTGAACCGTCCATGCAGATCGGCGATGCTGATGCCGAGCGGCGCATGCTCCATGACATGGCGGAAACGCGCCTCGCTCTCCTTCAGCTGGCGCTCCGCCGCCCTGCGCTCCGAAATGTCGTGGATCACCGAATACAGCAGGGGGCGTCCGCCGATGACGAGCGGCCCGGAATGCACCTCCACGTCGCGGATGTCGCCGTTGGCCAGGCGGTGGCGGAAGAAGAAATGGCTGCGCTGCTCCTCCGCGGCGCGCTGCATTTCCTCCTGCACCTGCTGCGCGGTAAAGGTGTTGATGTCGGTGATGCGCATGCTTTCCAGCTGTTGTGCGCGATAGCCGTAGTAGCGGCAGGCGGCCTCATTGGCCTCGACGATCGCCCCGCTCTGCGGGTCGATCAGCAGCATGGGAATCTTCGCCTTGGTGAACAGCACCCGGTAGCGCTCTGCCGGTTCGTGCAGTTTCGCCTCTGTTTCGTCGTCAAGCATGGCTCCCCCGCCGGCCCATTGCCCCGCCCCAGCTGCGCAGGGAAGGCCGCTTTTTGGCGGAAGTCTAGCCCGCCCTGCGCGGCCTGTCACGCCCGATATGCAGACATCATTTCGATCGTTGTGCCGACTTGGGACGGAAGGCGCCGACCACCTCCGGATCGGTTTCGATGTAGGGGCCACCGATCAGGTCGATACAGTAGGGCACCGCGGCAAACACGCCGTCCAGCGTCTCCTTGATCGCCTTGGGCTGGCCCGGCAGATTGAGAATCAGGGTAGAACCGCGCACCACGCCCACCTGGCGCGACAGGATCGCCGTGGGCACATATTGCAGGCTCACTGCGCGCATCTGCTCGCCGAAGCCCGGCAGCACCTTGTGCGCCACCGTCAACGTCGCCTCCGGCGTAACGTCGCGCGGCGCCGGGCCGGTGCCGCCGGTGGTAAGGATCAGGTGGCAGCCTGCAGCGTCCGCCAGTTCGATCAGAGTAGCCTCGATCAGCTGCTGCTCGTCGGGAATCAGCCGCGTCACGGCGTGCCAGGGGCTGGTCAGTGCCCGCGCGAACCACTCCTGCAGCGCAGGCAATCCCGCATCCTGGTAATTTCCGCTGCTCGCGCGATCGCTGATCGAGACCAGCCCAAGCTTAAGCGAGGGCTCGCCGGATGTCATCATGGGTTCCTCCGTCGTTCAGTATCTGGTTGGCCAGCGCCAGCTCCGGCGCCGAATTGAGATTGATGAATTGCGCAGCATTAGCGAACGGCACTTCCGCCAGCCGCAGGCTGTCCTGCCATTGTGCAACCTTGCGCCCGCCGCCCGCAAGCCAGCTCTCCAGTTGCGGCAACACGCTGCGCCGGTACAGCGCAATCGCCGGCTGGCGCTTGCCCTCTGCCACGGCCACCGCAGCTTCGGCGTCACCCAGCGCCGCCTGCAGCCGCACGATCAGGTCACGCGGCAGGAACGGCGCATCGCACGGCACGCTGGCCAGCCATGCGCAACTGGCCTGCAGCAGCGCCGCCTGCACCCCGGCCAGCGGACCGGCATAACCGGCCATGCGGTCGGCGACCAGCCGGCAGCCGGGGCGCGCGTAGCGTAGCAGGTCGCCGTTGGTGCTGATCAGCACTTCGTCGCTCTGCGCACGAACCGCCTGCAGCACCCAGTCGAGCAGCGGCCTGCCCTGCAGCAGCTGCAGCGCCTTGTCGCCGCCGATGCGCGTACCGCGGCCACCGGCAAGGATTACCGTGCTGGTCGCCCGCTCCATCAGCCGCCGGTCTGCGACATGAAACGCATCACCGCGGGCTGAGCCTGCGTCAGATCGAACTGGTGGGCCTGCGGCTTGGCCGCCGCCGCCTGCAGGATGAGCGCACGCAGCCCTTCCGCGTCACCCGCCCGCACCGCCGGCAGCAGGTCAACCCGGCCCTCGTTGCCGAGGCAGGGATACAGCTCGCCGCGCGCGCTGACGCGCATGCGGTTGCAGCCGGCGCAGAAATTTGCGGTATGCGGCGAGATGAAGCCGATGCGCGTCGCATGGCCGGCAACGCGCCAGTAATGCGCCGGCCCGCCGCTGCTCTCCAGGCTGGGGATCAGTTCATATTGCTGGCGGAGCTCCGCCAGCAACTGCTGGTTGCTGCAGAACGAGGCGGCGACCTGCTGTCCGCCTTTGCCCAGCGGCATCTGTTCGATGAAGCTGATGTCGATATCGCGCGCCAGCGCAAACTGCACCAGGCCGGACAATTCGTGGTGATTGATGCCGCGCTGCAGCACGGTGTTGAGCTTGATGTTGCGCGCCCCCAGTTCGGCGAGCGCCGCCTCGATGCCGGCCAACACCTGGTGCAGGTTGCCGCTGCGCGTGATGCGCCGGAAAGTCTGCTCATCCAGGCTGTCCAGGCTGATATTGATGCGATCCACGCCGGCGCGTGCCAGTGGTGCCGCGAACCGGGCCAGCTGCGAGCCGTTGGTGGTGAGCACCAGTTCGCGCAGGCCGGGCAGCTCGCGCAGGCGCGCGGCCAGCCACGGCATATCGCGCCGCACCAGCGGTTCGCCGCCGGTAAGGCGGATCTTGTTCACGCCGAGGCCGACAAAAGTCTGCGCCAGCAGCAGGCACTCTTCCAGCGAGAGGATTTCGCCGCGCGGCATGAACTGCATCTTTTCCGTCATGCAGTAGGTGCAGCGGAAATCGCAGCGGTCGGTGAGCGACAGGCGCAGATAGGTGATGTGTCTGCCGAAACCGTCCTGCAAGGGGGCGACCGGGCCCGGTATCATGGCATGCTGCCTCAATGGTTATTCAGGAAACGCTAATATTATAGCGTGGCCGGCGGCGGCCGGGGTCAACGCAGTGCGGTCGTCCCCAGCAGCCCCTCGAAATGCTCCGGCGGCATCGGCTTGGCGAACAGATAGCCCTGCGCATAGTCGCAGCCGATGCCGGACAGCAAATTCAGCTGGCCCGTCGTTTCCACGCCCTCGGCCACCACCTTGAGGCCCAGCTTGTGCGCCATCACGATGATCGCCTCAACCAGCGCCAGATCGTCCCGGTCGGACTCGAGGCCGGCCACGAACGATTTGTCGATCTTGATGTAGTCGATGTCGAATTTCTTGAGATAGGACAGCGCAGAATATCCGGTGCCGAAATCGTCGATCGCCACCTGCACCCCGGCATCGCGGAAGACCAGCAGCTTGTTGAGCACATCCTTGTTCTCCTGCAGCAGCAGCCCCTCGGTGATCTCGATGATGAAGTTCTTTCCGTCGAGGCCCATGCTGCGCAGATAATTGAACCACACGATATTGAAGACATTCGCCTCCGACATGAACTGCACCGGCGACTTGTTGACGCTGACCTGGAAATCATCGCCGAACTTCTCGGTCCAGCGCCTCACCCAGCGCGCGGCCTCCATGAATACCCAGTCGCCGATTTCGCTGATCATGCCGGTTTCCTCGGCGAGCGGAATGAAATCCAGCGGGCTGATCATCCCCAGCTCGGGATGCTGCCAGCGCAGCAGCGCCTCCGCCTTGCTGATACGCGTATTCGCCAGATCGACGATGGGCTGGAAGTAAACCCGCAGCTGCCCCCCGGTCACCGCCGAGCGCAGGTCGTTGATCAGGCGCAGCCGCTTCTGCGCCTTTTCCTGCAGCTGGGGCGTGAAATAGCTGAAGCGGTTGCGCCCTGCGTTCTTGGCGACATACATCGCCTGGTCGGCATTCCGGAGCAGGCCGGCCGCATCGGATGCATCCTCCGGATAGAGCGTGATGCCGATACTGGCCGACACATAGGCCCGCTCGCTGCCGAGGCTGAATGGCGCGGACAGCCGGCCCATGATGTCCTGTGCCACCCGCTCGACATGCGCATCGTCCGCCAGATCGGCCAGAATCACGGTAAATTCGTCGCCGCCCAGGCGCGCCACCGCATCCGATTCGCGCACGCAGGCGGTGATGCGCCGCGCCGCCTCCATCAGCAATTCATCGCCGAAATGGTGGCCCAGCGTATCGTTGATCTCCTTGAAATGGTCGAGGTCGATGAACAGCAGGGCCAGCCCCTGTTCCGTGCGGTGTGCCTTCCTGATTTCCTGTTCCAGCCGCTCGTGGAACATGCGGCGGTTGGGCAACTGGGTCAGCGCGTCGAAATTGGCCTGCCGCCAGATCACTTCCTCCGACTGCTTCTTCTTGGTGATGTCGGAGAACAGGGCCACCCGCCGGTCCACTTTCCCGTCTGCGTCGTAGATGGTACTGATGGTCAGCCATTCCGCCATCAACGACCCGTCCTTGCGGCGATCCCATATCTCGTCCTGCCACTGCCCGGTCTGTTCCAGCGACTGCCACATCTGGCGGTAGAACTCGCTGTCGTGATGCCCGGAACTGAGCATATTGGGATTGTTGCCGATCACTTCCTGCGGCGTGTAGCCGGTCAGCTGGGTGAATGCCGGATTGACCGCGATGATGCGGTTCTGGGCATCGGTCACGGTCAGCGCCTCGCCGATGTTCTGGAACACCGCGGCCGCCAGCTTCTGGTCCTCTTCGCGGCGCTTGCGTTCGGTGATGTCGATCGCGAACACGAACAGGTAGCCGCCGACTTCCGGCCAGTAATTGGTGACAATCTCCACCGGCCAGGTGCTGCCGTCCTTGCGCCGGTGCACCGTCTCGAACCGGTCGTGCCCCTCGCGCAATATCATCTCGATATGTGCAGCCGTCTCCTCCGGCCGTTCCCGCACCTCCAGGTCGGGCACGCGCATCGCCAGCAGTTCCTCGCGGCGGTAGCCGGAAAGCCGCACATAGGCATCGTTGACCTCGACCAGCCGCCCCTGCATGTCCACCACCCAGAAGCCGTCGGCCGAGGTCTCGATCACCGCCCGGTAGCGCGCCTCGCGCGCGGCCAGCTCATTCTCGAATTTCCTGCGTTCGCTGACATCGCGCGAGATGCTGTAAAACATCGGCTCCCCGCGCAGTTCGATCAGCATGGATGACCTCCATCGGTATCACCGTGCCGTCCTTGCGCACATGCGCCGACTCGAACGAGGCATGGCCCTGCGCCCTGATCTGCGCCATGATCTGCGCAGCCTTTTCCGCATATTGCGGGCTGTTGAATT
>Ga0207433_10011780_pt1 | contig 13233 bp, 9 predicted proteins | sample YelNatPaOPGAMG01_FD_187559 | JGI IMG/M metagenome (GOLD analysis project Ga0207433, IMG submission 187559) | Hot spring thermophilic microbial communities from Obsidian Pool, Yellowstone National Park, USA - OP-RAMG-01 (SPAdes) (version 3) | ecosystem: Environmental > Aquatic > Thermal springs >... | reverse complement strand
TTAATATGGCATATAATGATTTGAGAGATTTTATAAAAGTCCTTGAAGCAAAAGGGCTTATTCACAGAGTTAAGGTAGAGGTTGACCCTGTCCTTGAGATTGCTGAGATTACTGACAGAATGTGCAAATCACCTTATGGTGGAAAGGCTCTTTTTTTTGAAAATGTTAAAGGCTCTCAGATTCCTGTTGTTACAAATATTTTTGGTTCCTTTGAGAGAATGTGCCTTGCCCTTGAGATTGAAAGCCTTGATGATATTGGCAAAAGAATAGAAAAACTTTTAAATCAAACTCCTCCGAAAAATTTTAAAGAAAAAATAAAGGCAGTTTTTGAACTAATTGAAGTAAGCAAATACCTGCCGAAAAAGGTAAACAAGGCACCCTGTCAGGAAATAATAAATCATGAGCCAGATTTAAGCAAACTTCCAATTCTTAAAACATGGCCCCTTGATGGTGGAAGATTTATTACTTTTCCTATGGTTTTTACCCGCGACCCTGACACAGGAAAACAAAACTGTGGAATGTACAGAATGCATGTCTATAATCAAAAAACAACAGGTATGCACTGGCATATTCACAAAGATGGTGCAACCCATTACAGGAAATATAAAGAACTTGGCAAAAGAATGCCTGTTGCTGTAGCAATTGGAGGAGACCCTGCTGTGATTTATTCATCTACTGCTCCTCTTCCATACGGAGTTGATGAGATGGTTTTTGCCGGGTTTTTAAGAAGAAGACCTGTTGAGATGGTTAAGTGCATAACTTCTGATATAGAAGTTCCTGCTAATGCAGAAATTGTTCTTGAAGGCTATGTTGAACCTGAGGAATTAAGGGATGAAGGACCTTTTGGTGACCATACAGGATTTTACTCTCCTGTTGATAAATTCCCTGTTTTTCATATAACCTGTATTACCCACAGAAAAAACCCAATTTATCCTGCAACAGTTGTTGGAAAGCCTCCTATGGAAGACTGCTACATGGGGAAGGCAACTGAGAGGATTTTCCTGCCTTTGCTCAGAATGCAGTTTCCTGAAATTGTTGATATGAATCTTCCTATGGAAGGAGTTTTTCACAATGCTGCCATAATCTCAATAAAAAAGCAGTATCCCGGACATGGTAAAAAGATAATTCATGGATTATGGGGAATGGGACAGATGAGCTTTTCAAAACTTATAATTGTTGTAGATGAAGATGTGGATGTACAGGACTTATCAACAACTGCATGGAAGGTTCTAAATAATGTTGATTGGCGGAGAGATATAATAATCTCTGAAGGTCCTGTTGATGAGCTTGACCATGCATCAAGCATGCCAAGATTTGGTGGCAAAATGGGAATTGATGCAACCCGTAAAATGCGTGAAGAAGGCATGATGAGAGACTGGCCAGAGGAAATAAATCAGGCAGAAGAAATAAAACAGCTTGTTACAAAAAGATGGCATGAGTATGGTTTCTGAGCTTTATCTTGGTATTGATGTAGGAAGCGAGACAGCCAAGATTGCGGTTGTTGATAGGGATTTTAGAATTCTTGAAAAGCTATATTTAAAACATCTTGGAAAGCCTGCTAATGTAGTGTCCCGTATTTTAAGTGATATTGCTGAAAAATACAGCAATTTAAAAATATGTTTTACAGGTGTATCAGGAAGATTTATTGCAAGGACTGTTAATGCTCCTTATGTAAATGAGATTGTATCACAGGCAGTAGCAAGTTCATTTTTTTATCCTCAGGTAAGGACAATTATTGAGATTGGAGGAGAGGATTCAAAGCTTATTTTCCTTGACAAAGGCGGGACAATTAAGGATTTTTCCCTTAACAGCATATGTGCAGCAGGAACAGGCTCTTTTCTTGAACAGCAGGCTGAAAGATTGGGGCTTACAATAGAACAGTTTAGCGAACTTGCCATAAGCTCAGAAAGGCCATCAAAGATTGCAGGTCGTTGCAGTGTCTTTGCCAAATCAGACATGATTCATTTACAGCAGATTGCTACTCCTGTGGAAGATATAATTGCAGGATTGTGTTTTGCCCTTGCAAGAAACTTTAAGGCAACAATGTTTAAGGGTAGAGCCATTGAAAAAGAAGTTGCCTTTCAGGGTGGTGTTGCAGCAAACAAAGGAATGATAAAGGCATTTAAAAAGGTGCTTGGGATAGATGAAATACTTATACCTGAGCATTTTGAGGTAACAGGTGCAATTGGTGCTGCTTTAAAAGCTCAGAATAGCAATGTTTATCTAAATGACCAAATCATACAAAAGCTTAAAAGTATAAAAGCAGAGATTGAATACGGACTTCCACCTTTAAGTAAGGAGAGATTTAAAGAAAATAGAGATTCAGAGTATTTGGCTACACTTCATCTGCCATCACTAACAAAGCAGAATGAAGAATCACTTCAAACCCAGAATAACAATAATAAAAATGCCTATCTTGGGATTGATGTAGGTTCTGTAAGCACAAACATTGTTCTTATAGATGAAGAAGGTAGCATTATTACAAAAAAATATCTTCCCACAGCAGGAAAGCCAATTGATGCAGTAAAAAAAGGATTGAGTGAAATAAGTAAAGAAATTCAGAATATCCAGATAAAAGGAGTTGGAGTTACAGGTTCGGGTCGTTACATGATTGCAGATTTTGTAGGAGCAGATATTGTTAAAAATGAAATAACAGCACATGCACGGGGTGCAATTCATTATGACAGCAGTGTTGATACAATTTTTGAAATTGGTGGGCAGGATTCAAAATACATAAGGCTTAAAGATGGCAAAGTTATTGATTTTGAGATGAACAAAGCCTGTGCAGCAGGAACAGGCTCATTTATTGAAGAACAGGCTGATAAACTTGGTATAACACTTGAAGAGTTTCAGAGCCTTGCCTTTGCCTCTCAGACTCCATGCAGACTTGGTGAAAGATGCACAGTATTTATGGAAAACTCCCTTGTTATAAATCTTCATAAAGGTGCACGCAAAGAAGATATTGTTGCAGGTCTTTGTTACAGTATTGCTGAAAACTACATAAACAGAGTTGTTTCAGGGAAAAAGATTGGTAAGAGGATATTCTTTCAGGGAGGAGTTGCCTTTAATAAAGCTGTTATTTCAGCTTTTGAGAATTTTTTAAAAGACAAATTTGACAGGGAGTTAGAATTAATTATTCCACCTCATCACGAAGTCATGGGTGCAATTGGCGTAGCCCTAATTGTTAAAGATTTTATGAAAAATGGTAAAGAAAGCAAATTCAAAGGATTTTCTTTAAAGGACAGGCAATACAGTATTTCTTCCTTTGAATGCAAAGGCTGTCCCAATTACTGTGAAATAAACAGGGTTAAGATTGAAGGTGAACAAAAGTATCTTTTTTATGGTGGTAGATGCGAAAAATATGAAAAACAGGATTTAGCCTCAAGACTACCAGACCCTGTAAAGCTAAGAGAGGAATTACTATGGAAAGCCCATAAAGAATATGAGACTTTATATGGAGATAGAAAGGCGACTGTTATTGGAATTCCTTATATATTTTTCTTTCATGACCATCTTCCTTTCTGGAGTTCACTTCTGTGGGAAATGGGTTTTAATGTAAAGGTTTCAGATAAAACAAACAAAGAAATTATTAATAAAGGAGTTGAAAAGGTTTTATCTGAAGCGTGTTTTCCTCTTAAAGTTGCCTATGGACATATAGCAGACTTAATTGAAAAAGGAGTTGATTTAATCTTTCTTCCAAGCTTTATAAATCTTAATCTTTATGATGAATATGAAAGGGGTCTTGCATGTCCTATTGTGCAGACAATTCCCTATGTAAGCAGAAAGCTATTTAAAGAAGCAAAGCTCATTATACCGAGAATAGATTTCTCAAGAGGATTTGATTATCTAAAAAAAGAACTGATACGGAGTTTTAAGGGAATTATAAACATTAAAAACCTTGACTCAAAAATTGCTATTGCAAGACAGAAACAGAGAGATTTTGTTAATTCATTGCAAAAGGAAGGATTAAAGCTTCTTGAGACAGCCAGAGATAAATCACTTGGTCAGCAAGCAACTGTCGTACTTCTTGGCAGGTCTTATAACTCCTTTGACCAGGCAGTTAGCCTTGATATTTCAGGAAAGCTTACACGCCTTAATGTTCTTCCAATTCCTATGGATATGCTTCCTTTTGAAAAAATAAACATCAAAGACGAATGGAGCAATTTATACTGGCGTTCAGGGCAGAGGATTATCAGAGCATCAAAATTTATTCATAATTTAGATGAAATATATCCCTTATTTATCACCAACTTTTCCTGCGGACCTGACTCATTCATAATAAATTATTTTAAGGAAGAAATGGCTCATAAACCCTATTTAATACTTGAGATTGATGAACATAGTGCTGATGCTGGAATAGTTACAAGGCTTGAAGCTTTCATAGATAGTTTAAAAGGTAGAGAGAAAAAAGACTCTGCAAAAATATTTATCCCAATATTGATTAAAAGTTCAGATTTGTCAAAAAGAGTTATATACATTCCAAGAATGTCTGACCATGCCTTTGCTTTAAAGTCAGCCTTTAATTACTGTGGAATTGATGCAGAAGTAATGCCTCCTTCTGATAAACAGTCAATTGAGCTTGCAAGAAAATATGTATCAGGAGGAGAATGCTTTCCTTATGTAGTAACGCTGGGTGATATGTTGAAGATTGTTTTTTCAAAAGATTTTAATCCAGACAGAACAGCCTTTTTCATGCCTTCAGGTGCAGGTCCCTGCAGATTTGGTCAGTATAATGTTTCACATAGGATGATGCTTAAAAAGTTAGGATTTGAAAATGTTCCTGTTTATTCACCCCAGCAGGATGCTCAGTTTTATAAAGATTTAAACATTGCTGGTGGAGAGTTTTCCCTTAGAGCATGGCAGGGGATTGTTGCTTATGGATTACTTACGAAATTGCTTTTACAGACAAGACCTTATGAAAAAAATAGGGGTGACACAGAATTTTTATATGAAAAATATCTTGTAGAAATTTGTAATGCATTAAAAAGCAGAAATGGCAATATGGAGAGTTTAATTGTTAATATGAGGAAAGATTTTGAAAATATTCCTAAATACAAGGATAAAAAACCTCTTGTTGGAATCGTGGGGGAGATATTTGTGCGTTCTCATTCATTTTCCAATGAGAATCTCATAAAACGAATAGAGTCTCTTGGAACAGAGGTTTATCTTACGCCACTTGAAGAGTGGATTCACTATGTAAATAAAATGGCTTTGAGGAAAGCCTTGATAAAAAAGGATAAATCTGCTATTATAAAAATTCTTGTTAATAAATTTTTCCAGTGGAGGGTTGAAAAGAAGTTTTCGTCAGGTTTTAAGGGAGCAATTAAGTTTTTACATGAACCCTCCATAAAGGAAATTTTTAAGTTTGCATCACCTTATGTGCCAGATAGTTTTGAAGGAGAGACTATTTTGAGTATTGGTAAAAGTGTTGATTTAATTAAAAAAGGAGTAAGTGGAATAATAAATGCAATGCCTTTTGGATGCATGCCCGGTGCTATTGTTACAGCTTTTTTAAGATTTATTCAGAAGGACTATAATATACCTGTTATATCTCTTGCCTATGACGGGACAAATTCAACAGTAAATGAACTCTGGTTAGAAGCTTTTGTAGAAACCATAAAAATAAAAAGCTGAAGGAGGTGAATTGAGTGGGAAATGTTCTTAAGTGGAGAAAGAAAAAGATAAAAAGACATAAGTACAGAAAACTTCGTAAAAAAATGAGAGCTCAGAGAAGAAATAAATAAGAGGATAAAAAAATGAAAGATTTATTGATTTTGAAAGAACAGATTGACCTGATTGATAAAGAAATAAAAGTCATATCAGAAAAGATTGATTTAATTGACAAAAAGCTTAATAAGATAGAAGATATTGAACTGGAAGTCAAGGCAATCAAGCTTTTTTTAAAAAGAGTTTTTCCAGATTTTAAAAAGGATTATCTTGAAATACTGGAGAAGTTGAAGATTAAGGAGTAGTTATGTATTTTGAACCTTTTAGCACAACTGGCATAGGAAGCATGCCACATACAGAACCACTTTCCGCTTGCGAAATGATTTTAAGATGCTTTGATATTCCTTTCTGGCCTCAACTGCCTAAATATTCACCAAAAGAGTCAATGATTTCGCAGTTTTCTGAAGGATTGCCTGGAATAACTTTCAGTTCAAGCAAAGTTTACATTAAAAAAGACGAAGAACTAATTACTGAATGGTTAAGCAACTATAATGAAGAAATGTCCTCTCATGTGAGTGATGAATATGCAGCGGGTCTTTATAGAATGATAGAACTAATAAATGGTAAAAAATTAAAAATTTTTAAAGGGCAGATTACAGGTCCTGTTACTTTTACACTTTCACTTAAAGATGAGGACGGAAGGTTTGTTTTTTTTGATGAAACTTTGCGAGAGATTGTGCTGATGCATCTTAAATCAAAGGTTAAGTGGCAGGTTGAGTTTCTTAGAAATTTTGCTGAAAACATAGTAATTTTTATTGATGAGCCAATACTTCAGGCAATTGGGAGTTCAGCTTATATTTCAGTACAGCAGCCTGAAGCCATAAGATTAATAAGAGAACTTGTTTCATTCATCAAATCTCTAAATGTCAAAGTGGGAATTCATTGTTGCGGAAGAGCTGACTGGAAGGAAATTTTATCAGTGGGTATAGATATTCTAAGCTTTGATGCTTTTTCTTTTTTTGATATTTTCAAAATTTACAGGAATGAAATTGCAGAATTTCTCACTAAAAGTGGCTATATTGCATGGGGATTTATTCCGACAACAGATGATTTAAAGGCTTTTAGTGATGAAGAAATAATTGAACAGGCAGTAAGAAAAATTGAAGAACTCTCAGCGGATATTCCGCTGGTTAAAAAAAATTCACTAATTACTCCATCATGTGGTATGGGTTCTCTTGATATTTCCGCCAGTGAAAGAGTTTGCAATCTTCTTATTAATTTAAAGAAAAAGTTTCTGAATGGATAAGGGTGTATTTATAACATTTGAAGGGATAGAAGGCTCAGGTAAAACAAGCCAGTCAAGAATACTTAAAGAAAAATTAATTAAAGAGGGACTTCCTGTAATTCATACATTTGAACCCGGAGGCACAGTTCTTGGAGAAAAAATAAGAGAAATTTTACTTGACCCTCATATGAAGATTGACCCTGTAAGTGAATTACTTCTTTATTTTGCAGTCAGGGTTCAACATGTTAATGAAAAAATCAAGCCAGCACTTGAAAAAGGATATGTAGTAATATGTGATAGATTTCACGATTCCACAATTGCTTATCAGGGTTATGGTAGAGGAGTCTCTCTAAAAATTATTAATGATTTATATAAGATGTTTGTTGACAATCTTAAACCAGACCTGACCATACTCCTTGACCTTCCTGCTGAAATAGGACTTAAAAGAAATGAGAAGGCTAATAAAAGAGACAGATTTGAGTTGGAAGATATAACATTTCATAACAAAGTAAAGCAAGGATATCTTGAAATCGCTCGTTCTGACCCTGAACGGTTTTTTGTAATAGATGCGACGAATTCTCCTGAACAAATAAGTGAATCAATATATGAATATGTAAAAGGAAAACTGTTGAAAGGGTTTTGAGACCCTATGGGATTGAATATAATTATCTCACAGAAGAAAGCATTAAAAATTCTTAAAGGTACCATACTTACAAACAGAATTCCCAATGCTTTCCTTTTTATTGGTGAACCCTATGTTGGCAAAACAACTACAGCTATTTTCTATGCTAAAGCAATAAACTGTCAAAAACCTGAAAATTTTTCTTCATGTGATAGTTGTGATTCCTGTATAAAGATTGAAAAAGGCTTACATCCTGATGTAAGAGTAGTTGTTCCAGATAAAAATTTTATTACTGTTGATGTAATAAGAGAGATTGAGGAGTTTTTATCATATAGAAATCTTGAAGGTAAATATAAAGTAGCTATTATAAAACAGGCAGATAGAATGAATGAGTCAGCAGCGAATGCTTTTTTGAAAACAGTTGAAGAGCCTCCATCAAATACAACGATAATTCTTACCTGTGAGAATCCCTATTCTTTGCCTGAACCTCTTGTATCAAGATGTTTTAAAATATATTTCAGTCCTCTTTCATCTGAAGACTGTAAAAAACTTATTCCTGATAGTCCAGATAAAGATTTTTTACTGAAAATATCCATGGGTAAGCCGGGTCTGATTTTTTCAAAAGATATGATTAAGGAAAAGAAGTGGTTTTTTAGTTTGATGCAGGAAATCTTAGGAGGCAGTAAAAAAGCTCTATGGAAGGATAATGAGGAAATAAAATGGTCATTTGATTTAATTTTTATAATGCTAAGAGATGTTATAATTAATAAGTTTATAAAAAATTATGCTTCTGAACCAATTTTGGGTCTTCCAGATGTCAGGCTCAAAGAAGATATTAAATTGGAGGATATTATTGGCATTTATAATCAGTTGCAGGAAATTAAAAGAAGTATTGATTTAAATCTTAACAAATCAATATTATGGAACTATACAGGCACATTGTTGAGGAGGCTTATAAATGCATAATGTAGTTTATGTAAGAGTCAGGCCTTTTGGAAAAGTTTATAAATATTCAAATAATAGCTATGAACTGAAGGAAGGGAGCTTTGTTGTTGTAGAGAGTGATTTTGGTATAACAATAGGTTATGTTATAAAACTCTCAAATGACAATGATAATGGCTCATTGAAACCAGTTATCAGAATAGCAACTGATGAGGATTTTGAAACTTTTCAGAAAAATCTTTCATTAGAGAAAGAAGCATGGGATTTCTGTTTAGAGAGGATAAAGGCAAGAGAGCTTCCCATGAAGCTTATAGTTGTAGAATGCGCCCTTGACAGAAAGAGAATTATTTTTTACTTTACTGCTGAGGGGAGAATAGATTTCAGAGAACTTGTAAAAGACCTTGCAGGAAGATTTAAAACGCGAATAGAGATGAGACAGATTGGAGTAAGAGATGGAGCAAAGTTTCTTGGTGGTGTAGGAGTTTGTGGTCTTGAGTTATGTTGTAAAAGATTTATAAGTAATTTTAAGCCTATTTCTCTTAGAATGGCGAAGGAACAGGAAATTGTTATGAATGTTTCAAAGCTATCCGGAATATGTGGAAGGCTGATGTGCTGTCTTAGATATGAAATAGAAGAGGAAGAAGAAGTCCTTCAGGATGAAGAAATAGTATATGAAGAAGAAAAAGAGCCAGAATACGAAAGAATTTCATATATTCTTAACAGGGTAAAAGATGACACAGAAGAGGATACTTCAGGGAGCAAAAAAGATGAATCAAAATAAAGGATTTTACATCACCACCCCAATTTACTATGTGAACGATATACCACATATTGGACATGCATATACAACTTTAGCTGCAGATATACTTGCAAGATTTATGAGATTAAAAGGAAGAAAAGTTTTCTTTCTTACCGGGACAGATGAACATGGGCAGAAGGTTGAAAGAGCAGCAAAGCAGAAAGGAAAGACACCAAAGGAACATGCTGATATAATGGTTGAAAACTTCAAGAAACTCTGGAAGGAGTTAAATATAAAAAATGATGCTTTTATAAGAACCACAGATGAACAACATAAGAGAATAGTACAGGATATACTGCAAAAACTTTATGAAAAAGGAGATATTCAAAAAAGAAAATATTCAGGTATGTACTGTACGCCATGTGAGAGATTTTGGACAGAAAAAGATTTAATTGAAGGAAAATGCCCTGACTGTAGAAGAGATGTTGAATTTATTGAAGAAGAAAACTATTTTTTTCTAATGTCAAAATATCAGAATGCTCTAATTGAACACATAGAAAAAAATCCTGATTATATTTTGCCAGAGTCAAGAAAGAATGAAGTTCTTTCTTTTCTAAAAAATAAACCTCTTGGAGACCTATGCATATCTCGTCCTCGTTCAAGACTTGAGTGGGGGATAACGCTCCCTTTTAATCAAAATTATACAACCTATGTATGGTTTGATGCACTTGTTAATTACTATTCTGCATTACATTATCTTGCGCCCAAAGATACTGAGTGGTGGCCTCCAGACCATCATTTAATTGGCAAAGACATACTCATAACCCATGCGGTATACTGGTCAACTATGTTAATTGCACTTAATATGCCTCTGCCGAGAAATATTTTTGCACATGGATGGTGGACAGTAGAAGGTAAAAAGATGTCAAAATCTCTTGGAAATGTTGTGAATCCCTTTGAAGTTGCAAAAAAATACGGCGTAGATGCTTTCAGATATTTTTTGTTCAGGGAGATTTCATTTGGTCTTGATGGAGATTTTTCAGAAGATGCAATTGTAAGAAGAATAAATAATGACCTTGCAAATGACATGGGCAATCTTTTGAATCGGTTTATTGTAATGAATGAAAAATATATGAAAGGCGTGGTAACGCCTCAATGGAAAGATGATGAGCTTAGTTCAGATTTCAGGCGAGTTATTAAAGAAATTGATAATGAGAAACTATGGGATGAATTCAGGTTTAATACAATTCTTGAAAAAATATGGGAAGCAATTGCTTTAGTTAATAACTATATTGCCAAAAAAGAGCCATGGAAAATCGTCAAAGAATCCCCTGAAGATTTATCATTAATACTCTTCAACATCTGGAATGCATTGAGAATTATTGCAGTTTTTCTTTATCCTTTTATGCCTGATACAGCCTTTAAAATATGGAATGCCTTAGGATTAAAATCTTATAGCATTGATTATAAAATGCTGAACTGGGAAACAGACATAAAAGAAACAAAAACAGAAAAAATTGAACAACTTTTCCCCAGAATAGAGATAAAACAGCAGGCATTAAACAAAAGTAAGGAGGTAAAATTGGAAGAGCTTATAAGTATTGAAGATTTTATGAAGATAAAGTTAAAAGTAGGAAAAGTTATTTCAGCTGAAAGAGTAAAAGGCTCTAAAAAGCTTGTAAAACTGATAGTGGATATAGGTGAGCACAGGCAGATTGTTGCAGGTATTGGAGAGGCATATACCCCTGAAGAACTTGTTGGAAGGTCAATAGTTGTTGTTAGCAATCTCAAACCTGCAAAACTAATGGGAGTGGAGTCCAACGGAATGCTTCTTGCAGCAACTGGTGACAATGGAACGATATCTATACTTACCATTGACAGAGAAGTAAATGCAGGCGCAGGTATAAAATGAAATCTGTCCGAGAATGGCCAGAATTTGAAAGACCAAGAGAAAGGCTTTTGAAAGAGGGTGCAGAAAGCCTTTCTGATGCTCAGTTGCTTGCAATCATTTTAAGAACAGGCTCAAATAAAAAGACTGTTATAGATACAGCAATGGAGCTTATCAGCAGATTTGGTGGTTTAAAAGGGATTGAAGAAGCATCAACTAAAGAACTCAAGTCTTTTAAAGGGCTTGGTAATGCAAAGATTGCTCAGATTAAGGCAGCTTTTGAACTTGGAAGAAGAGTTCTTAGTCATACATTTCAAAAACAAATTTTCAATTCTGCTTCTATAGTTTATAATTACTTTTTCCCTATACTTAATGGGCTAAAAAAGGAAGTTTTTATAACGCTTCTTCTTGATACAAAACTTAAACTTATTAGACATGTAAAGGTATCAGAAGGGATCCTCAACCAATCTTTAATCCATCCGAGAGAAGTATTTAAAGAAGCTGTTAAAGAGTCTGCCTTTGCCATTATACTTATTCACAATCATCCCAGTGGTGACCCCACTCCAAGTGAACAGGACATAGAGATAACAAAAAAACTTAAACAAGCTTCTGAAATACTTGAAATTTCCCTTTTAGACCATGTAATTATAGGTAATGGTAAATATTTTAGTATGAAAGAAAATAAAATAATTTAGGGAGGAATTTAAAATGAATACTTCATTAACTCCGGCAATTTTGAGAGTCTGTGAACTTGCTGCAATTGAGTCTGCAAGACTTATGGGCAAGGGAAACAGAAAAGAAGCAGACCAGGCAGCTGTTACAGCTATGAGAAAAGCACTAAATGACTTGCCAATTAAAGGTAGAATAGTTATAGGCGAAGGAGAGAGAGATGAAGCTCCGATGCTTTATATTGGTGAAGAAGTTGGAGATGGAACAGGTCCTGAAGTTGATATAGCAGTTGACCCTCTTGAAGGGACAAATCTTTGCGCCACAGGAATGCCTAATGCTCTTACTGTTATGGCTGTAACAGAAAAAAATGGTCTTTTATACTGCCCTGATACATATATGGAAAAGCTCGTAGTTCGTCCACAGGCAAAGGGAATGGTTGATATAAGAAAACCAGTAAAGGAAAATCTTGAAGCCCTTGCGAAAGCTCTTGGAAGAGATATTGATGACCTTGTGGTAGTTGTGCTTGACAGACCCAGGCATGAAAATCTAATTAAAGAAATCAGGGCAGCAGGTTCAAGAATTAAACTTATTTCTGATGGAGATATTACACCAGCAATTGCTGCAACAGTTGAAGGAACAGGCATACATGCTTTAATGGGAATTGGTGGAGCACCAGAAGGTGTGCTTTCCGCAGCAGCAGTTAAGTGTCTTGGTGGTGAAATGCAGGCAAGGATAAGATGGAGAAATGAAGAAGAAAAAGAAAGAGCAATAAAATATGGAATGGATATAAGTGAAGATAAAGTTTACACCCTTGATGACCTTGTTCCAAGTGATGATATAATTTTTATTGCTACAGGAGTTACCAAAGGAGATTTACTTAATGGAGTAAGATTTTTTGCTGGTGGAGCAAGAACACACTCAATTGTCATAGAATCTCACCAGAGAATTGTCAGATTTATTGATACAATTCATATATTTGATAAATTGGTGAAGATAATCCTTTAAGAAGTAGAGAAATTAATAAATCTTAAAGGGACTGTGTCCTTTGAAGGGGAAAAGTCCCTCAATTAGCTTTAAGCCTGACGCCTTCAGCCTAATTGAGGGAGTTTGAAATGATTAACCTGACTGCTGACGGACAGGAGGCATTGGAAGTAAAGATTGCTTAATTTATAGTATAAGTTTAGTTGAATATTTATTGATTTATTTTTCTGAAAAAAGATTGCCATAGCAAAGAAGAAGCATTGCCCATGTCTCTTTCAGGATGCCATTGAACTCCTACAAAAAATGGATGCTCTTTTAGATAAAAGCCTTCTATAATTCCGTCATTTGATATAGCAAAATATTCAAGCCCTTTACCAAGTTTTTTAACTGCTTGATGATGAGAGCTGTTTACATTATAAATACCTTCTGATAAAAAAGGA
>Ga0207433_10011768_pt1 | contig 13245 bp, 10 predicted proteins | sample YelNatPaOPGAMG01_FD_187559 | JGI IMG/M metagenome (GOLD analysis project Ga0207433, IMG submission 187559) | Hot spring thermophilic microbial communities from Obsidian Pool, Yellowstone National Park, USA - OP-RAMG-01 (SPAdes) (version 3) | ecosystem: Environmental > Aquatic > Thermal springs... | reverse complement strand
CAACCAACACATTCAACTCATCGAAAAATTCTCTCCACAATTTCTTACTCTCTCTAAAAAAGATGCAAAAGAGGTGGTTTCAACATGACCTCGATTTTTCGAGAGGAACTAATTTCAGGACAGGACAATATGGCAAGAATATAGTAAGATTAATATTTTGGCTTGGAGTTCAACTAAGATGGTCAATATGCTTGGTAGGCTTGATAAACAATTATGGCACACGATTTTTGGTTCTAAAGGTGGGCAGAATCGTGCAAAGATTGTAAAAGCAATATCTGAAAAGCCCATGAATGCAAATCAACTCTCAAATCTGTTAGGTCTAAATTATAAGACAATAGAGCATCATCTCAGAGTACTTAGAAAGAACGAACTTGTAACTGTTTCTGGGTCCACAGATTATGGAGAGATGTATTTTCCATCGTCGAAATTAGAAGCACAGTTGAAAGAATTTAACGAAGAATTCAAGAAACTTACAGAGATAAAAGAACTTTCTGACTATGTTAAAGCAAAGGAGTTTTACTCCTTAGTATTTGAAAGTTCGAACGATGCGATAATAGTAATGGACTTTAATGGCCGTGTGTATGCCTGGAATAAGAGTGCAGAATTAATGTTTGGATATAATAAGGGAGAAGTAATAGGAGACATATTGCCAATGTTATCTCAGGAAGATATAAGAAAACTTCTCGAGACGATAAAAAGAGTATCATCTGGAGAAAAGGTAATTGGGTATGAATCTGAGTGGCTTGGAAGAAAAGGGAAAGTGGATGTATCAGCGACTTTTTCGCCTGTAATATCTGAAGATGGCAAGCAAATAGGCATTTCTGCGTTCGTTCGTGATATTACAGATGAGAAGAAAGCAAAGTGGGAAAAGGAGCAAGAAAGAAAGATGTTAGACGACGTGATAAGTTCTGTAAATGCAGGACTTTCGCTAATTGATAGTGAAATGAGAATAGTATGGTTCAACAAGACATATCAGAAAATATTTGGCTTGGTAGATGATTTCAAAGGAAAGAAATGCTACGAAGCCTATTGGGATAGGAATAAGGAATGTACGAATTGTCCATGCAAGCGTGCAATTGAATTAGGAAAGGCACAACAAGTTCTACAACATAGGATTATGCCTGATGGTAAAAGTAGATATTTACTTGTAACTTCAACACCTATATTCGATGAGAAAGGAAAGGTTGAGAAGGTAGCAGAACTTGTAATCGATGTATCCGAGAGGGTTTTAAAAGGTGAAAATTTCGGCTTGGAGAAAGTAGAAATTTAATTTTAAAATAAGTGTAGTATCCGCAAATTATTTCGCATAAGTATTTTAAGAGAGAAATATTCGGAGCATGAAAGTTGAGCATATAGTTGCTGATGTGCTCGTGCATGGATTGAACACAGCCTTTGTGGCGAAGCAGTTCAAAATTTCGTAGATTTCGTAGAGAAGGGTCCAGCAAGTTATGCAATACACACGCAAGGAGAGATGGATTCCGATACTACAAAAAGGAGGAAGGCATCCATATGCGCAATATCCTAAAGATATCCGGAAAATAGTAGTGAAGACTACAAAAAGGTTGAAGTGTGGTTCAACACAGGTAGGAAAGTGCCTATGAAATAAATTGGAGATAAAGATAGGAAACAACAAAATTCAGGAGATTCTAAAGAATAAGAATATGGCAAAAGAAGAGGTGAATAAAAGAGTAAGAAAGAAACCATGGGTAAGAGACGAGTGAATGCACTCATTGAGTGCTCTGCATATTGACTGGTATTACAATACTCATGGGCAGTGGGTATGTATTGTAGAAGATGATGCCCGCAGAATGATATTAGCAATTGGTGAATATACTTCAAGGAGCACTAAGGCAGTAATAAGTTTGTTAGATGAAGTGATAAAGAAGTATGAACATATACAGAGACCAGAAACTGTAATCGTTGAGCATGGTGCTGAGTTTTACGGAGTAAAACGAGATAAAAATGGAAATGCAGCGCATAGATTTGAGAAATACTGCAAAGAGAAAGGTATCCAGATTATATATTGGAGATATGCGCATCCACAAACGAACGGAAAACTGGAGAGATTGTTCAGAGAAGATGAAAGACAAAGATGGGAATTTAAAACATTGGAAGAATTTGTACATTGATCATTGATATTACACGGGTATAACTGTATCAGACCGCACTCTGAAAAAACGTTCTACAATAAACTCACAAGACATCATTTTTGGCAACTACATGAAGATGGTTGAGCAATTCCTTTGTGATTCTCAGGAGGTGGGGAGATGACTAAGCAAAACGATTACGGCATACTACAATAAAAAATTAGCATGCGAAAAAGAATAGAACCTATTTAGGTCTTAACCTTCTTCCTTCAATTTTGGTTGGTGTTCGTTTTGGCAGTGTTATCCTTAGCATACCGTTCTTCATTTCAGCATCGGCTTGGTCAGGGTTTATTTCGTCTGGCAAAGGTATCGCACGATAATATCCTTTATATGTGCGTTCATGGCTTATATATCCTTCTTCTTCCTCTTTCCTTTCAACTTTCTTTTCTGCTGAGATTTCAACTTCATCGTCCATGATGTTTATCTCAACATCATCTTTATTTACACCCGGAAGGTCTGCCTCGACTATATATTCGTTACCTCTGTCAATAATATCAACTTCGGGCATACGAACGACTTCTCGTGTCTGTATCCATCCAAAAGGTGTGGTCATCCATGATAGCATATTCCTACGAAGTTCGTTCAGTTCTCTTTCTATGCTTGTTAATTCTCGCATTCTACTAAACCTGCGCCCCTTCGGTTCCATAATTTCCTTTCCTTCGCTCTTCTCTCTTCCCATTTTTTTCACCTTTATTTATAACTGTCCTGGACTTCATATTCGTTTCCTTCAGATTTTGCAAAGAATGGAGAATAACATATTTTTTAATAAAAACAACAACCTTAATAAACGATAAATGTGTTCAGGGTTTGCATTCAGTAGGTGAGTAATATGGCAAGAAAACCAAATAGAATGTATCGCCAAATAAGAGGACAGGCGTATACAAGACGAAAATATATGGGCGGTGTCCCTGCAACGAGGATAACTCAGTTTGACCTTGGTAACGTTACAGCTGATTTTCCAATAGTAGTTTCCTTGCTTGCCGAAGAACCTTGTCAGATTAGGCATACTGCATTGGAGGCTTGCAGACGAGCTCTGAACAGATATGTAGAAAAGAAGGTAGGACCTGCTAACTACCATATTAAAATTCGAGTCTATCCGCATAATGTCCTTCGTGAGAATAAACAGGCAACAGGAGCAGGCGCAGATAGAGTATCTATGGGTATGAGAGCTGCTTTTGGAAAAGCAGTTGGGACAGCTGCAAGAGTATGTGCGAACCAACCTATCCTAACTGTGCGTACAACTAAGGAAGGTTTTGCAGGGATCAAAGAAGGATTAAGACGTGGAAGAATGAAACTACCCACACCTACAAGGCTTGTATTCGAAAAAGGCGCAGAACTTGTGATGTAATTAATTATTTAATTCTTTATTTATAACTTCTTATTTTTATTTGACTTTATTATAATTGTCTGCCACAATTCGGACATATGCCTACTCTATTTGCACAACTCTCATGGAATTTCTTTCCGCAGTCGCATTTTTTCAATGGCAATCCTGGTTTTACAAGTCCCATACATATATGACATCTTATTATAGGTCCTGAGGGTGTTTTTTCGGGCTGTTTAGGTTTACTAACCTGGCTTGGGTCATCGATACGCACCGCGTTCTTCTCAACTTCCTTTAGGTCATTCGGGTCTATCACCTTGAAATCGAGAGGGATTATGCAACAGGTTTCCTTTCCTTTCATTGCATTTGTTAAATCTGATAAAAGTTTACTCACAGTTGCAACATTTGTTCTTACAAGGAGATATAGAAGACAATCAAATAACATTGCTCGCTTGCCTCCTAGGCTAACATACCCCTGCAGGGTCTTTAAAATAAACTTCGGGTCTGAGGAATCCACCCCAAAGAGTTCGAATATTTGCACGTCTTCAGATGGTATTTTATACAATTGTACAAGTTTATCTTTAGGCGTACGAGTAACCCAAATTGCATGTGCACCTGAATCGAGCAGTCCTCTAAGAGCCTCGTGTGAGTTTTTGCATTCTGTTTCATTTACGAGATAACATCTTCCATCTAAATTAATTGCAAAAGATTTTTGTTCGGAGAGACTTGCACGCTCACTTTTGAGTTTCGTTTCAGGCTTGGTGGGCTCTGGTTTAGTTTCAGAAATTGTGGTTGTCTGAGTGGTTGTAACCATTTTCGGGCTCATTTCCTTTAATTTCTCGATCTTTGCGTATGCAATCTTTATAGATTCTACAATTCTGTCGTAATTTGCACCCGCAAAATCAGTTTCTATTTTATCAACAGCGTCTTTTGCTGCCGTGGTATCCTTTAATGCCTTCTCTTCTTCTTCGATCTTCTTCTCAAATTGCCTAATTATTATGGGAACTGCTTTTTTAAGTGCAAGTTTGAAATCGTCAGAACATTTCTTTATGGCATCTTTATATCCCTGTCCAGTTGTTACAGATTCTTTTGCAGCCTCAAGACTTGTTTTTGCAGATGACACATCGATACCCATTTTTTCACATGCTGAGAAATCAGATTCGAGTTTCTCATATTTAAGACGATACTCTTCGGGTACTTTAGCCAAGGGTCTTACTTTTATGCCCCCTCTTCTTGTTTGTGGTTGCGCTTGTGCTTCTGTATATGTCTGTGTGTAGGCTTGGGTAGTGTAGGCTTGGGTAGAGCCTTGAGTAGGTAACTGGGCAGCATCTTCTTGAGCATAATACTGAGATTGTAGAGTTTGGTTTTCTCCGAGAGGTTGATAACTCTGAATATATTGGATATCTTGTTGTGGAGATTCTGAGGATTCAGGCACGAGACGCCCGAGATATATTATCTCCTTCTTTTTCTTTATATTAAGTCTATCAAGAAAAGCATCGAATAGTTCTCTCTTGAAAAGGAATATAACTAAAAATATCACAGCGAGTATTATAATAACAGAAAGAAGACCATATATCCACAAATCACTCCCCTGTGCGCTTATTACCTCGACATCTATTCTTCTTGAATCGTTTGCACCGAATGAATCGGTAAGAATTAAGGTAAAATTAGCCTTACCTAAACCTTTACCTGTCGATTTTATTATTAAGAGGTTCTTAACAACGTCAATTGAAACTAATATCTTATTACTTTGTATAATTACACTCCAAGTTAGGTTTGATAATTTATCATCAGAATCGGATGCACGACCAGATAGAGATATCTTCTTTTCATTCGTAAATTTAAATTTCTTAAACTCGCCTAGAATTACCGGCTTGGAGTTAGGTCTTGAATATAGAGTAAGAGTATAGTTCTGATAAATCCAACTTCTACCGTCTGTTACACCTATTGATACATGAGTAGTAACATAAAGATTTTCACCGAGATTGTCCTTGCTTGGGCGCCAATCAATACGACCTGTGCTATAATTGATTTCCATACCTTGAGGACATTCCAGAAGCACATACATCAGAGCATCATTTTCGGTATCTGAGGCATTTGCATCGTAGGTATATTGAACACCTAAATAAGCATAGGTTCTTGGTGTTGAGGAGAAGGTAGGAATGGTATCAGTTCCAGTTTCTGGCGAGAAAACAAAGATAAAGAAAGACTGGTTTGTAACTTTGCTTCCGTCGGTTGCAATTATTGTAACATTGTTCAAACCGATTTGCATAACAGTTGGCGTCCAGGTAAGGTTTCTTCCAGAAAGAACCATGCCTGCAGGAGCCTGTTCAAGTTGGAAATAGACTTGACCTCCTTCAGGGTCATATGCGTAAATTTCATATCTGTAATTTTGGAGTGCAATAACAGTTCTTGATGGACTTGAGGTAATCACGGGAGGATAATTATCTCCTGCGATGGTAAATGTATATGTCTCATAGACTTCGCTACAGCTATTTCCGGCTAAAACTTTAAGGATATGTGTGCCTACCTGCCAAGTTGAGGTGGATATAGAATAAGGAGAGGATATAGTCTGCCAAGAATTTGAATCGAGACAAAATCTGACATAGGTTGCATTTGAGACAGATAAAGAAATAGTAGTTCCTGCAGAGATTGTAGAGCCGTTATTAGGCGAAGTTAGGCTTATGTGAATTTGAGATGTTACATTTACATTATATTCGATATGGGCAACATTGCCTGCAGTATCTAAAGATTCTATGGTAAGAGTATGAATGCCTATCGTGTCGAAACTAATTTCATAAGGTGGTACAAATGGATAAACAACGCTATCTATATAATATATAGAATAATCCAACCTCTCATCTGAAATTGAGAATGTTGCTTTTGTGCCTAGCACTACGCAATTTAGGCTTGGGGGCGAAGTAAGAACTACCAATGGTGGTGTATTGTCTATGACCAAGTTGAAAGTCCATTTGCCAAGTGAACTGCCGAATCTGAACATCTCGATTTCAATTACATGAACCCCTTCAGTCCAATCTGTGGTATTCAAATAGAAGGGAGAACGATATGTGTTCATGTATATGGTACTTCCGCCTTTGGTAACACGCGCAATTAGGGAGGTGTAATCGCCAATGGTAGAGAAATAAACCGGAGTTCCAGAGTGAATCGCAGAGTTGTTTGCAGGGCTTTTCATCGTTACATTATGAAATTCTCCATTCGGTGATATTGCGAGGAATATGGTCCTATTCATGGTTACTTCCACACTCTGTTTTACTGCAAAATCAACCTCTATCTTGTGTGGGGTTGCATAGCTTCTCTCGCCTACATCAAGGTCAAGACCATCACCGGAGGTATCAATACTGCTATATTCTATGCAACTATGAGAACCTGTAATGCCATTTGGTCCTGTAATAAATGGCGAACCTGGTATGCTTAACGAATTTGTATCGTTAATATGAACAGTGTAACCCGATAATGGTAAACCGCTTGTATCTACGATTAATACAGTTAAAGACCATAGCGCAGTGAACCGAGATGTGATATCCGAAAAACGCAGAGAATTCTTATCGTATTTTGTGTCAACAAAAGTTAGTATGCTCTGTGGACCAACCAATACTTTCCCCGATATGCTAGAGTTGCATACGATAGGGTTGGAGTGCGTAGTATTTATAGATACCACTTCAGATATATTTGTAGAGTTTATCCATACAGAATAGGAGTATGGTATGTCAATTCCAAGCCCATTATTTTCAATTACCATCTTTTCAATTATTGCATTAGCAGAATTGTTAATTATAACGCCAACCCTATTACCTTTAACATAGTTTGCATACAAAGTATTGTTTTCAGAATCGATAATCGAAATTCCGCCTGAGGCGTTGCCCAAGCCGTTGCTTATTGCGCTGCAATTTGCTACCGTGTTCCGAACAGAGGATGAGAATAATAAAATACCATCATTTACATTTTCGGACGCATTGTTATATTCGAGTTTGCATTCTGTGGAAGTTTTTAGTATTATTCCATATTCGCTGTCATTAACTATATTATTTCTTATTGCGAACTTATTGCTTAAAGATAGATAAATACAACTTTTGGCTTGGAAGATTATGTTATTTTCTATCGAAGATTCAAAACAACTAACCGCATAGATACCATTTTCACAAAAAGAAAATTTGCATGATTTTACTGAGAAACTCGACATTTCTGCATGCACACAATCGTATGTTGTATTGAGCGCTTCATTTTGGATAATTTCTACGTTATTGCATCCAGATAAGTAAATAAAATAATCGTTATCAAAAGACTTGCAATTTACAATTTGAATATCTCCGCATAACTGGAATAGGAAAGAAGATGTAGTTGTTCCATTACTTCTGCAATTTTCGATAGTTATCTTATTTACCAATGAAGCAGAGATTGAATTTTCGCCGCCAATAAAGGTGCAATTGCTTATACGAACGTTTGAGGCTTGGATAGTTATCGCGCATTTTGCATCTGAAAAAGTAACTCTATCGAAAAATGAGCCTTCAAGCCCTGATAGTTTTATGCCATCCCAGGAATCTTCGTTAGCAGCAAACACAATAGGGGATGCGATGGAACCTTGGGCTTTGATTCTACCATTAACAGTGAGCGAACAACTATGATTAAAGAGAATTACCACACCTGCTAATATAGTTAGATTCACGCCGTTTTGCACTGTAGTGTTCTCAGCAATATATGGAGAGCCTGACAAGTCTAAAGTAGTATCTACAGATATAACAGTAGGAAGGTATGATTGGCTTCTTCCTTGATAAGTTACCTTTTCGTTTGCATTATATTCTTGGAATCTCTCATTTTGTAAATCTTCCGATGAGTCATTTAAATTACTTGTATCTATAAAGAGTGCATTTGCAATGAGAATTGTAAGGATTGCAACAACAAAAAAGCACTTCAAGGAGCGCATCAACTACACCTCAAAGGAATATTTGAAATCTTTTCCAAACCTCCCTTCTACAATTGCCAATGTGTCTTCGACAATAACTCTTTCTTCGTCAGTAGGTATAACATAAACCTTAACTTTAGAACCTTCTTTCGAAATCTCTCTTTCACCTTTTTCAAGCCTGTTACGTTCTTCATCAAGTTCAATCCCAAGGAATGATAGACCTTCGAGCGATTTTGCTCTTATCTCGGGACTGTTCTCACCTACACCTGCTGTAAATACAATGGCGTCCAAGCCACCGAGCGCGCATGCGTATGCTCCTATGTACTTCTTAATTCTATAACATTCAATCTCGACCGCAAGTTTGCATCTCTCCTCATTAGACGCAAGAACATCTCGTCTATCAATGTACTTTCCCGTTATACCGAGCAATCCACTCTTCTTGTTTAATATAGAATCCATATCTGACACAGATATAGACAACTTTTTCATCATATAAAGAGGTATCGCGGCATCTATATCCCCACATCTTGTTCCCATAACTGCACCTTCAAGCGGAGTAAAGCCCATGCTCGTATCTATAGACTTCCCGTCCTTTACAGCACAGAAACTCGAGCCGTTGCCTATATGCAAAGTTATTACATTACCATTCTTTCTTCCAAGCAAAGAATACGCTCTTTTTGAAACATAAAGATGTGAAGTGCCATGAAAACCATATCTGCGTACACCATACTTTTCATACCATTCGTAAGGTAAAGCATATATGTAAGCATGTGGTGGCATTGTCTGATGAAATGCAGTGTCAAAAACAGCAACTTGAGGTACCTTCTGTAAAACCTTCATTGCAGCCTCAATCCCTGCAATGTTTGGAGGATTATGGAGTGGGGCAAGGGTTGACATCTCTTTTATTACCTTAAGCATTTCTTCGGTGATAAGCGCAGAACAGGTAAATTTTTCACCGCCATGCACTACTCTATGTCCAACTGCTTTTATTTCATCAAGAGAGATTCCACCATATTCCTTATTCTGCAATACTTCTATTATAAGTTTTACCGCGTCTATATGGGTAGGACAATCTTTGTCAATTCTAACTTCACTGTCCGCATACTTATGTCGAATATATGAACCTCCTTGGGATACCCTTTCCACAATCCCTTTACAAACAGTCTCCATTTTCTCGGTTGCAACGCTATATTTTACAGATGAACTCCCACTATTTATCGTTAGTATCTTTACCATCTGACCCACTCCAAGATGATATTAACTGCCTAAGTAATCTTTCGTATGCTATTAGTCCTTTCCCTGATATGTATGCAAGTGCTTTTTGTATATGAGCACATGAGTGGTCTCTTGCACCCTCGGTAAATTCACAATATGCCAAGCCAACATCATCTCCTATCTTATCAAACAGGTTTCTTGCAGCCTTTATATTCTCCGAAGAGCCCTCATTAAGTAAACTATACGCCAAGCCTCTTATGTATCTTTCTGTTCTTGCCTTTAGTGCGGCTTCCATGTATTTAGCCTTTGCAGATTCTAAATCGCCTGCTTCTTCGTATATATATCCAAGGAGACACAGATACCTTACTCGCTCTCTTTCCTCAGAGGCTGTTTCGTATGCTCGCTTTGCTTCTAACATGGCATTTATGGGTTCCGATATTGAAAGACCAACAGAGGCTATAAAAGAATGTTTCCTAGGGGTATCACTTATTTCATTTGCCTCTTTAAGAGCATCGAATGGCTTGTTTAGCATCCAATAGGTTCGGGCAAGACCAAGCCTGAGTTCTTCCAAGCCTATTCTGTCTTTTGTCTTTTCAAGCACTCGGATACTATTCTTATAATTTTCAATTGCAGTTTCGCATTCTTTTTTACTTCTGCTACCTCTTACTACATCCTCATCTAAAGGCTTTCCAAGAAATTTAGATGCTCTTTTACACTGATGAATATATTCTAAGAGGTCGTCCCACTTTCCAAAAGATTCGATTACTTTTTCATGCAACTGTTCAAGTATTTTAAGTTGAGAAGGCTCATTTTTCCTTGCAAGATATATCAATTTCATCAAGATGGGCGAAAAATCCTCAACTTTTGAAAGAAACCTATCCTGCTCTTTCTTTATAAATGCGCATGCATCACTTATTGCACCTCCACTTGTCAGATGATGGAGGCATTCGAAAATATCTCTTTTTTCAAACCTTCTTGCAAGTTTTATATGAACATTCCTTTTTTGTTCGTCTGTAAGCCTGTTATAAAAGAAGGGACGCAAGCAATCGTGAATTTCGTAATTTATACCATTACGTTTCACTATGTTCTTTCTCACAAGAGAATCAAGTATATCTATGGAATCCTCAGTTTCGGAGATTACATCGAGAGTGCTTTCTCCATCAAGTGCAGATAGAAGAGTTACCATTCCTTTCTCATCTGGTGATAACTTGGAGCATACTTCCTCGTTTATAAACTCAGAGATAGAATCAGTGTGCGAAGAACCATGGCTACAAATCAATTCAAGAAAAAGAGGATGTCCTTTTGTTAATTCAACCATTTTTGTATCTTTGATTCCGGCATCGGAAAGCATCTTCAGGGCGGAGTTGTCGTCTATGCCAGTAAGAGCAAGTTCGTAAACCAAGCCGGTTACTAACACATCTCTTCTATCGTAAAAAGGCAAGGCATTTCTACTCGAAACTATTGCTGAAAAACACCTTCCTCTTTCAAGTATTTCCATGAGGATTTTTAGAAATGGCAAGATTTCAGGTGTGTTATGGGCATCGTCTATAAAAATTACCAAGCCTGTGCCAAGAAGGTCTGATTCTATAACTTCAGAAAGTTCTGCAGGTTCTTCGACTACTGTCCTTTCAAGATATCGTTTTGTCTTTGTTCTACCAAGTGAAGATAGGTGCTCGGCAAGTTTCCTTATCAATATTCGTGTAGTCGTGTGTTCTCTGCATCTGAATTCAAATAATGGTCTATCGATTTCTTCAAGTGCATGTTTCACAAGTGTGGTCTTGCCAATACCTGCAATCCCTTCTATTACCACGAATTTGTTTCCCATTATGGCACTTTTTATACCTCTTAGTTCCTCTCCTCTTCCATAGAAACCTTTTCTAAGTTTAGGTAACCCTAAATCTTCCTTTTTTTCAACCTCTGTTTGAACATCTATAAATTCACCATCTAATTTTGAGATTACTTCAGAAATTGGGATTCCAAGCCAGCTAGATATTTCCACAACTGTAGATTCTTCCACACCTTTATTTGTCTTAACTTTTGCTTTTATCTCACCTGCGCGTGATGCAATTTTTTCAGCCTCAGATTTGCCAGCCTCGGTAAGCGAAAATACTTTTTGCCGTTTTCTTGCACCCTGTATCTTTGCCGAATTTTCAGATATATATCCTTTTTCACGAAGTTTCTTCATGGCAAGCGAGATGTCTGATTGACGTACACCTATTTTCGAACTTATACCAAGTTGAGTTACACTTGCAGGCATGATGTCTCCAGAAGGTGGTGTTTCGTATAGAAGATGGAGCAGAATCCTCTCCTGGATTGTAAACAGATGGTCTCTCATCGTCTTGGCAATGGAAATCAACCGTTATAAACCTTTCATGTCTTTTAAAATTAAACTACAACCTCTCAATCAGTTCTTTGATACGCTCTTCAAGCGCCCTTCCTCGACAGGCAACCGCTAGGTCGCTTCTCGTACGCTCAAGGATTGCACGGGCAGTATCTTGTTTTTGTCTGAGAGGAAGTAACGCCGTAGGATAATCAAATTTCATTATAATTTCGTATATTTTTTCCATCTTATCCAACAAAGAACTTGCCCTTCCCACATCCCCATTTTTCAGATTCTCAAGCAACTCTCTCCTCAACTCGCCAATCACATCACCCAGGCCGAGAATATACGATTCTTGTGTAACATCTAATTCTTTTGGACCTGGAATCTCTTTATCGTTTAAAACTGCACTGAAAACAAATGCCTCTGATAATTCCATGAATGCGGATTCTACTGACCCAATATAACCTAATTCTGGAAAGTCAACTATAATTTTCTTTAACTTTTTACCTTCTTTTTTTAGCCTAGCCAAAACTCTCTCGCTTTTTTCCTTTCTATGTATTTTATTTATGAGTTCGCCTGAAAGTCTTATCACTAACCTACTTTGCTTCAGGGCTAACTCACGTACTTTGTCCTTCCGAGAAATATACTCATCTATATCTTTTGCTATAGAATATAATCTTTCCACAGGACCAACTCATTTCTGCATCGATTCTTTGCAAAGTTCAATCCCATCTTTTGCAAGGTCGTGATTTGGATATATAGATAGAGTTGTCTCATAAGCTTTTATTGCTTCCTCATACCTACCAAGCATACGGAGACAAGTTCCCTTATAGAACCATGCCTCGTAGTTTTCTTTGTGAATTTCGATTAATTTTTCATATCTTAAAAGCGCTTCCTCATACCTGCCCCCAAGCCTAAGATACTGTCCTTCTCTTGAAAGCACAGTCGGTTGGTCTGATAATTGGTATCCCTTACTCACTTCAGGTTTCTTTTGTGGCTGTTGTGTTGTTTGTGTTTGCACAGGTTGTGCAGTCGGAACCTGCGCCTGTTGCTGCTGAGTTGGTTGTTGGTTCTGTGCAGGCATGTAACTTGGCTGTTGTGGTTGTTGTTGAGATTGTTGAGGCTGATAACCAGGCGGATACTGCCCATATTGCTGATAATATTGCTGAATTTGTTCGGGTGTATAAGTTGGCTGTTGTGGTTGTTGTTGAGATTGTTGAGGCTGATAACCAGGCGGATACTGCCCATATTGCTGATAATATTGCTGAATTTGTTCGGGTGTATAAGTTGGCTGTTGTGGTTGTTGTTGAGATTG
>Ga0207433_10011761_pt1 | contig 13250 bp, 13 predicted proteins | sample YelNatPaOPGAMG01_FD_187559 | JGI IMG/M metagenome (GOLD analysis project Ga0207433, IMG submission 187559) | Hot spring thermophilic microbial communities from Obsidian Pool, Yellowstone National Park, USA - OP-RAMG-01 (SPAdes) (version 3) | ecosystem: Environmental > Aquatic > Thermal springs... | reverse complement strand
CGGCATGCAGACGCAGGTTCACCTGATCGCCAACGAGAAGGGTAGTTACGATGGCTTCTCGTCGAACTTCAGCGGTCCTGGCTTTGCCGACATGCACTTCACCGCGCTGGCGACGTCGCAAAAGGGGTTCAAGGCCTGGATCGCGAAGGCCAAGGCATCGGCCGGCGCGCTCGACGTGAATGCCTACCAGTCGCTGCTGATGCCCAGCCGCAAGGTGCCGGTGTCGTTCTACGGCAGCGTGTCGCCGAACATGTTCGGCTACATCATGAAGCATCCGGCGACGAACGGCGCACCGGCTGCCAGTGCGGCCCCGAGCGTTGCAGCCGTTACCTCGCATTCCACTCACGCCCAGGCCGCGGAGTAAGTCATGTTCGGAAAACTCTCTTTTTCGGCGATTCCCGTCCATGAGCCGATCATCATGGGAACGCTGCTCGTCGTTTCCATCGTCGGGGCTGCGCTGCTTGGCGCTGTGACCTACTTCGGCAAGTGGGGCTACCTGTGGAAGGAGTGGTTCACCACGGTGGACCACAAGAAGATCGGCATCATGTACGTGATCATGGCGCTGGTGATGCTGCTGCGCGGTTTCGCCGACGCGATCATGATGCGCGCCCAGCAGGCGCTGGCCGCTGGTCACGCGACTGGCTATCTGCCGCCGCACCACTTCGACCAGATTTTCACCGCGCACGGCGACATCATGATCTTCTTCATGGCGATGCCGTTCATCACCGGCCTGATGAACCTGGTGGTGCCGCTGCAGATCGGCGCGCGCGACGTGGCCTATCCGTTCCTGAACTCGCTCAGTTTCTGGCTGACCGCCGGCGGCGTGGTGCTGATCATGCTGTCGATGTTCATCGGCGACTTCGCGGCGACCGGCTGGCTGGCCTATCCGCCGCTGTCGGAGCTGAAGTTCAGCCCGACCGTGGGCGTGGACTATTACATCTGGGCGCTGCAGCTGTCTGGCCTGGGTACAACGCTGAGCGGCATCAACTTCATCGTGACGATCCTGCGCATGCGCGTTCCGAGCATGAAGCTGATGCAGATGCCGGTGTTCACCTGGACCGCGCTGGTCACCAACATCCTGATCGTGGCCGCGTTCCCGGTGCTGACCGTGACCCTGGCCCTGCTGGGTGCCGATCGCTACCTGGGCATGCACTTCTTCACGAACGGCTTCGGCGGCAACGCCATGATGTACGTGAACCTGATCTGGATCTGGGGGCACCCCGAGGTCTACATCCTGATCCTGCCATGCTTCGGCGCGTACTCGGAAATCATCGCCACCTTCTGCGGCAAGCCGCTGTTCGGCTACAAGTCGATGGTCTACGCCACCGTGGCGATCGGCGTGATGTCGTTCCTGGTGTGGCTGCACCATTTCTTCACCATGGGTTCGGGCGCCGACGTGAATGCCTTTTTCGGCATCATGACGATGATCATCTCGATACCGACCGGCGTGAAGGTGTTCAACTGGCTGTTCACCATGTACCGCGGCCGCATCCGCTTCACCGTGCCCGTGCTGTGGACGATCGGCTTCATGGTGACCTTCGTGATCGGCGGCATGACCGGCGTGCTGCTGGCGGTGCCGGGTGCGGACTTCGTGCTGCACAACAGCCTGTTCCTGATCGCCCATTTCCACAACATGATCATCGGCGGCGTGGTGTTCGGCTGCCTGGCGGCGATGAATTACTGGTTCCCGAAAGCCCTGGGCTTCAAGCTCGAGGAGCGCTGGGGCAAGTGGTCGTTCTGGTGCTGGCTGGTGGGCTTCTACGTGGCCTTCATGCCGCTGTACATCCTCGGTTTCATGGGCGCCACCCGCCGCATGCAGCACTACGACAACGTGGCCTGGCAGCCGTATTTCGTGGTGGCCTTCATCGGTGCGGGGATCATCTTCGCGGGCATCGGCTTCACCCTGCTGCAGGTGTTCGTCAGCGTGCGCAACCGCGAGGCGAACCGCGATCTCACCGGCGATCCGTGGGGTGGCCGTACCCTGGAGTGGTCGACCAGCTCGCCGCCGCCGTTCTACAACTTCGCGGTGCTGCCGAAGATCGATTCGCTGGACCAGTTCTGGCACGACAAGGAGGCAGGCATCGCCTATCGCCAGCCGGCGAAGTACGCCGACATCCACATGCCGCGGAATACCGGTGTGGGCGTGATCATGGGCGGTTTCGGCGTGGTGCTCGGCTTCGCCCTGGTCTGGCACATCTGGTGGATGGCCATCCTGGGCCTGGTCGGCATGGTCGGCACCTTCCTCAGCCGTGCCTATGACCGCGATATCGACTACTACGTGCCGGCCGCCGAGGTCGAGAAGATCGAGCGCGCCCGCATGGTGCCGCTGCGGGGCCTGATCGACCGCGTCGACCCGGCCTCGTCCGAACAGAGGGTTGCCTAAGCCATGACCAGTTCCGTTATCACTGCCGACCACGGCATCGCTGCCCACGACGAGCACGCCCATCACGATGACGGATCCAAGACCCTGCTGGGGTTCTGGATCTACCTGATGAGCGACTGCCTGATCTTCTCGGCGCTGTTCGCCACCTTCGCCGTGATGTCGCATGCCTATGCGGGTGGCCCCACCGGCAAGGACATCTTCGACCTCAAGTACGTGCTGGGCGAGACGATGCTGCTGTTGGTCAGCAGCTTCACCTTCGGCATGGCCATGCTGAACATGCATGCCGGCCAGCGCAGAAAGGTGATGGTCTGGATGGCCATTACCTTCCTGTTCGGCGCGGCCTTCGTGGGCATGGAAATCCACGAGTTCGCCCACCTCATCCACGAAGGCGTCGGTCCGGACCGCAGCGCATTCCTGTCGGCCTACTTCACCCTGGTCGGGACGCACGGCTTGCACGTGACCTGCGGCCTGATCTGGATCCTGGTGATGCTGGACATGGTTCGTCGCAACGGCCTCGACGATACGATCAAGCGTCGCCTGTCGTGCCTCAGCCTGTTCTGGCACTTCCTGGACGTGATCTGGATCTGCGTGTTCACTTTTGTCTATCTGCACGGGGTGCTCTGATGTCGCACGCTCACGAACATGCCGCCCGTGGCGGACACCACGGCTCGTTGAAGACCTACCTGGTCGGCTTCGCACTGTCGATCATCCTGACGCTGCTGTCGTTTGGCTGCGTCATGACCGGAATGGTGCCGCATCACCTGATCGTGCCGGGCCTGATGGTGTTCTGCGTGGCCCAGGTGCTGGTACAGCTCGGCTTTTTCCTGCACATGGGCATTGCGCCGGAGCAGCGCGAGAACCTGATGGTGATGGTTTGCGCGCTGATCTTCATCGCCATCGTGGTGATCGGCTCGCTGTGGGTGCTGCACAACATGAACGCCTACATGATGCCCGGGATGTCGCACGGCTGAGCCTGGCGATCTTCGTTAGGCCCATGACCGGCGGCTCCCGCGAGGGAGCCGCCGGTCTGCTTTATGGGCGCCGGTCGAGGGGTCCGACGGCAGGTGTGGCGTGGCCCGGGGCGGAAACAAGGCCGCCTCCCTGAATCTGGAGGCACGCAACATCTCGCAGCGGAGGCCGTCTGCCGCTAAAATACATATTTCCAGCACGGCTGCCTCCCATGACCCCCCTGATTTTCGTCACCGGCGGTGTGGTGTCCTCGCTCGGCAAGGGCATCGCCGCGGCGTCGCTGGCTTCCATCCTGGAAGCGCGTGGCCTCTCGGTCACCATGATGAAGCTCGACCCGTACATCAATGTCGACCCGGGCACCATGAGCCCGTTCCAGCACGGTGAGGTCTACGTTACCGACGACGGTGCGGAAACCGACCTCGACCTGGGTCACTACGAGCGTTTCGTCCATACCCGGTTGACCGGCAAGAACTCCATCACCACCGGCAAGATCTACGAATCGGTGATCCGCAAGGAGCGCCGCGGCGACTACCTGGGCGCTACCGTGCAGGTGATTCCGCACATCACCGACGAGATCAAGCACTGCATCCACGAGGCCACCCGCGGTTTCGACGTGGCGCTGGTGGAGATCGGCGGCACGGTGGGCGACATCGAGTCGCTGCCGTTCCTCGAGGCGATCCGCCAGCTGCGCATTGAACACGGGCCGGAGAAATGCCTGTTCATGCACCTGACCCTGGTGCCTTATATCAAGGCCGCCGGCGAGATCAAGACCAAGCCGACCCAGCATTCGGTCAAGGAAATGCGTTCGATCGGTATCCAGCCGGACGTGTTGCTGTGCCGCTGCGAAGAGCCGTTGCCCGAGGGCGAACGCCGCAAGATCGCGCTGTTCACCAACGTGCCGGAAAACGCGGTGATCAGCGCTACGGACGTCGACATCATCTACAAGCAGCCGCTGTGGCTGCACAAGCAGGGTCTGGACGAGATCGTGGTGAAGCGGCTGGGGCTCGATGCCGGCCCCGCGGACCTGTCCGGCTGGCAGCGGACGGTCGAGGCGGTGGAGCACCCGAAAGACGAGGTGACCGTCGCCATCGTCGGCAAGTACGTCGAGCACAAGGACGCCTACAAGTCGCTGGGCGAGGCGCTTCGCCATGGCGGCATCAAGCAGCAGACCCGGGTCAATCTGGACTGGATCGATTCGGAGCGGATCGAGGCCGAGGGCGCCGCCAACGTACTGGGTCGCGCGGATGCGATCCTGGTGCCGGGCGGCTTCGGCAAGCGCGGTTTCGAGGGCAAGGTGCTGGCGGCCCGCTACGCGCGCGAGCACGGCGTGCCGTATTTCGGCATCTGCTACGGCATGCACGCGGCGGTGGTGGATTTCGCGCGTCACGTGGCCGGTCTGGCCGACGCCGATTCCAGCGAGAACGACCGCAATACGCCGGATCCGGTGATCGCGCTGATCACCGAGTGGACCACCTCCAGCGGCGAGGTCGAGACGCGCAGCGAGCGCTCCGACCTGGGTGGCACGATGCGTCTTGGCGCACAGGAGTGCCGGCTCAAGTCCGGCACGCTGGCCCGCGAGCTGTACGGCCAGGATGTGGTGCGTGAACGCCACCGTCACCGCTACGAGTTCAACAACCGCTACCGGCAGTCGTTCGAGGACCTGGGCCTGGTGATCTCGGGCAAGTCGATGGACGACCTGCTGGTCGAGATCGTCGAGCTGCCGCGGCAGAAGCATCCCTGGTTCCTTGGCTGCCAGGCGCATCCGGAGTTCACTTCGACGCCGCGCGATGGCCATCCGCTGTTCATCGGGTTCGTGCGCGCAGCACGCGAATACAAGGCGGTGCACGAGGGCGAGACGCTGGCCCGGGAGGCCACCGCATGAAACTCTGCGGCTTCGACGCAGGGCTGGACCAGCCGCTGTTCCTGATCGCCGGTCCCTGTGTGGTCGAGTCCGAACAGCTGCAGGTGGACACCGCCGGCACGCTGAAGGAGATCACGGGCCGGCTCGGCGTGAACTTCATCTTCAAGTCCAGTTTCGACAAGGCCAACCGTTCTTCCGGCCAGAGTTTCCGCGGACTGGGCATGGAAGAGGGGCTGCGCATTCTCGGCGAGGTCAAGCGTCAGGTCGGCGTGCCCGTGCTCACCGACGTGCACGAGTACACCCCGTTCGACGAGGTCGCGGCGGTGGTCGATGTCCTCCAGACGCCGGCGTTCCTGTGCCGCCAGACCGATTTCATCCAGGCCGTGGCCCGAGCCGGCAAACCGGTGAACATCAAGAAGGGCCAGTTCCTGGCGCCGTGGGACATGAAGAACGTGGTGGCCAAGGCCAGGGCCGTGGGCAACGATGACATCCTGGTCTGCGAGCGTGGCGTCAGTTTCGGCTACAACAACCTGGTGTCGGACATGCGCTCGCTGAGTGCGATGCGTGACACCGGCTGCCCGGTGGTGTTCGACGCCACCCACTCGGTGCAGTTGCCGGGCGGGCAGGGCACCAGTTCGGGCGGCCAGCGCGAATTCGTGCCGGTGCTGGCGCGCGCCGCGGTGGCGGCGGGTATCGCCGGCCTATTTGCCGAGACCCACCCTGATCCGTCGAAGGCGCTCAGCGATGGCCCCAACGCCTGGCCGCTGGGCCGGATGGAGGCCCTGCTGGAAACCCTGATGGAGCTGGATGCCGTGACCAAGCGGCACGGTTTCCTCGAGCAATCGATCTGAACCGCGCACGGGTTCGCACCTCGCCCCATTTTTTGCGTATCTTCAACGTCTAGCCAACCCAACGAACAGGAATGTCATGAGCACAGCCATCACCCGCATCCACGCACGTGAAATCCTCGACTCACGCGGCAACCCCACGCTGGAAGCCGAAGTCACGCTGGCGGGTGGCGGCTTCGGTCGCGCGGCCGTGCCCAGTGGCGCGTCCACCGGCACGCGCGAGGCGGTCGAGCTGCGCGACGGCGACAAGTCGCGGTATGGCGGGAAGGGCGTGAAGAAGGCGGTAGGCAACGTCAACGGTGCGATCGCCAGCGCGCTGAAGGGCTTCGATGCGGCCAACCAGGGCGGCCTGGACGCGACGATGATCAATCTCGACGGTACCCCGAACAAGGGCACCCTGGGTGCGAATGCCATCCTTGCGGTTTCTATGGCGGCCGCGCATGCGGTCGCGGCGCAGAACAGGCAGCCGTTGTGGCAGTACCTGGCCACCATCAACGGCACCACCGGCCAGCCCGGTGCGCTGCCGGTGCCGATGATGAACATCATCAATGGCGGTGCCCATGCCGACAACAACGTCGACGTGCAGGAGTTCATGATCCTGCCGGTCGGCGCCCCCAGCTTCTCCGAGGCGCTGCGTACCGGCGCCGAGATCTTCCACGCGCTCAAGGGCGTGCTGAAGGGCAAGGGGCTGAACACGGCAGTGGGTGACGAGGGCGGCTTCGCGCCGAACCTGCGTTCGAACGAGGAAGCCATCGAAACCATCCTGGAAGCGATCGGCAAGGCCGGCTACAAGGCTGGCGGCGACGTGTTCCTGGGCCTCGACGCCGCGGCATCCGAGTTCTACCACGGCGGCATGTACGACCTGGCCGGCGAAGGCCACAAGTACGACTCTGCCGGCTTCATCGACGTGCTGGCGAGCTGGTGCGACAAGTACCCGATCATCACCATCGAAGATGGCATGGCCGAGCAGGACAACGCCGGCTGGAAACTGCTCACCGAGCGCCTGGGCGGCAAGGTGCAACTGGTCGGCGACGACAATTTCGTCACCAATCCCACGATCTTCCGCAAGGGCATCGAGGATGGCATCGCCAACGCGATCCTGATCAAGGTCAACCAGATCGGCACGCTGTCCGAGACCCTGGAAACCATCGCCATGGCCGATGCCGCGAAGTACGCCGCGGTGGTCTCGCACCGCTCGGGCGAGACTGAGGACAACACCATCGCCGATATCGCGGTGGCCACCACGGCGACCCAGATCAAGACCGGCTCGCTGTGCCGCAGCGACCGGATCGCCAAGTACAACCAGCTGCTGCGTATCGAGGAGGCACTGGGTTCGGCGGCGCGTTACGCCGGCCGCGGCGCCTTCCCGCGCCTGGCCGGCTGATCCATCCGGCAACCGCGCCATGTTGCGCTGGGTCGCCGCGTTGTTGCTGCTTCTGCTGATCGGCCTGCAGGTCATGCTGTGGTCGCGGCATGGCGGCATGCCCGAGGTGAACAGCCTGCGGGCCGCGGTGAAAAAACAGTCCGACGACGATGCACGTCTGCTCCAGCGCAACCAGGCGCTTGAGGCGGACGTGCACGACCTCAAGCACGGCGACGAGGCGATCGAGGCGCGCGCGCGCGCCGAACTTGGCCTGATCAAGCCGGGTGAGACGTTCTACCAGGTGATACCGAAATCGGCGGCCAGCGCAGCGGTACCGCCGGTCGACGACGGTACGGGTGGACATTGAATATGCCCGGCTCATGGTGCGTCGTACCCGCGGCGGGACGGGGCACGCGCGTCGGTGGCGATTGCCCCAAGCAATACCTGTCGCTCGCTGGCCGGCCGATGATCCTGCATACGCTGGACCGGCTGGCGGCGTGTCCCCAGATCGTCGGTCTGCTGGTCGTGCTCGGTGCAGACGACAGGCTCTGGCCCGGCGTCGACACCGTTCATGGCAAGCCGGTACGCACGACCATCGGGGGTGCCGAACGTAGCGACTCGGTGCTGGCCGGGTTGGACGCACTGCCTGACGATGTCGATGCCGATGCATTCGTGCTGGTGCACGACGCGGCACGTCCGTGTGTGCGCCTCGCCGACATCCGGCGATTGGTCGCATGTGCGGGAGCCGCCGAAGGCGGCCTCCTGGGGGCGCCATTGCGCGACACGTTGAAGTTGGCCGATACCCGTGGCCACAGTGAGCGCACCGAGCCGCGCGACCGGCGGTGGCGGGCCTTCACGCCGCAGATGTTCCGCCGCGGGGCTCTGGCGGCAGCGCTACGGGCAGCGAAGCAGCGTGGCGTAGCGGTCAGCGACGAGGCCATGGCGATGGAGCTTGCGGGTGCAGCGCCCTTGCTGGTCGAAGGTGCCGAAGACAACATCAAAGTGACCACGGCGGCGGATTTCGCGCTGGCCGAGTTCCTGCTCTCGAGGACCGCATGATGCGTATAGGCCAGGGTTTCGACGTGCATGCGTTCGGCGACGGCGACCATGTGGTGCTGGGCGGCGTGCGGGTACCGCACCGGCGCGGCATCGTGGCACATTCGGATGGCGACGTGGTGATCCACGCGCTGTGCGATGCCATCTTCGGTGCGCTCGCGCTGGGTGATATCGGCAAGCATTTTCCGCCGTCCGACCCACGCTGGCGCGATGCGGACAGCCGGCAGTTCCTGCGTCATGCGATGTCGTTGATGACGCAGCATGGCTATCGACTGGGCAATGCCGACATCACCATCATCTGCGAAGCGCCGAAGGTGGGGCCGCACGCCCTGGCAATGCGCGAGAACCTTGCCGCCGACCTGGCGTGCGGTATCGAACGGATAAGCATCAAGGCCACGACGACCGAGAAACTCGGCTTCACCGGTCGTGGCGAAGGCATCGCCGCCCAGGCCTGCGTGCTGCTGGACCATGCATGAGCGAGGCCGACGCGCGTAGCGCAACCCAGCGTCCGCACGCCCAGCTCGAAGCTACCATCGAGCTGCTGCAGCGGCAGAAGCTGGTCGAGCGTGTCGCGCACAACCAGCACGGGCCGCATCAGGACCGGGTCGAGACGCTGGTGCATCGGCAGAACCAGGCCGAGCTGCAGCGCCACCTCGCGCAGTTGCACCCGGCGGATATCGCCTACATCCTCGAGGCGCTGCCGCTGGCCGATCGCCTTGCGGTCTGGCAACGGGTGAAGGCCGACCGCGATGGCGAGATCCTGCTGGAGGTCTCCGACGCCGTACGCGAGTCGCTGATCGCCGACATGGACGATCACGAGATCCTCGCCGCGGTCGAGCCGCTGGACGCCGACGCGCTGGCCGACCTGGTCGAGGACCTGCCGACCGCCGTGCTGCCCGAGCTGATGGCGAGCCTTGACGCGCAACAGCGCGAGCGCGTGCAGTCGGCCCTGTCTTATCGGGATGACCAGGTCGGCGCGCTGATGGATTTCGAGATGGTCACGATCCGCGAGGACGTCACCCTTGAAGTCGTATTGCGCTATCTGCGGCGCTTCGACGAGCTGCCGGAGCAGACCGACAAGCTGTTCGTGGCCAATCAGGACAACCTGCTGACCGGCGTGCTTCCGTTGAAATGGCTGTTGCTCAACGTACCGGACACGCGCGTCGGCGCGGTCATGGCGCGCGACGTCAACACATTCCATCCCGATGATGACGCCTACGACGCGGCCCAGGCCTTCGAGCGCTACGAGCTGGTTTCCGCGCCGGTCGTCGAGGGCGGTGGACGGCTCGTCGGTCGCCTCACCATCGAGGTGATGGTCGACCCGATCCGCGATGAGGGCGACTCGGAGATGTTCGGTCGTGCGGGCCTGCGTGAAGGCGAGGACATCTTCCCCTCGGTGTGGGCGTCGCTGCGCAACCGCTGGAGCTGGCTGGCGATCAACCTGGTCACGGCCTTCCTGACGTCCCGCGTGATCGGCCTGTTCCAGGTATCCATCGAGAAGCTGGTGGTGCTGGCGTCGCTGATGCCTGTCGTGGCCAGCATCGGCGGCAGTTCCGGCAACCAGACCGTCATCAAGATCGTTCGTGCCGTGGCCATGGAACATGGTCGGCCTTGGTTCCATCCTGGCACTGTGGCACAAAGCGCTCGCGGAGGCGTTCTTCAATGGCCTGATCTGGGGCGGAGTCATCGGCATCGTGGTGGCGCTGATGTATCACGATCCAGCCCTGGGTGCGGTGGTGGCGGTGGCCATGGTGCTCGAGCAACGGCTGGCCGCCTTCATGGGGAGCGGTATCCCGATGCTGACGGTCCGCCTGGAACGCGATCCGGCGATGGGTTAGAACATGTTCCTCGTCTTCATGACCGACAGTGGTGGGTTCTTCATTTTCCTGGGGCTGGCGACGGTGTTCCTGATGCATTGAGAGGCCGGTAGCGGCCATTCCGCTGCTCGCGTTTCAGTGCCCGTTCCGCACAGCTGTTTTCGCATTCATCATTCTCATTGTCCATGAACGACGCCAACGAACCATTGCCCTTTGCCTATGGCGGTCCGCCGCTGCATGCCGTGCTGCGTGCGACCCCGGACGACTTCCGTGTCGATGAACAGTTGGGGTACGTCGCCGATGGCGACGGCGAGCACGTGCTGCTGACCGTACGCAAGCGTGGAGCCAATACCGACTGGGTCGCCGGGCAGCTGGCACGTTTCGCCGGGGTAAGTACGGTGGCGGTGGGCTATGCCGGGCTCAAGGACCGACACGCGGTGACCACCCAGACGTTTTCTGTGCAGCTTCCAGGAAAAGCCGAACCGGACTGGTCCGCGTTTCCGCACGACGAGGTGCAGGTGCTGGCATCCGCGCGGCACCGGCGCAAGCTCAAGCGCGGGGCGCTGGCGGGCAACCGTTTCGTGCTGGTGCTGCGAAACGTGAGCGGTGACCGCCAGGCGGCCGAAGCCGTGCTGAACGCGATCGCAGCGCGCGGTGTGCCGAACTATTTCGGCGAACAGCGCTTCGGTCGCGGCGGCGCCAACGTGGAGCGCGCCAAGGCGATGTTCGGCGGCCGTCGCGTCGATCGCAAGACGCGCTCTATGCTGCTGTCTGCGGCGCGTTCACAGCTGTTCAACACCGTGCTTGGCGGCCGCGTATCTGACGACAGCTGGGATAGTGGACTGTCCGGCGAGATCTGGTCCCTTGCCGGTTCGCGTTCCTGGTTCGGGCCGGAGCCGTTCGATGCGGCACTGGCCGAGCGCCTGGCCCGCGGCGACATTCATCCTTCCGGTCCGCTGTGGGGCCGCGGCGACACCCCGGCCGCCGACGCAGCGGGGCAACGCGAACGCATGGTCGCGGACAGCGAGCCGGAGCTGGTGGCCGGCCTGGTCGCCGCCGACATGGAGCAGGAGCGCCGTCCGTTGCGACTCCTGCCGCGCGATCTGGCCTGGCGCTGGCTCGACGGCGATGCGCTTGAAGTGGGCTTCGAGCTGCCCGCCGGCAGCTATGCCACGGTGGTGATGCGCGAATTGGCGAAAGGCGAGGAATGAGAAGTGAGAAGTGAGAGAAATTCCATGCGGCTTTTGCCCCCTCTCACTCCTCACATCTGCGCACTCGCTTCGTGCTTTCCGTCATTCACTGATTCCTGAGCAGAACGACCACCGCTCCAGTGCCACCGAGCGCAGGCCGTGCGGATGCGAATGCCACCACATCGTCGCGTCGGCGCAGCAGGCGGTCGGTCAGCGCCTTGAGAACCGGCCCGGCGGCCTTCGAGCGGAGGCCTTTGCCGTGCACGATGCGCACACAGCGCAGGCCCTGTTCGTGCGCCTCGGCCAGAAAGGAAACGATGCTTGCCTGGGCGGCGGCCGCGTTCATTTGATGCAGGTCGAGGTCGTCCTGCACGCTGAACTGGCCGCGCTTGAGTTGGCGCAAAAGCCTCGGCGGATAGCCGTCGCGCAGGTAGCTCAGCTCCTCACCGACTTCGAGCCGGGCCGGATCGAACGCCATGTCCAGCAGTTCGCCGGGAACGGCGGCCTCGTCGGCCTCGAGCATGTGTGCACGCGGCGCTGGTCTTGGACCGGCGGGCGGGGCGGCGACCGGGTCGAGTCGTCTTACCGCACCGATGGCCTCATGGAAAAGACGGATATCGTCTTCGCTGACCGGCATGGAAGGGCGACGTTTCATGCGGACATGCTAACCAAACCCGGCCAGCTCCACAGCCCTGGATGCCGGGACCGAGCCGGATCGCCGCATGCCGTGAAACCGCCTGCGGGCTCCGGTAGACTCCTGTTCATCGAAGATGCGTGCTGGCCGTGGCGGTCGCGCGCGTGAACGTCTTGTACGGGTCATCATGCGAGTTCTTGTCAGCAACGACGATGGCGTGGATGCAGTGGGCATCCGCGTGCTCGCCGAACGTCTCGGTGCGGTCGGCCAGGTCACGGTCGTGGCGCCCGATCGGGACCGCTCCGGCGCCAGCAATTCCCTCACACTGGATTCACCGATCCGTGCCTCGCGCATGGACAACGGCTATTTCAGGGTGGCCGGCACGCCGACCGACTGCGTCCACCTGGCGCTCTCGGGCCTGCTGGACGACGATCCGGACATCGTCGTTTCCGGCATCAACAACAGCTCGAACCTGGGCGACGACGTGATCTATTCCGGCACGGTATCGGCGGCGATGGAAGGGCGCTTCCTGGGGCTTCCGGCGATCGCGGTGTCGCTGGTCAGCGTTGATCACAAGGGCGTGCATTACGAGTCTGCGGCACAGGCCGTGCTGATGCTCATGCGCCGCCTGCTGGTCGACCCGCTGCCGGCGGACACCATCCTCAACGTCAATGTCCCCGATCGTCCCTGGGCGGACATCCGCGGTTTCGAGGTCACCCGGCTCGGGCGGCGACACCGCGCCGAGCCGTGCATCGAGCAGGTCGATCCGCGTGGTCGTCAGGTCTGGTGGATCGGCCCGGCCGGCGACGTCGATGACGCTGGCCCCGGCACCGATTTCAACGCTGTGCAACGTGGCTTCGTATCGGTAACGCCGATCCATGTGGACCTGACCCGGTACCAAGCTCTGGAGAAGGTCAGCAGCTGGATGGAATCGCTCGGTGACGACGCGGCCGGTCCCGGCCAGAGGGTGGCCTGAGCGATGAACGTGCATCCGCTACCCGCATCGGCCCTGAAGGGCGAAGGCGTGACCTCCCAGCGTGCCCGTGACCGGCTCGCCGTGCTGCTCAGGGAGAGCGGCATCGGCAATCCGCACGTGATCGATGTGATCCGCAACACGCCGCGTCATCAC
>Ga0207433_10011754_pt1 | contig 13258 bp, 1 predicted proteins | sample YelNatPaOPGAMG01_FD_187559 | JGI IMG/M metagenome (GOLD analysis project Ga0207433, IMG submission 187559) | Hot spring thermophilic microbial communities from Obsidian Pool, Yellowstone National Park, USA - OP-RAMG-01 (SPAdes) (version 3) | ecosystem: Environmental > Aquatic > Thermal springs >... | reverse complement strand
GAAGGATGAGGTATGGATAGATTATGAGAAAGGGATAATAACGAGATTTAAGATAATACAAGCGAGTAAAATTAGTGCAGAAGTAAAAGAGATAAAGGGATATGGGAATATTTATTTTCCGGTAGATATAAAGAATGAGAATATGACAAATAAAATAGATATTGTAACAGAAATAAAATGGGAATATATAGAGATAAATAAGGCAATAGAAGAAAAAGAATTTAAAATGGAATAGAGGAGAAAGAATTTTTTAGAGAAAAGAAATAGAGATAGTGGAAGGAATAAAAATAGGAGGGGAGGAATTAGATATGGATAAGATAAAGATATATATTACAATATTCATAATGATAGTTTTAATAAATTCTTGTGGTATAAATGATGTTGGTATATATTATAGTGAAGGGTCAATAAAAGTAAGAGGATACAATGAATTAAGAGATACGCTGACAATATCGCCTGGGACAAAAGTATGTTTTGAAAGTTATTATCTTCCCATATTTGATTTTTCAGGACATGCTGGGGAATTAGTAGTAAAAGAGGGAGGGAAACTGATAGCGAGAGGGACGAAAGAGAAACCGATAGTATTTGAATCAATATATAAACACACTTCGGATGGATTATATTTTGAATCCAGTGCTAGTAATGAGAGTATATTAGAGTATTGTGAATTCAGGGAAGGGGTAGTGGTAAATATATCAAATTCAATGACAGTCCAGTATTGTAAGTTCTTTAATATTTCAGAATTACCATACATTGAAATAAAATGTAATTCTAATAGTTTAATAAAAAATAATAGTTTTTTTGGTGTTGGTATATGGTTAGATAATGAGGCATCTCCTTTAATTCAATACAACAGCATGGATGAAAATAATAGCACCACTAATGGAATAGCGATGGGTCTTAAATGTTCCCCAGATATTCAATATAATAATATAACGAATAGTTTAGGGGCAGCAATTTCAAGAGGCGAAGCATCTGATTCATCTTTTACAGTAAGCAATAACTATGTAGCAAATTGCTTCGGAAAAACAGGGGTTGACACTACAGGAATACAGAGCTATAGAATAACTTATATAAATCCACAAACTGTCCCTGTTTTTGGAGCTGGGTGTGGATGGTAATAATTAGTAAATTCCGAATAAAACGGAGGACTATTTATGGTTAAGAGATTTAATTTCTCTCTATTAATAATTTTTGTTTCCCTTTCAGCGTCATTTCTTTTTTCAAAAGAACCAAATGATGAAAAGTATATAGGTAGGAATTCTACTCCTCCTGTACTCATTCAGTGGAATCTTGGTGACCACCCTGCATCCATACAAGCAGACAAAGCGTGGGACTATACAACAGGATCATCAGATGTAGTAGTAGCAGTAGTAGATACAGGATTTGATATAAATCATGAAGATTTTCAATTAAATCTACCAGATAGAAAAACAATTTTTACTGACAAAGCATATAACTCATTTTATAAACAAGATGGTAATTTAGAAATTGTCAAACCACCAAGTAACTGGATTACATTAAGTTTAATAAGTTCTGGTGATTTAATTAGGTTAACTGCCTATAAAATAATGTTAATAGTTCCTGATTTAAGTCCATATAAAGAAGAATTTGTGGAATGGTTGTATGATGTAGCAAATTTGTGCGATTTATTAGATTTATTAAAAAATTGGCAACAGGTACCTATTCCACTTCCTGAGACAGATTATCAGAGACATGGCACATGTGTTTCAGGGATAATAGGAGCAGTAACAAATAATGGAAAAGGGATCTCAGGGATAGCAGGAGGATGGTATGATACAGACCCTAATAAATGTATACCAGGTGTTAAAATCATGCCGATTAAATTTTGGCCTGATGTTGGACATATAAGTTTAATATATCCACTTGATTTATATGATGAAATACTTCCAGCATTAGCCAGAGGAATAAGATGGGCAGCTGAGAATGGAGCAGATGTTATTAACGGGAGTTTGATAGCTGGATTAGAAGAGTTATCGAGATGGTTTCCAGCATTGATAACAGATATTTATATGGGTTATGTGTTAATTAATGGAGTTCAAATAAAATTATATCCAGATACAGTGAGAGATGCATTACAATATGCACATAGAAAAGGATGTTTTATATCAGTGCCAGCCGGTAATTCAATTGCGACAATTTCTGCGCCTGGGAGAGATAAAACTGTTATATGTACAGCAGTTGGTGATAAAGGAAAGAAACTTGGATACAAAGGTTCTGATATGGGTTCAAGTTATGGGCCTGAAGTAGCAGTTATAGCACCAGGGGATGGATGTAAAACAACAGACCTTACTTCTGGGGAATATAAACCTCTTTGGGGTAACGATTTTAATACATATCATGATTTTGGATACAATTCAGCAGCGACACCGCATACATCAGGTGTAGCAGCATTAGTATATTCACTTTTACCTAAGGAGTTGAGATATATAAATCCGGATGAACCAGATTTAACGAAGAGGGTTCACAGGGATGGGATACAAGAAATAGTAAGGCATATAATTACAAGGTCTTCTGATAAGAATATAGGACAACCTGAAGATGGATGGAGGCAAGCATATTGGGGATATAGTCAAGTAGGTGTACCTGATAAAATGAAATCTGATCCATATCATGGAGAAGGGTGGTTGAATGCTAAATCAGCAGTAGAGATGGCAAGGGATTATGAATGGCGATGTGATGTGAAGGAGATACATTTGAGGTCAGATTTTATAATTCCGGATGATGTTGAAATAATAATAGAGGATGGGAATTTTACATTAAAATTAAACAAAGAGGAATGGAAAGAAGCGACAATAACATGGAATGATTTAACATATACACCAACATCATATTATTGGGTTGAAACGGAATACAATCAACCTGGGATAAAAGAAGTGAAAGAGGACTGGGATGGACATAGTTTAACAGTAAAGGTAAAGCTTGAGTCGTGGGCTACAATGCCTGCGAAATTTGATAGGAAATATTATCTAATTAGTTGTAAGAAAGCATTTCCGTATACGAATATAGTAGAGAAAGATAAGACAGGGCCGAGTGAAGTGATACTGACAGAGCCGGAGAAGAATAAGACAATAAATACAACGAGACCGAAATTCAGGTGGAGTTCTTCAATAGACACTGGTGAAGGGATAACAGGGACAGGGATAAGTCATTATGAGATAGAACTGACCACAGTTGTTCCTGAAAATCCAACAGAATCATATAAACAGCCAGCAGGAGCGATACTGGTAAAGGACTTCAATGATGGAGAAGCATTAAGTGGTGGCTGGAAAAACTGTAGAGGGAATGCTACATTGAGTGTAGATAATGGTAAGTTATTATTTATACCGAACAGTATAGATGGTAATGATGTATATGCACCGAGATATAACAGTCATATATACAAGGAAGGGGTAGGGACAGATGTAGAGATGCGATGTAAGATAATGATACCAGGTAGTGAGTTAGTAACAGAAGATGAGTGGAGTGGTTCAGGGATATTTGTGCATGGGACAGGAGAATATCCATATAAATGGGCATTATGTATACGATATAAACGAGTGGACCCAAGTAGACCGAATATATATCAGTTAGCGATATTAGAGGAATGGAGTGGAGGAGGGTGGCTGGCAGATGAAGTAGCAGGAGGCAGGCCAGCCCAAGCGAGTGCAAAAGCGAGTGTAGAGATATTACCTGATACTAACTACTTTATGAAACTGAAAGTAACAGGAAAGATACTGTATGGGAAAGTGTGGAAAGAAGGGACAGATGAACCTGGCTGGTTAGTAGTAGGGCACTGTATGGACGATTATTTAGTAGACAAGGAAGCAGTAGGGGTATTCAGTCACAGTAAGAAAGTGATATTTGATGATATAGTAGTGAAGCGGGTGGATATGATATACAGTGATGATTTCAATGATGGGGATGCGGATGGGTGGCGACAGAGTGGTAACTGGGAGGTAGTAAATGGTGAATATGTATCAAGGAGTGCAGGGGGAGGAGGAAATGTAGTATATATGAGTTGCACAGGGGATTACAGTTGGGATAATTATGAAGCCAGTGTGAGGGTAAATCCGAAGACAGATGGTTGGGTATCAAACCTATTAGTAAGAGAGACGGATGTAAGAAATTATTATCGTATTCAGACACAGAGAGATAAGATAACGGTATCAAAATGGGTGAACAACAAAGCAGAATTTAGTGTGACATACAATTGTATAGATAAGATAGGTGAAAGTGAGATAAGGAAGGAGCAGTGGCATACATTGCGTATAAGGTGTATAAAAGATAAAGTGTTATATTACTATAATGAGAAGATAATAGCTCCATATACGGATCCGAGTCCATTAAAAGCAGGCAGTATATGTTTAATGACAGAGACGACGGATCCTGCGAATATAGTAGAGATACATTATGATAATGTTAAGGTAGAGAAGATATTCCCTACAATAGAAGAGTACATGCCAGAAAAAGAACTGACAAATGGTGACTGGTGGTGGCATGTTAGGGCAGTAGATATAGCAGGGAATGTTAGTGACTGGAGTGATACATACAAAGTGACAATAGACACAGAAGCACCTATACAACAGGTGACATTATTAACACCTGGTAATGGTTCAACGATAAACGATGCTACACCCAAATTGGACTGGGAGCCGATAACAGGTATGCCAGATTTATCGCATTATGAATTAGAGATATCAACATATCCTGAGATACCGACAAGAGTTGCACCAGTGATATCCAGTAAATTTGATACAGGGTATGAGGGCTGGCATACAAATAAAGGGACCTGGACAATAGTGAATGGAGAATTAGTTCTTGAGACACTTGAAGAGGGAGGAGGGACAGGTTCTAATAATTACAAATACCTGAATTATGCGTGGATAGACACAGGGTTAACAGATTTAGTTTTGACAGCGAAGATGACATTATTAAGTTACGATGGATTATGGGATGGTACAGGTATATTTGTTCACGGGACAGGGACAGATTATCACAAATGGGGATTATGTATACGGTTCAAGAAAATAGATGAAGATGGTGACGGGGAAAAGCATTATGAATTAGCGTTATTAGAGGAATGGACAGGTATTGGGTGGGCAGAAGAGAATGGGCACCAGCCCGAAGGTGAAAAAGAGTTAGGGTTTGATGTAAGAATAGGAGAACCGTTATGGATAAAGATGAAAGTAGAAGGTAATGCTGTATGGGGTAAGATATGGAGGGATGGTGATCCAGAATGTGGTTGGATTGTTCATTCAACATTTTCAACAGAAAATCTTGGTAATACGATAGTAGGTTTATTTTCACATAGTAACAAAGTAAAATACGATGAAATAAAGATAGAGAAGATACTAATACCTGACAGGAATTATCCTGAGGAGACACTATTCATTGATAATTTTGAAGATGGAAACTATGATGGATGGCAGATAAACAGAGGAAGTTGGACAGTAGAGAGAGGTGAATTAAGTTTGAATTGGATAGATACAGGAGGTTCAGAAGGGAAAAACAATAACAGGTATCTAACATACATATACAGGGATGCAGGAATATCAGATGTAGAGATAACAGCGAAAGTTATAGTAGGGACAGAGACACCTACGGATATATACAGTTCATTTGGAATATTTGCGCATGGGACAGGAATTGATTACAACAAATGGTGTTTATGTATCAAAGACGGTAATGAGATAGGTTTATTAGAAGAGTGGGTTAATTGGCGTCATCGTAAGAAATATGAAGTGATACCTGGAGTAGCATATTGGTTAAAAATGAAAGTAGCGGGACACGAAGTATATGGAAAAGTATGGAGATATGGTGACAATGAACCTGGATACTGGTTATTGCATGATTATTTTGAACAGAATACGACAAACACAATAGTTGGTTTATACAGTAACAGATACAGAGTAAAATTTGATGAAGTAGTAGTAAAGGGAGTAAAAACGAAGATAGATACAGACGAGTATACATTAGTTGACAGTTTAAGTGATGGTAAATACTATTGGCATGTTAGGGCAGTAGATAAAGCGGGTTCAGTTGGTCCGTGGCAGGATAATATGTGGGAATTTAGTGTAAATATGGCAGGAGATATGGTATGGTTACCAACAAGTTTTATGATAAAGACGATGGGAGGAAGATGGTTAGGGGCAGAAGAATTGATAGATACATTGACACCTACGAGCAAAATACAAGTGAAAGATAAAGCATCAGGACTTGATATAGGGACACAGGAAGTAATGTATTCTACGGATGGAGGGACAACCTGGCATAACTGGACAGAGGTATACTGCACAGGAGAAGATGGGACAACTGACTATGAGACGATAACAGCATCAAATGTGCCGTTCAATACGAGTTCACTGGAATTGAATAGAATAAAGTTCAGGATAAAAGATATACAGGGATTAATGGCAGAAAGTCCTGAATTTACAGTAAAGATATCAACAACAGATATAGTAGGTCCTGCAACAGTAAATGATTTAATAGTTATGAGGGATATAGGGTCAGAAGTAGCGGAATTGCATTGGACAGGAGTAGGTGATGATGGTATAGAAGGTAAGATATATGGTGGTAAATATGAGATAAGGTATAGCAGTGAAATGATAGTAGGGTCAACAGAAGTATGGTGGAATAATACAGGGAATGAGCACAGGATAATAATCACGACAGACACAGTACCGGGGAACATAGAGTGTTATACAATAACAGGATTAGTAAGTGGATTAACCTATTATTTCGGGCTAAAAGTAAGTGATGATAAAGGTAATGAGTCAGGTATAGGTATAGCGAGGACAAGTGGGTTCTATTTAGTTCAGTATTTAGTTGGTGTAAAAGATGGTGGTTTAAGTTTAGGTGATATAGACAATGATGGTGATATGGATTTAGGGTTAATAGGTCGGACAACAGTGCAGTATTACCCCTATTTTTGTCGTAGTGATATATATACCAATAATGCAGGTATATTTGGATTAAGTCAGGATTTATATCAAACGCGGATAAATACAGGAACAATAAATTTTATTGATATTGATAACGATTGTGACCTTGACTTATTCATAAGTGGGAACATAGGTGTCTGGGGCTATAGTATGACAAAATTATACAAGAACACAGGAAACCGATTTGAGATAACAGATAATATGATTGAAGGTATGAATGATACGACAGCGAGTTGGGGTGATTATGATAATGATGGTGATATGGATATAGCGATAACAGGTATAGATGGTAGTGGTAAAGAATCAGTAATTATATATCGTAATGATGGGACAGGTAAATTCAGTTCGGATACAGGACAGGAGATAGAACCTGATTTAAATTATGGTGGATTACAATGGTTTGATAAAGACAATGATGGTGATATGGATTTAGTAATAACAGGATTTAACTATGACCAGATGATACTCAGAACAGAGATATATGAGAACAGGGACAGTGTATTAGTTTCAACACAGGTAATAAGTGACTGGGCTAAAGCATTATGTTGTGGCGATTTTGATAATGATGGTGACTTAGATTTAGCCGTAGGTAGATACATATACAAGAACACTGACGGTATATTCAGTAAAGTGCAGGAATTAAGCAATAATCCGTTCAGGAACGGTATAATTACTGGTGATTATAACAATGATGGCTATTTAGATTTATGTATCACAGGTTACGGGATAACGAAGTTATATTACAATAATGGAGATGGGACATTCAGTGAAGATACAGAATTAACTGGTTTAGTAGCACAATTAGATGAATCATCAGCAGTTTTTGGTGATATAAATAAAGATAACACAGTTGATTTGATACTATGTGGTAGAAATGGTGATAAACTGACTACGAATGTATATTTTAATAAACCGAGTAAGAATAACAGTGTTCCCGAACCGCCTGTTGACGGATTTGAAGCGAACTATTCCAGTGGAACATTATATTTAAAATGGGGTTCAGGGTCCGATACTGAGACACCAGAAAATGGTTTATATTATTCTATTAGAGTAGGAACATATCCTGGTGGCTGTAATATTGTTTCAGGTAACTACGGGACACCGCTATTAGGAAACTATATAAGACCGAAACTATCAGGGTCACAACTCGGAATAAAACTTAATTTACCTGAGAATGTTACATATTACTGGCAGGTGCAGACAATAGATACAGGGTTAGCGAGAAGCAGTTGGTCAGCAGAGCAGATGATATGTCCTAATGTAGCACCGTCAACAGTAACATTAACAGTGATAAGCAGGACATCTGATACAATAACGCTTGCCTGGATTGCACCCGGTGATGACGGTTCAGAACACAATATAGTTAATGGTAAATTCAGGATAGAATATGATGACAGTTATCCGATAGCGAGTATTGTTATAGAGAAGTCAACAGATATGGTAGCGGGAACCGAACAGAGATATACAATCTCAGGATTAAATCCGTCTACTACATACTGGTTAAAGATAAGTCATTATGATGAAACAGGGAACTGGTCAGGTTGGAGTGATACTATAAGCACGCGGACATACAGTATAACAGAAATAAGCACTGATACAGAGCGAATAACAATATTCTATGACGATACAGTATTAAATGGTCAACCGACAACACTATATTTACAGATAGTATCAACAGTAACAGGTGCAGGTGAAATAGCTGTTTCGTCAGCAGAACTACAGAATTTAGTTATAATGAGTAATCTGTATGATATCAAGCCCGATAATACTGTATTCAGTCCGCAGAGTATCCTTACTTTTTATTATGATGAGACGAAGATACCACCTGGCACAGACGAGTCCGAGTTACACATATACAAATATTACAATGAGACGGGCTGGTTCTCTCTTGAACAATATGAGATAGATAGGAACCATACTGAGAACTGGATAAAGGTCCAGATAGCGAGTGCAAGTATCTGCAGTATAATAGCGAAGGAAGATGAAATATCACCGTCAGCAGTAACAACACTTATTGCTGAGCCGTCAGCAGGTAGTGGCAGGATAGTTCTTAACTGGATTAGTCCCGGTGATGACGGGTCACAATATCCGTTAATTAACAGTGCATTCAAAATCCAGTATTCAAGTTACACAGAAACGGTCTGGACACCGGACTCAGCACAGATAACAATATCAACAACAGGAATAATTCCGGGTAATAAATGCAGTTATACAGTTAAAGGACTTAACTACGGGACAACATACAGTTTTATGTTATGGGTAACAGACGAATACAATAACATCAGCAGCAGTTCTAATATAGCCAGCAGTTGGGCACAGTATGCGGATACAATAGCACCGAGCATACCTGTGATACTCAGTCCTGAGCAAGGGTCCTGTATATTAACTACCACACCTGAATTTGACTGGACAGATATAGCAGACCCATCAGACCCGGTCAGTTATACAATTGAGATATCAACAGAGCCGAACTTCAGTAATGTTCTATTAAGTTCATCAGGATTACTTAATTCAGAATACGGGATAGGGTCCGGTTCTAACCTGGGCTCAGGAATATACTATATCAGAGTAAAATCCGTTGATGATGCCGGGAACAGTAGTTCCTGGACACAAGTGATAGATATAGAGATAAGCACTAAGGTACCAGTATTACTGATACCGAACAATTATATTTCGCGAACTAATACGCCGACACTCAGATGGGTGAAGATAAGTGATTATGATGGTATAACTTATGAGATAAGGGTTACAGGTGGTGATACAGTCACAGGGCTGACAGGAACAGAGTATAAACACAGTTATTTATTCAATGGCAGTTACAGTTGGAAACTACGAGCAGTAGACAGTTATGGTAACAGCAGTGGCTGGTCAGAAGAACGAATATTCAAGATAGACAATACAATCACGAGTGAGCCGGTGGTCTATCAGCAGATTATTCCGTTAAGTATATCTCCGAACAATGATGGTATTTATGATACCTGTTCAGTATCAGCCACACTAACAGATACAGCATATTATACTGTATTTATTACGAGTATAACAGGGATAACAGATACAGGTGAGCAGGAGACAGAACTTATCCGACGGTTAAATAGTGAGAATGAGTGGTTATTATGTGGTTCAACATCAGTTATCTGGGATGGTAAAACAGCAGCAGGGTCAACAGTAACAGATGGTGATTACAACTGTAACATAATCGGGATGAAGAAAGAGGAGATATTAGCGAGCAGCGGGACAGTAACAGGACTGGTTTACAGTAACAATAAACTGTGGGTAACAAGTTGGTTCGGACCGGAATTACGGGCATATAATATTATGACAGGCAGTATGACATTTTTACGAGATATTATCTCAGTTAGCAGCACAACAGGACTGGCTGCTGACAGAGATGGTAACATCTATTTCTGTGGTAATGAACACAGGTTATACAGGTATGATGTCAAATACGGTGAAGTTGGGTATCTGTATGATGGTAGTGGGACAGGCACATTATATGATGTAGCGATAGACAGTAATTCAGAGTATTTATATGCAGTAAAAGATGAAGGTAAAGTAGTTAGATACAGGGTTGATGACCCGCCAACGGACTATACAGAGATAATAACATATGGATTAGATGACCCGCGTGGTATAGCGGTTAGCGGTAATTATCTGTATGTTTCTGATAGCGGTAATAACCGTATCAAGAGATATTTAAGATATTCACCGTATACACTTGATTGGAGCACAGGCACAGGACTTAATTCGCCTCGCGGTTTATGTGTATATAAAGATTATCTACTTGTATGTAATTACGGTGCAGATGAAGTGCGGATATATAACAAGCATACAGGTGAATATATGAACAGGTTTGAGACAGATAATCCTGGGAATATAATTATAGCGAATGAGAATAATCAGGATTATCTATTTGTTACTGATTACAATAACTCAATAATAAAGAAGTATCCGATAAAATTTGTTGACGGTAAAATAGAAGTTGATACGATAGCACCCGCTGTAACAGATGATTTAATGAGTTATACCGGGTCAGTAAATGGTGATGTATTATTAAGTTGGACAGTGCAATCTGACCCGAATGAACCCTCTGGACTGAAAAATGGTATATTTGAAATTAGATACAGCACTGATTCTGTATTCGGGATATATAACATTATCCATATAACGACAACAACTGCTGGTTCTGTAACAAACACAATAACTGTAACGGGACTGGTTTATGGTTCAACATATTATTTCCGGTTAAGGACCGCTGATGAAACAGGTAACTGGAGCGAGTTATCCAACACGGCAACGAACTGGGCACAGGTGGATACAACAGCACCATCAGTAATAACAGATTTAGTTGCGGTTCCTGGTTCACAGATAAGATTGGACTGGACAGTACCCGGTGATGACGGTGTATACGGTAATATAGTTAACGGTAAATGGCGTATTGATTACAGCAGTGTTACTGGTTATGTGCCAACTGATACGAGTTACAGGATAGAACTTGGCACAGGAACAGGTTCAGGATTGGTTCCCGGGACGAAACTGAGTTTTACACTGACAGGATTACAGCCACGCACAGAATATTATTTCTGGATAAAGACATGTGATGAAGCGGGTAACTGGAGTAACTGGTCAAGTTCAGTTACAGGTATCACAGGTAGTTATTATTTAGGTTATGTATCATCAGGAACATATACTGCAATATCAGATATTTGTTGGTCTGATATAAATAATGACGGGTTACCGGATATAATTGTCTCAGAATCAAATCGTATCCATATTATAAGTAAAAAAGGGACGGACACATTTAATGAGATATGGATGACAACGGTTCCGACAACAGGATTAGTTACGAGTATTGTATGCAGTGATATGGATAATGATTGTTGGACAGATATAGTTGCTGGTGTTTACGGTGGTAAAAATACTGTTTACAGGAATAACAGGGACAATTCATTCACTGTTTACTGGGAGTCAGATATATCAGAGAACACATACAGTATAGTTTGTGGTGATTATGATAATGATGGTAGACAGGATATTTTAGTTGGTAATTACGGTCAGGGAATTAAATTATACCGTAATAATGGTGATAGTGGATACAGGTTAGTATGGACTACAGGAGAAAATGATATGACGACATCTGTTGATTTTGGTGACTATAACAATGACGGCTATTTAGATATTGTTGCTGGGAATTATAATCAGGAGAACAGGATATACAGGAACAACATACCTTACGGTTCACTCGGGTTCTATCCTGATACTGGCTGGAGTCCGGGCACGGAGCGGACAATCAGTATAAAATGGTTTGATTTTGATAATGATGGTGATTTAGATATAGTAGCAGGTAATTACGGTGAAAATATTAGAGTGTTCAGGAACGATAATAACAGTTTTGTTGCTCTATGGGTTTCTACTGAGCCGACAGTAACGAGTATAGATTGTGGTGATTATGATAATGATGGTTGGACAGATATACTTGTTAATAACCAGTTCGGTAACGAAAATATTATTTACCGTAACAACAATGGTGATGGCACATTTGCCCGTATTATTACAGGGATACCAGGTCAGATAAAGAAACAGTTATTCTGCGACCATGATATTGATAGTGATTTAGATATAATAGCGGGTATGACTGATGGTAGAATCAGTATATATAATTCAATTGAGTCAGAATATGGGACAATTAATAATGCACCCGGTGTTCCTGTATCACTCAATGCAGAGTTTGTTGACGGTATCCTTAAGTTCACATGGGCTGATGCTATTGATACAGAGACAACAGCAAAAGGATTATTCTATGGTATCCGTATAGCAACTGAACCTATAACAGATGAAACGGATATATGGATAATTTCCGGGTCAACAGTGAGTTCAGCCGGAATATTTAAGTATGGTTCCTATCCGCACGGGTTCATTAACAGTAGCGGACAGCCAGGATTAAAATTAGATGTGCCGATAGAAGGAGTGACATATTACTGTCAGGTGCGCACAATTGATACTGGTTTGAGGTATTCAGGATGGTCTGAGCAGGTATCAGGATATGTCAGTAATATCCCGCCATCAACAATAACAGATTTAAGTGTCCTGGTTCGTAGTTCAGGAACAATAACGCTATGCTGGACCGCTCCTGGTGATGATGGTTTATACGGTGTTCTCAGTCCTGGTAGCAGTTATGAATTACGGTATTCAACAGATTCACTATTCGCAGTTTATAATGAACTAAATATATCAACAGTAACAGTTCCCGGACTTATTTCAGTTTGGGCTATCAGCGGTTTAACAGAAAATAAGAACTGGTATTTTAAATTGAAAGC
>Ga0207433_10011743_pt1 | contig 13269 bp, 27 predicted proteins | sample YelNatPaOPGAMG01_FD_187559 | JGI IMG/M metagenome (GOLD analysis project Ga0207433, IMG submission 187559) | Hot spring thermophilic microbial communities from Obsidian Pool, Yellowstone National Park, USA - OP-RAMG-01 (SPAdes) (version 3) | ecosystem: Environmental > Aquatic > Thermal springs... | reverse complement strand
CAATATATTTAATTGTAAAGTTTACATATAGTCAAAGTTTTAATAAAATAACTATTGACATTTGACATGTTGCAAACTATAATTTTGATTAGTAAGTTGACAAAACGCAAACAGAAAGAAGGTGAATTAAATGCCACTTGACCAAATGTCACTTAGCCAATTAAGAGGTAATATGCCTTTATCTGAAGCGGCATTCAAATTAGGTATTTCAAAAAGTTACTTATCTCTTATTGAAAATGGCAAAAGGCGTCTGTCACTAGAATTAGCTGAAAAAATGTCTAAGTTATACAAGGTAAGTATAGATGCTATTTTGCGTGCTTACAAGGTTTACAGAATGTCAACAGATAAAATAAATTTTAATAATAAGTATGATCACTCACGATTCAAGGAAACCGGTACAGGTTAACAGGGGGTTTTACTTATTTAACACCATACATGAAGCGCAACACACTGGGCTATGTCCCGATACTCCAGCAATGCATCCGGTCAAGGTGCCGCTGGTGGATCGGCGACGACTGCGCGGTAACCTGGGCCGGATAAAAACAAAGGAGGAATAATCAATGTTGAAATCTTTAAAAAAAGTATTCTCTCTGTTCAACTTAAAATCCAAAACTGGATGGGTAAAAGGAACCATAACGGGTTACACATATTGCATTAAGGCTTATCAAAATTCCTCTGAATTTGGTATCAACGGTGGAAAAATCTCTAAGCTGGAAATATGGAAAGATGGCATCTTATTAGTCAACTATGATAGAGATTGGGACATTCAACCCAGTACCATAGAACTTGCCGAGATTGTCAAAAAGCTCTTATTAAAGTTTGATCCGTCAAAAGAATATCTGTCCCGTGTTGCCGCCATATGAAGGCTATGTGCTAATTCTATTTTACTTGCTTTAATGTTTTAATTTCAGCCTCTTGACGAATAGAACGCGCTGCTAAAACATCAAGTATTTCAGATTGCTGGTTTTGCACTGTGATTATGGTATCTACTTTCGTTTCTAAACGGTCGAGTTGACCGGACATATCATAATATTTTTCTTCAAGTGTTCGCTGGTTTTCTAATAAGATTTGCTGGTTTTTCTCCAATCTTTGTTGGTTGGTCTTAAGTTCGGTAACATCGGTTTTTAATTCGGCAACATCAGCACGCAATTCTTCGACTGCAGCGTTAGTATTACCCACAATACGGACAAGTTCAGTAAGAACGTTATTAATCTGATCTAAACGGTCAATATCCATGATTATTAACTCCTTTCATCTGGATTTATAGTGCGGATGGTGCGCTCCCGAAGCCTAAATTGTTGCATTTCTTCACTGGTAAGGTCCGCTGGATGTATACCTGTTGAGTTGCAATAATCCATCATGGCATTTATATCAAAATATGGTTTAAATCCCGGTTTTGTTGATTGTTTAACCTTGTGAGGGTGTTTAGTGGTTAGAGAGTGTTTATCGGTTAATTGTAATTCTAATTCACTTATTCGGGATTCCATCTTGGTTTGGTTATCTTTAATGAACTTAAGTTCAGCGAGGATTTGATTAAGAACTTTTTCCATAATCATTCTCCTTTGGTATCAGGGTCAGACTATTAAATTATTTTACTATTTGTTTATTTGATTTGGATCTATTTAGCACCGAAATTTGGATGTCATGAGATTCAATTTTTTCTTCAATGCGGTTAAGTTGTTCAGTGTGGCGGTCAAGAATTTCAGCATTCTGCTTGTAACCATCTTGGAGTGCTCCAAGTATTTCACCATGATTATGCTCAATGCGTGTGACAGTGGACTTTACTTTCTGTACGTCGGTTTTTACGGCCATTAGTTCAGAGGCCAGTATGTCTTGGGATTTATCCAGACTGTCCATACGGGAATTTATATTTTGTAGTTGTTGCAGTACAAGTTCTTGGAATTTGTCGTTATCCATAATCATTCTCCTTCTGTACTAGGGTCCGTTTTCCATTCATCAAGTACAGTGCCTAATATTTTTAACTGCCGGGGTGATAGCCGTTTAATTTTATCAAATACCTGTTGAAGGTCCGGGTTAAGTGGCTCCGGCTCCTTATCTTCGGCAAAGAATTCAGCAAGGGTGAGGCCCAGGGCGGAGCAAATCAATTCCAAAACATTAACGTCAAGATTTCGTTCACCATTTTCTAATTTACTTATCATAGACTGAGATAACCCAATTAAGTTTCCAAGTTTTTCAGCAGATAGTTTATGTTTTTTTCTTAACGTACGTATTTTTTCGCCATAATCCAATAGGCCCACCACGCTAATAGTTTTATTCATTATTGTATTAAATCAAGAGAAAACCCACAATTAAAAGCTATAAATAATACAAATCGTACTATATAGCTCGTAGTTCCAATTGTAAATTAGTACATTATGTACTAAAATGGTATTAAGGAGGTGAGCTTTTATGCTCGGTCCACGAGTAAGATCCTTCCGCAAAAAGAAAAAGTGGTCTCAAAATAAACTTGCTGTTGAGTCGAATTTAAAACAAGTCATTATTAGTCGCATTGAACGCGGTAGCCGCAAAGTAACAATTGAAGAATTGCAAAAACTAGCCGCTGCACTGGGTGTAACAGTAGTTGACCTACTTGACGATAAACCGGCAAATAGGGAAATAAAAGACTACTCCTCCCTGGATGCAACAGGCACCGGATAATGTTACGCATACCACAATATTATTACAGGGGTGATTATATGTCTGACAACCCCAGAAGGCGCCAAAATATATGCCCTATCCTGCAACCATACATGAAACGCAATACATCGGGTTACGTCCCAATACTGCAGCAATGTATCCGGTCCCGGTGCCGCTGGTGGATCGGCGACGACTGCGCGGTAACCTGGGCCGGGCGGTTATCCAGGGGCAAGCTAATGAAGCAACTAAAAGATGATGACTAATTAATTGTATACCATAAAATGGTAATTGTAAATAAAAACCCCGGATATTCCGGGGTAGAAAGGAAGGTGATACATAATGACAGGTTCATTATTTAATATTAAAAAGATCTGCGAAAGCGCCAATGTAGATGAAGTAAACAAATTACTAGATGAAAGTTGGATTTTATTAGAAATATATTTTAATAACAATCGCGTTGTTTATGTTTTGGGAAAAACTACGGTTTAAAATTCGTCATCATGATTATATTCTGGTTTAGCCGGACTTTCATCTTTAGCCCAACCTAAAACATATCTCATCATTTCATTTGGAAAATTAGGGTGTTCAATAGCTTTATAAGTATTAATAAGAACCCAGCCAAGCTCTAAGTAATTATTAACCTGTTCTATGCGATAAAGTTCAACAAGTCTTTTAACATGGTGCAATTTAAAATTTTCCATATTTACGTCCCCCTAATCAATTTTTAACTATCAATTCCACACAGGGGACGGAAATCCCCCTAAATTTTAGGAAAGGAGGTGATTATGTGTCTGAATTAGTTTCTTCTTTTAATCCAGTTACTCCTATTCAAGATGTCTTTTCCATACTTGGAGCGTTTTGGGGTTCTTGCTGGCTGTTAATCTCTTTAGGTCTCGCCTTTTTGGTAGCCCCCAAAATTATACAAGCAGTCTTTGATTATATGGGGAATTCTAACGCCAGAAAATACGATCGTTACTACAAAAAGTATGGTAAGAAGCACCCATATGATCTAACCTAATAACCTAATTCATTAAAAGCATAAAACGCTTTATTCTTCTACCAAAATAATAAATAAAAACCCCCGGTCCAGGCGGCGGGGGCAACAATCAACTAACTTTTGATTTTTTCTCTTTTAACTTATTAAATATTTCGATGCGATCCAATAAAACATCTCTATCCCAAAGTTCAACGTCGCATTTCTTAGCATCGGAATAAGCCTGCTTAGTGTAATACTGATTCGTTATAACCATTGCCTTGACACAATTATGAACCGATTTGCCACGCATAACTTCACTTATTGCCTTAACTCCAATGTTTTGCTTTGCAGATTTTTTAGCTTGAACGGCAATACGTTCACCGTGGCGGTTTATAAGAATAAGATCAGCCCCTCCGTCGCCGGTCCTAGGTGTGGTTTTAACAGTGTATCCCATTTCTTTAAAGCGGTATTTTAGCCAATTCTCAAAGTCTATACCTGACATGCTATCAGTATCTAAAATACCCACTTTTTTAAGACGTGAGTTTTTCAAGATTTTAGGTATAGCGCCTATCAACCCAACTATTACTGCAAATATTAGAAATGGCAACATAACACCTAACATCTTAAATAGTAATTCAACCTGGTCTAAAAAAGTAATAATTTTCCCTCCCCTCAATGGTAAAAATATGTAGCCTGGACAACTACCATATTTCGCCATAGGGGGGGGGAATTCCTACCAATTACGTCAAAACGTCAAATTTCCGGTATTGCGCCGGAACGGAGCTGATACAAATGGCTAAGAAAGATGAAATCATCATTGAGCGGCAATACGCTGATCCCGAAAACGAAAATGAATATGAGGAAGGGGTGAAGGCCACAGAGGAAGCTTACATGCTTATTGCGGATCTGATTCGCCGACAAAAACAAAAAACAAAAATTAGTCAGTTAAAAGAAAGGACCGGATCTGGAAATGGAATCCAGAGAGATGTATTCCGCTTATGGCGGCAGGTTTAGTGGTTTGGTTTTATGTATGTTACGAGTTGGGAAGCAGATGGTAAGGAGGAAAAGAGGTTGAATAAACAGGTACGATCAATGCGCAAAAGTAAAACACCAAAAGTTCAACTTTCCCATAATCGGCATTGCTCATATGCACAGTGCCAAAATAGAGAAAACGGGAAGTGCGTCCTGGCTTGGCCGGACATTCATCGAGGCATTTGCCACAGCGCCAGAAACCAGAAATAAAAAATAGCCCTTTAAGGGCCTAAAAAAATACTCAACATTATTATACCACACGGGGGTGAAAAATTTGGACAAAAAAATAAATGATTTAGCACGAACACTATCATATGTGTTTGATGAATTATTTTCTATTACCAATGCATATAGCGCGTTCAGTAATTTTGATCCCGTAAATGGGATCAAACATATCTCATTTCACCTTAGTCAAGGTGAATTTATTAACCTTACTAAAAATATGATCACCTGTTTAGAAAACAGACAATCAAAAGATTATCCCTATCAGATGTCCGTTATTATTAACGGTATCAAATTCTACTGTTTGCTTAAAGAAATTAGGGAAATTGCTTAAAAATTGCAGGGACGGCGCCTGCAGTAATTTTATACAACCTCCTCTCCCAGGGCCGGGTTTTGGCCCGGCCCGCGAATTTTTTTAAAAGGAGTTATTAAAAGTGGCAAGACAAAACGGAATTCTGGAGATTATCAAAGAATTTTGGGCCTGGTTAAGGCGCGGCGGGAGAAAGCCAAGAGTTAGATAGATGAATGGTGGTTTTAGATTATGGTAAAACAAAAAACATACATTGATAAACGGGGCCGGGAATTATTTGTTGGCTCTTGTTCCGGTTACACTACTACATTTGGGACCTTTTGGAGATCAAAGTCAGGTGGGATGCACCGGGTTGTGTCAAAATTTATGCCCATAACAACTAAAGAAGAAGCGCAATCCAATCTGGACGCATGGGCCATAAAGAACGGACTTGTAGTTGGTGATAAACCATGAAATGCAAACGCTGCGGCCATGATTGCCCAAAGGTTTTTGGGTCTGAGCATGGAGAATGCCCACGCTGTCACGGGACAAGCTTCTACTGCCCCAATTGCGTGCAGAAGGGTAATTGTCGGTGTGGTTATGAGAAGAAGGAGGCGTCAGCATGAGTGCCTCAGAAAAGCCAATTTTTTTTCAAACCGAAATGGTACAAGCCATCATGGAAGGGCGAAAAACTAAGACACGAAGAGTAATAAAACCAGCAAAAAGAAACCACAGAGGAGGATTTAAGCAAGGTAATGGGTTATGGATAGATGGTTATGGACCTGAAGAGTGTCCGAATGGGCATATAAAGGATTACAGCGTTTCGTCTGTTTGGCAACGGAAGGATTACTATATAAAGGATTTTGCGCCTTATAAGCCGGGTGACATTCTCTGGGTGCGGGAAACGTGGGCATCTCATTGTGATGAGTGTCAACACAACCAGGGTACAGGATACAAGGATGCGACATGTATTTTTGTTGGAGACTGTGAGCGCTTTACATATAAAGCAAGTGATAACGTATGTCCAGGCGGCAAATGGCGGCCGTCAATCCACATGCCCCGTGAGGCTGCAAGGATATTCCTGAAAGTTAAAAGTGTTCGGATGGAAAGGCTGCAGGATATAATGCCGGATGATGTGCTCAAAGAGGGACTAATAGACGTGGGCACAGAAGTGAACGCACTCGATATGTTTGCAGAGCTATGGGATAGCATCTACGCCAAGAGTGGTTATGACTGGAACGTTAATCCCTGGGTATGGGTGGTTGAGTTTGAAAGGCTAACTGTTAAGGAGGTTAATCATGGGCAGAAAAAATAAGCGCCTAAAGTCCAATGGTGAGCAGATACAAACTGAGAAAGAGCTGCGCGAAGCAAGGCGTAAGCTGAGAAATTGGCAGCGCGAGGTTGGGCATCTGAAACCGGTATTGAGGTATGAAAGGCAGGCAGGGTGATGGGTTTATCGCCAACTTGCCATATGCGCGAGGCGCTGACCCCTGACCAGCTACCTAAAATGTTGGAATTTTTGGCCACACTTGACGAATACGGTAAAATAGCGCTCAACGCCGGTTTTAAGCCAGATGTAAGTAGCTTCCTGGTAAAGTATAAGAAAATAAAAGCCGGTTACAAAAGAAATGTCGGGAAATGTAAAAACAAAAATCCTGACAAAAGTTTAAGAATATGCCTCTGTTGCGGTGCTAAGTTTAAGCGCGATTTGCGCAACATCTATAAGGTTTACTGCAGTCAAAGCTGTTTTACGAAACATAAAATTGCTGTCGTTATGGCCGAAAAGTGGCATGGTAATAATCGAAAAATACGAAGAAAAATATTGTAGTTCTTGTAAAAAGGAGTTTAATTCGGAACTTATAAATGAGTATGGGATCAAAAACTGTCCGTGGTGTGGAGAAAAGATAGAACATTCCAAAAGTTAGGAGGTTTGGTTTTGTCTACTTATCCTGAGTTAGCAAATTACTGCCAGATTGGATGGTCTACAGACTTGCAGAAGTATGGTTTAACTGTATCTTTATGGATCAATCCTTTCGAATGGGACTTTAAAGAAAGACTGCAAAAGACAGATACGTCCTTGGCTTATCTCTATAAGCATACTGATGGCAGCATTTATATCGCTAAAACCTACTGCGAACAGTTAAAGGTACACGAAAAGTATGGAATACCGATAGTAGGACCTGGCGAGGACTTTATCGATACAAATAAATTGCGAAGGAGGTAAGTCAATGAGAGAGATCAAGTTTCGCGCCTGGGACGTATATGGCAAAAAGATGCATGCTGTAAAGGAAATATCATGGAATGATGAAAGACCAATGGATGGTTTGCTTAACGATAACGAAGGCGGGTTATTTCGTGCATATCTAAACGAGGATTGTTTGGTTGACGGTAAATACCCAGAATATTTTATTTTAATGCAATTTATCGGACTACACGACAAGAACGGTACCCCGATTTATGAAGGGGATATATTGCAGCCTATTTTTGTTGGCAGAAAGAAAAGCCTCTATGAAGTTTGCTGGGATAAGGGATCAGCTTCATTTTATTTGAAGCCCCTTTGGAAAGAAGAAGGCGGATACTTGCTTTACAGGAATGGTGAAGGATATTCCCCCTATGAAGTCATCGGCAACATCTACGAAAATAAAGAGGACATTAAATGACACACTTTGTTAAAATGGCAGCCCCGGAAGGAGTGATTTAATTGTCTGGTTATACATTCAGAATTAACCAGCATAATGCCAGTTTACATTTCAGCAAAGACCCTAATGAAAAACAGGATAATTTTTCAGATAAATGGTCACATTACCAAATACTTGACAAGTTATTAGATTTCATGGTCGTCGATAGGGGTTTTAAGGTAGGGCGTGATCCTGAAATAGAAAAGCATTATTCACGCTTAAGTAAAGATCACTGGTACGGCAGAAAAGGTGATTTGGAGCTTAAAGCTCGTAGATACCCTGCAGGCTTTGAACTTCAATTCTTTCAGAACTTGGTCTTTAAAAATAAATGCGGCGGCTGTTATGACTTTGATAAGTACAATAAGATGCCTTACCTCATAAAGTTACTCTACAGAAATGAAATGTGGTATATTAAGCAGTTCTTAGATCAATTAGGATGTGTTGATAACTCTGAGCCTGTTTGCAAAAATGCGGAAGAAAAAATAAAGCTGAATTATGTCAAATGCTGGCATCATCCACAAACATCTATGGACTTTAGCCTGCAAGAGCTTGATGGACAGAACATTAATGAGAGTTATAACAACACTGACAAAGACGGAAAAACCATTTTAAACGGGGACATAAAATACTTCAGGGATCGCAAGGGACGCCTAATGCGCGGTAAGGTTTACCACAATATCAATAACATGTGGTGGGTAATTTTAAACCGTTATGAATACAGAAACCTTGCCTGCTTCGAACTTTTTGACCTTACACCTGATAATAATGCCAAAAAGATTGTTAGGCGCTCCGGCCATCATAATCCAAAGGCGCGATGGATGCCTACGTATCAGGAAATAAATGCGTGGCAAAAAGAGATGAAGTCAACAGGTAAAGAAGGCAGGATTAAAGCGGCAAATAAGTTTTTAAAATACCTTTACTCAATCGACTGGATAACAAGATGCTTTCAGTTTGTGTTAAAGGAAAACGGGCGCCTTGGCCTGGTAGAGCCAAAGGGTGCACCTAATTTTTCATTCTTAGGTATACCGAGAAAAGAAACAATTTACGAAACACCGCGGCCTATACCCCTTTACCCATCGCCACGGCATATGTCCAGCACTGAAGCCAGTTGGGTAAAAGGTTTGCGTGAATATGTTGTACATGGCCCTGGTCCAAGAATATCAGCATGGTTTTGCCGGGATAGCAATGGAGAGGGAATTTCAGCATACCTTTGGCCTGATGTCAGGGAAAAATTAATCAAGATGGGTGCTATGGTAATTAATTTAGAACCGTAAGTTAACAGGCATGACGAAAGTCGGCAAAAAAGCCGCTGGCCGCCTGCTGGATGGTCGGGAATGGAACGAGATGACAGAGGTAGATTGATATGTTTATTAGTTTTAAAGACCTGATAAAAGAACAGGCCCGTGACCTGGACTATAAAATATCCACCGCCGTTGCAGTTGTCAAAGAAGCCTTTGCCGTTTGCCGTCATCGCCCAGCCCTTGCCTTCAGCGCCGGCAAAGACAGTACTGTACTATGGCACCTGATACGGACCCATTTTCCGGAGCAAGCAAAACGTTTAGTGGTTATATACGGCAATACCGGAGTGGAGTACCCGGAGTGCGTTCAGTTCTCGCAGCGAATCCGGCAGGAGTGGGGCAACGGTAATTTCTATGAAGCCACGCCAGGCCGCACGGAAACAGATGGGCTTAAATACCAAAGAAAAATTACACAGACATATCCAAATTTAAAATCAGTAATTAAAACCAGCATGGATGTTGCTAAATTCCAGGTTAAAAATATTAAGGCTAGTGATTTTTACCAAATAGCCCTGTTTTGTCAAGTTAAAATGGTTAATGAGGAGGCATAACTAATGTTTTTTCCAGGTAAAACTAAAACAATACCTAATGTACCATTAAACCTTCGTGATGCGGTCATTATGGCCGTAAGGATACTCGAAGGAAATAATGGCCAAAACGTTGAGTTGGTTGGATCACAACCACATGACAATGGATGCGTAGATATTCAATACCGCACCAAAAAATTTACGGAACCGGAAGAAGTTGATCGGCAGCGTCAGGAAATAGAAAGATGGATACAGGATCATCCGGAGGAACTAAAAGAAGGTTTAATGTTCCTAAAAAATGCACTGGAACCTCTTATAAATATTGCGCAAAAATTAGGGTTGGGCCGAAGGTAGGGTAAATAAAATGACATTTACATCAGGCTTAGCGACGGGTCTTATATCAGGGATGGGTTTAGCATTTATAATTCTGTTTTGTTTGATTGGTTTTGTATTCCAACCAGACAAAACAGAAAACAAATAAAGGTGAAAAATTGGGGGATTAGTGATGGCACGTTCTAGAAACATTAAACCTGGATTTTTCCTGAATGACGTACTTGCTGAGATTGAACCACTGGGCCGGTTATTATTTGCCGGACTATGGACAATCGCGGACCGCGAAGGGCGTCTTGAAGATCGGCCTAAAAAAATTAAGGCTGCTATATTACCCTACGACGAATGTGACGTGGATAAGCTTCTTGACGAATTAAACTCCAAAGGCTTTATCTTGCGATATGAAGCTAAAGGTGAAAGATATATCCAAATAATCAACTTCCTAAAACATCAAAATCCCCATAAACGCGAAGCTGAAAGCATTATACCGGCACCAGAAGGTATTGGCACTATACAAGACACTATACAAGCACAGGACAAGCACCAGGCTAATATAGTACATTCATCAGAACAGCATAGAACCGGCCGTGCTGATTCCCTTAACCTGATTCCTGATTCCCTTAACCTGATTCCTGAAGAAGAAGGGGCAACAACCGACGCAACAACCGACGAGCGTACAATCTTAAAAACACTTAAAAGCGTGCAAAATTACCCCTTTGAGTTTAAAAAAGACCTGGATTTGATACGTGCTTTGGCTGTTGATTTCCCTGACGTAGACATTGGCTTTGAGACAAAAAAATGGGCTACTTACAAACTGGACAAGCCGCTGACGAAACAATCAAATCCACGTAGTCAGCTCAGGAACTGGATGGTAAAAGTAATTGAGTTTAAGAAAGGTGGCATGATTCGTGGACAACCGAAGAAAATCCCGGGAAACACTGGAGGATATTCTGCAAAGGATCACCAGCAACGCCTTGATGGAACGGGAACGGACTGGTCAAAAGAACCAGATTATCTCTGAAATCCATAAGGATTCTCAAACTGTAACTAACATCAGTCATATAATTACAACAGAACAGGTGCAGCTTGTCAGCCCCAAAAATACCTGTAACCCTGACCATTGCTTTTATGCCGGCCGCACTTACACAGATATTTTATACCTGTGCGACAAAAAAGATTTTAATTGCCCGCCGTTGCTATACGCATATAAAAACCAACTGGTAAAATGCGGCATATACGAGCGTTACCACTGGGCCACGTTCGAGAGCATTCAGCGACAAGGTATTCCTGACCAACAGGCTTATAAAACCGTACGGGCTTACGTTGATAGCCTTCAGGAAAACCTTAAGTCCGGGAACGGCCTAATACTAAAAGGCAACGTGGGCACAGGAAAAACATCACTTGCTATCGCCATTATGCAACACATGATCAGAAACGGGGATATAAACTGCTATTTTGTACCGCTTGCGAGCCTTCTGGATGAAATATTTACCCGCCAGGGTAATGATCGGGCTGAATACGTTGACAAGTTAAAAAACTGCAAACTGCTTGTGATTGATGATCTGGGCCAGGAGCACTCGGAGGGATGGGTGCAGCTCAAGTTTGAGAACATAATTTCTGAACGTTATAACCGCTGCAGGTCAACAATTTTCACGTCTAACTTGACCGCTGACCAAATGAAAAACAGGTACACCGAACGAATCATTGACAGATTCCGGGACAACAGTAAGATAATTAACTTTACCGGCAAGAGCTTGCGCGGCCAACTCCGGGCGGTTTAAACGTTTAATGTTTAGTGTTTTAGATAAGCCGGTACCTGTCAGTGAAATTATAACGGGCATGAGGAATTAGGGGTGGTATTGGCATAAATCAGTAAGTGGTATTTGGAGGTTATATGAACGATAAACAAAGGCTTTTAATTCAGTATATATGTGATGGCGATATTAAAAAGGCTAAACAGCAAGCAAGAATTATTTTAAATGAATTAACCACAGCAAAAGATGAAGCATTCAAGAAAAATATGCTCCGTAAACTTGACGCCAAACCAAATATGATTGAACTTCCGTATAATTTGCGTGAATTTCTTATTGCAGAGGATGTATCAAATTTTCCAGAAAGTCGCTTTGTATTACGTCCTGAAGAAGCAAAGATAGTTGAAAAGGTTATGTCTACAGTGAAAGCGTCTGAGCGGTTATCTGAACTTGGTATCTTATACCTACCAGCCGTAATGCTTTACGGTGACAGTGGTGGAGGGAAAACGATGCTGGCTCGATATATAGCATACAAAGCGAATAGACCATTTGTATATGTAAGGTTTTCCAGTGTTGTAAGTTCTTATCTTGGAAACACTCAATCGAATATTGCGAAGGTGTTCGAATATGCAAGGTCTGCTCCATGTGTACTTTGTTTTGACGAAATAGACGCTGTTGGTATGGCTCGTGGTCAAAAGAATGATGTTGGTGAAATGAATCGCATCGTTATTGCACTCATGCAGGAAATGGATAGTTTGCCTAACAACGTAATCATCATTGGAACTACTAACCGTTATGACAGACTTGATTCTGCACTAATCAGACGTTTTCCGATAAGGCATGAAGTTCGACCAATGTCACGCAGCGATATTAATAACCTTGCAGAAAGATTCTTTAAATATGCAGGCATCGCCACTGATGGATGGCTAAAAGACTGGTGCGATACTAATTTTTCAGATATAGAACCTGCTTCTACTGTTATCGAAAAATGCACGCAACTAATTGTTGATAGAATCATCCAAGAGATTGACACAAAAAAGTATAATTCCTAAATTAGACAAACTTGCACCTTGACAATATTGAAAAGGCGGTTAATTATAGCTCGGTAAAAGAGTTTACGGAAAAGGGCCGCATCATGCGGGAAATTGAAAATGAAACCCGTCAGGCAACCGGAATAGCCAAAGCCAATGAAGTATATGAAAAAGGCTGTGAGGACGGAAAAAGATTTTGTATTTCAGACAAAATAAAAGAAGGTGAAACAGAAGAAACATTGGCATTAACGCCATAATAAAAATAAGTTTAAATTTTATAATTGGCATGTTGTCAAATTTATTTTTTTTTATTTATTAATATGGTTTACAAAATGGTCAATGGCAGGAAAATTTTTTTTAACAGGCGTTGTAACATTTATTTTATTTCTAATTTTTTTTGGGGGTGGTTGGTATTATGGATGTAGATGATGAAATAAAAAATAAAATTTAATTTTGGCGTAAAAATAATTAAAATACTTCGTATTTATTTAACAGGAT
>Ga0207433_10011737_pt1 | contig 13277 bp, 9 predicted proteins | sample YelNatPaOPGAMG01_FD_187559 | JGI IMG/M metagenome (GOLD analysis project Ga0207433, IMG submission 187559) | Hot spring thermophilic microbial communities from Obsidian Pool, Yellowstone National Park, USA - OP-RAMG-01 (SPAdes) (version 3) | ecosystem: Environmental > Aquatic > Thermal springs >... | reverse complement strand
TTGAATTGACGGTTCGGATGAAATCCTTCGGAAGTCCGCATGCAGCCTCGAAGCGATTGAAAGCCTCGAAGGGCGAGGTCGTAAAAACGCCGCCGAAATCCCAAATCACCGCCTCGATACTCACGAGCCGATCCTTTCTCCTTTCAAGTCCGCGCGATTGTGCACGCGCATCCGATATCAGAGGCCAAAGGGAAGCCGTCCTGTTCGTCATGTTCTGGCGGAGGGGGTGACCGCCACATACGGGCGAAAACCCTAGGCAATACAAGGCTTTCTCGCATATCGGCTTTTGAGTTACCCCCAAAGTTACCCCCACCGCGCACGGCTCGCGGCCAAGCAGACGCGCCAGGAAGGCTTCGCGCTGGCCTACGCCAGCGCATGTTCCAGGGCTAGCCCGATAGCCGACCATGTAGCAAGAAGTAGGTGTCTCAATTGGTACACCCTCAATGCCTTGGCGCAAATCAGCATACAAAAGTGGCAGTGCCAATTGGCACACCCTCAATTAGCCTTGAGCAAGCGGCCGAATTGCTGAATGTCGGACGCCGCACGAATCGAGAGAACAGACCTAGGGTCAATTGACCCTAGGTTGAGTCTTGAATATGCGGCAAGGTGAGAGAACAGACCTAGGGCAAATTTGCCCTAGGTTAAGTCTTGAGCAAGCGGCCGAATTGCTATGCGGCCTGGCCGCAGTAAGCACGATAAAGAAAAAGTGCAAATTTGCACTTTTCCAATCAGTCTTGAGCAAGCGGCCGAATTGCATCTAAGTTGGCGAATGCGCGCCTTGGCGAAAATAGGTTCACAAAAGTAGGTGGGCCAATTGACCCTCCTTCAATCAGCCTTGAGCAAGCTGCTGAGCTGCTAAACGTTGGACGCCGCGCGAATCGGCCCGCTGGCGCTTCGGTCAACCAGACGGCCGCAGCCAGACGGCCGCGACCAGACGGCAAGGCATTCCTTCGAGGCATCCTCGACGTGAGCCTTCCCTGTCGCGAGTCCGGCCGCGTCGCGTCGGCCGCATCGGCCGGCCGTCGCGGTCCTACGGTCCGCCAAAAGTCCGAGCGGGCGTGGCCGTCCCGGTGCGCCCGCAATTGCGTATCGGGCCGACGCGGGTTCGGGCGATGCGGTAGCGTATAAACGCAAAGTGTAGTAGATGGCGCCCAGAGGGGCGGCATATGAAGACCACGATTTTAGGGGCAGTCCTGTTTGCGGCCGTGGTGGTTCCGGCAGTTGTTTGGGCGCAACAGGGTTTCGGTAGTTTTGGTTCGAGCGATGGTGGGTACGGCGGGTACACGATTATCACGCCCGACGGCAGCCAGCCGACTTTTGTTATGCCCAATTACAATGGCGGCTACACTGTGATTACGCCTGATGGGAGTCAACCGACCTTTATCGACCCGACCCCGAACGGCGGGTGGGTGGCAATTACTCCCGACGGTCGGTCCCCGACTTTCATCGAGCCGACGTTTCCGTCGGTTGGGGAGACATCTCCGCCCGAGCCCAACTGGTAAGCCAGGACCGAGACTCCGGGGAGGGCGAGACGTGCCAAGAATGAGAAGACCGACGAGGCCGCCGGCGGCTGAAGCCTACCGGCATCGGGAGGAAAGCCCCCTTCGACCCGACGTTGGGACTCAGGCGCAGTTTCGCAAGAAACAGCCGCCGGTCACCTATCGCTACGATTCATCGCTCGCGCCCGAGCTGAATTGGGACGGCCAGAATCCGGCGCGTGAGCGGGGCGAGGCGCTGATCGCGCGGATCCTCGAAGCCGAATCGCTCGAGGACGCCAAAAGCGCGGCAGCCGAACTCAAGGCGCTGAGCAAGCCGTTCCTGAACTGGGCGGGCAAGGCGGAGCGGCTTTCGTTCGACGTGCCGACGCTGCCGCTCTTTATTCATGAGCGGCTTTCGACCAAGGCGATAATCGAGACCCTCAAGGGCCATCGGCGCGACCCGCAGATGGAGCTTGAGCTGTTCGCCGACCCGCAGCATTCGATCGCCGACCAGGTGCTTCGCGCCTATGAGCATCGCGACAAGTGGGTCAACCGGCTGATCCTCGGCGACTCGCTGGTGGTGATGAACTCGCTGCTCCACTACGAGGGCTTGGGCGGGCAGGTGCAGATGATCTACATGGACCCGCCCTACGGCGTGAAGTTCGGCTCGAACTTCCAGCCCTTCGTGCGAAAGCGCGACGTTAGCCACAACGACGACGATGACATGACTCGCGAGCCCGAGATGGTGAAGGCGTACCGCGACACGTGGGAGCTGGGGCTCCATTCGTACTTGACCTACCTGCGCGACCGGCTGTTGCTATGCCGGGAGCTGCTTGCCCCGAGCGGCAGCGTCTTCGTGCAGATCAGCGACGAGAACCTGCATCACGTCCGCGAGGTAATGGACGAGGTGTTCGGCGAGGCAAACTTCGTCAGCGTGATCACCTTCGCGAAGACGACCGGCTTTTCAGGAAAGGTGCTGTCATCCGTATCTGATTACATCCTCTGGTACGCCAAGGATTTCGGACGGATTAAATATCGTCAACTCTACCGACCGAAAGAGGCGGGGGATGAGGGTGGTACGAAGTATCGCGCGGTTGAAACAATATCCGCTATTCCGGCGGGTAGATTTACGAGCGGCCGCCTTGCGACTTCAGATCAGCTGACGTCGCAAGGGGCGCTGGAAAGTTCACCTCAAGAGTTTGAGTTTGAGGGTCGTACTTGGCGGCCGCCAGCGGGCTTGCACTGGAAGACCACGGTTGAAGGGCTGCAAAGACTGGCCAGTGCCGGACGGGTTGTCGTCGAAGGAAATTCCCTACGCTACGTGAGATTCCTGGACGACTTTCCGGTATTCCCGGTTTCCAACATCTGGGACGATGTGGGCGGAATCCAGAATCGGTCGGAGGGCAAGCTCTATGTTGTCCAGACCGCGACGGTGGCAATTCAACGCTGCATGCTCATGACCACCGACCCCGGCGACCTAGTTCTCGACCCGACCTGCGGCAGCGGCACGACTGCATACGTCGCCGAGCAGTGGGGACGGCGCTGGATAACCATCGACACGAGCCGCGTTCCACTCGCGCTCGCGCGCCAGCGCCTGCTGACGGCGACCTTCCCGTATTATGAACTGAAAGACGAAGCGCGTGGACCGGCGGGCGGTTTCGTCTACACGCGCAAGCAGAACGCCAAGGGCGAGGAGGTCGGCGGCATCGTGCCGCATATCACGCTCGAATCGATCGCCAACGACCAGCCGCCCAAGGAAGAGATTCTCGTTGACCGCCCCGAGGTCGTGAGCGGAATCACCCGTGTAACCGGCCCGTTCGTGGTCGAGGCGACGATCCCCACGCCAATGGACTGGGAGGAAGTCGAGCGCGGCGGCGCCGACGATGCGGCTCCCAGTGAGGATTACAGCTCGTTCACCGAGCGGATGCTCGAAGTGCTGCGCAAGTCGCCGGTGCTGCATGTCGGCGGCGGCAGGGCGGTCAATCTGAAGAGCATTCGCCCTCCCGCCAGGACGCTCGCGCTCTCGGCCGAAGCGCAGGTCGCCAACGGCAACGGTAGTGGCAAGAGCGTCGCGATAGTGTTCGGGCCAGAGAACGGCGCGGTGAGCGAAAAGCTGGTTTACGAGGCCGCGCGCGAGGCGCATGCGAAGGGTTACGCGCATCTGTACGTGATTGGCTTCGCGGTCCAACCCAACGCGCGCAATCTCATCGAGAATTCTGACGCGGCGGTCGGCATCCCGGCCACTTACGTGCAGGCCACTCCTGACCTGATGATGGGCGACCTGCTCAAGAACATGCGCTCAAGCCAGATCTTCAGCGTATGCGGCCTGCCCGAGGTCGCGGTCCGGAAGGCCAAGGCCAAGAGCGGCAACGGGCGGCCGATGTATGAAGTCGAATTGCTCGGATTCGATGTTTTCGACCCGGTAACGATGGAAACCGAACATCGGCGCGGCGACGACGTGCCGGCGTGGCTGCTCGATACGGACTACAACGGGCTCAGCTTTCACGTTTCGCAGGCGTTCTTTCCGCGCACCGGCGCGTGGGAGAATCTGAAGCGCGCGCTCCGCGGCCTCTACGAGGACTCGGTTTGGGACCATCTGGCGGGCACGGTGAGCGCGCCGTTCGAGGCCGGCGAACACGGCCAGATCGCAGTCAAGGTGATCGACGATCGCGGCAACGAACTGATGGTAGTCAAGGGCCTGAAGGAATTGCGAAAGTAGGCGGAGGGGACGAACCGGCTTGCACCAAGGCGAACGCGACGAATCGTCCGGCGCCGCAAAGGAACTGGTGGTTATTCGGATCGAGCGCTGGTTCGAACTCATTGCGAACGATTTACCCGAATTGCGCGGCGAAGCGATGGGAGCCATTGCGAAGAGTCGCCGTCAAAACTGAAGTCTCTGTTTCAAAGATAGCCGATGGCGGATTACGAGGTCCCAGAGCCGATTCTTAACTCGCCGTTCGAGGAGCCAGCGTGGCACTGGAACATCGAGGAGGGCAAGGAGCCCGAGAAGCGTCGGGGCAGGCGCGAGGCCGGATACTGGTATCGCGATCCCAGGGCGCCGGCGGCGGACAGCGAGCACGAAGCGCGCGGGGTGTGGACGCCGCTTAAACTGGTCAATCGAATCCGCGCAGAGATCAAGAAGTGGCGCGAAGCCGGCTATCCGGGCGTTACGCGCACCACCCTCGACCTGCTCTCGTACTGGCGGCGCGACGGTCGCCAGCATCGGCTGTTCTTCGCCCAGCTCGAAGCCGCCGAGACAATAATCTTCCTGACCGAGGCGCGGGCGGACTTCCGCCAGGGCATCAGCGTTCCGCTCGACACGCCCGGCGAAGAGCGCCAGAACGACGGCTACAAGGCGTTCATCCGTTACGCGCTTAAGATGGCGACCGGGACGGGCAAAACCACCGTGATGGGGATGCTTGCCGCGTGGAGCATCCTCAATAAGGTCGCCGACAAAAGCGACGCGCGCTTCTCTGACACGGTCCTGATCGTATGCCCTAACGTAACGATCCGAAGCCGGCTGGGCGAACTCCGCCCTGAGGAGGGCGAAGCGAGCCTCTACCGGACACGCGATCTAGTACCAGAACATCTGATGCCAGACCTGACCAAGGGGCGCGTGGTCGTCACCAACTGGCACGTCTTCGAGCCGCAGGTAGTGCAGAGCGGCGGCACCAGCGCCAAGGTGATCAAGGCCGGCGAGCGCGTGGAAGTGCGCGAGACGATCACGATCGGGCCGAAAACAACTGTCGCGCGAGGCCGGCGATATCTCACGCCCGAGGAGTTTGAGCGCCAGAAGGCGCTCGGGATGATCGAGGTTGTAAGTGAAGAGCGTGACAGGCAAGGAAACCTCAAGCGCGCGAAGATACGATCGTATCGCTACGTCGAGAGCGCAACCGCGCTCGTCAACCGCGTGCTCGGCGAGGATTTGCGCGGCAAGCAGAATATTCTTGTTTTCAACGACGAGGGGCATCACGCCTATCGCATCCGGCGGCCAGAGCCCGATGAATCGGAAGGAGAGGAGTTCGGCGAAGAGGAAGAAGCGGAAGAGTTTTTCAAAGAGGCGACGGTCTGGATCGACGGGCTGGACAAGATTCACAAGCTTCGCGGGATCAACTTCTGCGTCGATCTATCGGCCACGCCCTACTTTCTGGGACGGGTCGGGCAGGAAACAAACCGCGTCTTCCCGTGGACCGTGAGCGACTTCGGCCTTACCGATGCGATCGAATCGGGGCTGACGAAAATCCCGCAGCTCGTGGTACGCGATCCGAGCGGTGCTGAGATACCGAACTATTTCAACATCTGGCGTTGGATTCTTAAACAAATGACGCCTGCCGAACGGGGCGGCAGACGCGCTCCGGTAAGGCCCGAAGCGGTCCTCAAATACGCTCATACGCCGATCGCAATACTGGCCGGCATGTGGGACGAGCAACGCCGGCAATGGGAGGAGCAGCGTGAAGACCCGCGCCCGCCGGTGTTTATCATCGTCTGCAAGAACACCCGCATCGCCAAGGTCATTTTCGAGTGGCTTGCCGAGGGCAAGCGGCCGACCGGAATTCCGCCGTCGCAGATCGAGGGCTTCCGCAACACCGACGGCCGCATCAACACGATCCGCGTCGATTCGAAAGTGGTTCAGGAAACCGACACCGGCCAGCCCAAGAGCGATGAAACGGCCTGGATGCGGGTCACCCTCGACACGGTGGGCAAGACCGATTGGCCCAAGGACAGGCAGGGACGACCGATTTACCCGGAAGGCTTCGAGGATCTCGCAAACAAACTTGGCAAGCCGCTCCATCCGCCGGGACGCGACGTGCGTTGCATCGTGAGCGTCGGGATGCTCACCGAGGGGTGGGACTGTAATACGGTCACGCATATCGTTGGACTCAGACCGTTCATGTCGCAGCTATTGTGCGAGCAAGTTGTGGGCCGCGGCCTCAGACGCTCAAGCTACGAGGTCGGCAGCGACGGTAAGCTCACTGAGGAGGTCGCCAAAGTTTTTGGCGTGCCCTTCGAGGTCGTGCCGTTCAAGGCGACGAAAGGTACGGCGCGACCGTCGGAAAAGCGCAATCACGTTTATCCGATTCCCGCGAAGGGACAATTTGAGATCAAGTATCCGCGTGTTCAGGGCTATCGACAGGCGATCCGCAATCGGGTGACCGTAAACTGGGATTCGATCGCGCCGCTCGCACTTGATCCGCTGAACATCCCGCCCGAAGCGGAGATGAAAGCGGCGCTGCCGAACAACAAGGGCAGGCACACGCTCTCCGGGCCGGGCGGAATCGTGCGGGTTGATCTCAATCCCTACCGCCGGAGCCTTCGTTTTCAGCAACTGGTCTTCGATATGGCGGCGGCGCTCACGCGCGATTACGTCGCGCAGCCCTCGTGCGAGGCTCCCGCGCAAGTGCTCTTTCCCCAACTTCGGGCAATAGTCGAACGTTATCTGCGTGAGAAAGTGCGGCCCGTTGCGCCGGCGGAGATCCTCGACGTGGCGCTGTCGCCTTACTACGGATGGGTAATCGAGCGTCTGGTCGGCGAAATCAAGCCCGATGCTTCGCAGGGCGAAGCGCCGCTGCTTCCGATCTACGAAACCAGGCGCGGCCCCGGCTCGACCGCCGAGGTGGATTTCTGGACCAGCCGCGACGTGCGCGAGGTCTTGCGCAGCCATCTGAATTGCGTCGTGGCCGATACCGCACAGTGGGAGCAGTCGGCGGCCTACTTCATCGACACACATCCGATGGTCGAGGCGTTCGTTAAGAACGACGGTCTCGGCTTCGCGATTCCGTACTTCCACAACGGGCAGCCGCACGACTACATGCCCGATTTCATCGTGAGACTGAAGACCGAGCCTCCGATCCATCTGATCCTTGAGGTCAAGGGCTTCGATCCGCTGAAGGAGGTCAAAAAGCAGGCCGCCGAACGCTGGATCGAGGCCGTCAACGCAGACGGGACTTACGGTCGATGGGAATATGCGGTCGTCGCCCGGCCGACCGAGATCGGAACGGTTCTCAATACCGTAGGCACAACGCGACATTAATCTGCTCCACGTGCCATCGTGCGTGGAGAATTCAAGTGCCTCAGTTTTGCCGAGCTTTAAAAGGGGCAAGCATGTCGCGTGGATCGGAACTGGAGTGGACCGACGCTACATGGAACCCGGTCTGTGGCTGTTCGAAGGTCAGGCCCGGCTGCAAGCACTGCTAACGCCGAATCCTTTGCCGAACGCTTTCGTGGAGTACGGGGTCATCCCAACGAGCGCGACTTCGACCTTCGACTTGTTCCCGAGAACCTCGACGGTTGCACTGGCGCTATCTCTCGAACACGAAGCTACGGGTTCCACGGAGACTCGCGCGGAATCGTCGCTGGTGCTGTTCAACCAGCGGGGGCGGGTATTGTGGAAAGCGCCGTAGGCGCGCCGCAAATGGTTCCGTGCCGTGAGACCCTGAAGGGCCTCGGTTGCCCGTTGCGTGAAATTCCGAGCCGGGCCGGCCGGTCCGCATGCGCCTCAACATTCGTGTCAAGCCGACATAGGCTCCAGGCTAGCCGGCTGCGTACCTACGCAAGGTGGTAGTCCATATGGTCCACGTGGCCTATGCATTACGGCTTTGCGGATAATAGAACGCCGTGTGATTTCTGGCCGCTCGCGATGGTATGCGCCAGCCGTAAAAAACGCTGGAAATTGCTAGGCTTTCTGCGGCTCGGAAAGTTGCATTCCAAATGCAGCTTCTATGGCGGATAGTGCAGAACCGGATTCGATCATAGCTGGAGTGAAGCGTAAGACGCGCCAGCCGAGCAATGTGGCGGCGTTGTATTTGTGGCAGTCGGCCTCGAAGCCACGGCCGCGGACGTGGCGGCCGGCAATCCAGCTTCCGCCTTCGACCTCGACGGCCAGCATCGCGGCCGGCCAGGCGAAGTCGAAACGCCAACGGCGTGGCGGAGCGAACCGGTATTCGTGGACCGGCTCAGGCAAACCAGCGGCGCGAAGGTGAAGCAGCAGTAGACGTTCGGCGTGAGATATCACGGCTCGCGAGCGGTAATTGGTTCTGGTGTTTTGCGATGTGTGGCGAGCAGCGCTTCGTTAAAATCCTTGGCGCCGTCCGGCGGATAGGCAACCAGGCCGTTGCGGCCTTCGTCGATGAAGCGACACGCGGCTTCGGTGGCGGCCTTGCGGCCGGCGGAGTCGGCGTCGGCCGCGACAATCACGGTTTGGACTTCGCGTGGCAGCTCCAGGTTCGGCAGGTTGCCGGCCGAGACGGCGGCCGCATAGCTCCAGTCCGCGAAGCGTGAGTCGCCGCAGTTCGCGGTCATCAGCGCCATCGCGTCTTCAACGCCTTCGGTGATGATTACTCGGTCCGTTGGCCGCGTTAGCCAGATAACGCCGCCTTTCACGCTACCAAGGCTCGCCTTCCTTGGTTCCACGTCGGCCTTCCGGCCGTCTGGCGTGATGTAGATGCGATGCACGGCCGTCAGGCGGAGCTTGCCTTCGCGATGGACCGCTACAGCTGCAACCAAGGCTGGTAAACGCGAACCGGATGGATGCGGACAGGCCGGATGGAAGCGGAGCGCTAGTGGCCAGTTTGGAAGGCGGACGCCGCGATTTTCCAAGTAGAGCTGAGCCGGAGTTCCAGGCAGAGGCTCCGTTTCGCGCCAAAGACGCCGCACAAGCTCGACGCGGTTACGGTCGTCAGGCTGGCGGACCGGCCGGATACTGGTACGCGGTATAGGTATCGGCGTGGATTGCGGCGCGAGACCTAGAGCCTCGACGATTTGGCGGTAGGAACAACCGGCGAAACAGTATAGGAGAACCCGACCATCTTGCCCTTCGCAAATCGAAAGTGACGGGCCTTTATCGTGGTGCGCTGGACAGAGCGCTTGCCAGCCGCCGCCGCAGCGGCGAAGACCGCGAAGGCGTGAAAGTATACAGTCCAGTGTCATTATAGCGCGTGATACTCAATGGCGGTGAGAACGAGCCGCACCTGGCCGCAAGAGCCGCAAACCACCTTGCCGGTCGGCGTGATCCAGTATCGAGCTACGCCGCACTCCGGACATTGCGGAAACTTAGGATTTACCGGCCGAATTGCCGAGCCGGTCCGCGAGTAGACCAGCTCGACGCCAGGTTCGTCACCTTCGCTTTGCCGGATTTCGACTAGCTGAGTCCTAGGAAAAACGCTGTCCACGGCCTCAACCGCTTCGAGAAGCTCCGGGTCGGGCTGGCCGCCAAGCTCAACAAGCTCGCGCTCGAAGGCTTCCAGCGCGGCCAGTATCGCCTCGGCGTCAGCCTCTGCCAGCGGGCGGAGCCGCTCGGCGAGCGCCCGCGCAGCCGGTATGCGGCCGCCCGGCAGCGTGTAGGTCTTGAGCCGGTTCAGAATGCTAAGCGCCTTGTCGGCCGCCTGTTGCTCGCGAAGGTACGCGAACAGGTAAGGTTTCAGGCCGCGGAGCCGTTCCAGGTCCGATGGAGTCAGCGCGCCTTCCGGCGCGTCGACCACTAGCTTGCCCGCTTCGACGGCCAGCCGTATATCGCGCTTCGCAAAGGTGTCGATTACATGCCTGTAATTCATATCTCGAACCGCCTGCGAGGCTTGTCATCCAAAAAACTTGACCGGACTGTATTATTTGACCGGACTGGCGCTTCTGACTGTTCAGTCAAGTTGTTGACCGAACTGATAAAGTCCTTCTCCGAGAAGGACTTTGTACAGTTTAGCCAAGTTTCTGGTGTGTTCGGGGTATCCCCCCTTGGGAAACTTGACCGGACTGGCGCTTCTGACTGTTCAGTCAAGTTATTTGGTAGCTGCCAGAAGCTGCGGCGGGGGAAGGTCTCGCTGCTACTCCGCATTACGCCGATGTGTTTAGCGGCTCGGCGAATCGTGCTTTCGGAGATTCCGGCGCGAGTGGCGGCCTGAATTATGTCTTCGACCGGCCGTGGGCCTGGGCTGCCCCGAAGTTGCTCCTGTACAAAATCCTTGGCGCGTTCTAGGCTCTCGGGCTTAGGCCCGCGCGGGCGTGGGGGATCAGGCGCGAGCAGTTCGTCGACGTTGATATCCGCCGCTGGGGCGGCTTCCCATTCGAGCGCCGGCGGCTCGCCGGTGATGGAAAATGCCAGAGCGGGCGCCGTGCGGCTCAGATTGTTTTTAAGGGGAGCGAATATACGGCGCTCGCGATTCCCTTTGTCTGCGGCTAATACGTGGACGGCGCGAGCGGCCGCAACGAATCCGATAGAACCTCCAGTGCGGTAAATCGCGGAAACTTGCTGCGCCTTATTGAGATGCGCGATGGCGAGTATGGCCACGCGCAGCCGCTCAGCCATATCCGCGAGCGGGGCGAGGATGGCGCGAACTTCTGCGTCCCGGTGTGAGTCAGCGGCACCGAGAAAAGCGCCAATAGGGTCGACAATAAGAAGCCGGGCTTGAACGCTTCGAACTCCTATCTCGATTCGCTCTAAGTCGGTATCGAGCGAAACAGCGCGCCGGCCGCGCTCGGCTTTCACGCCTTCAATTGCGTAAATGCGGTTGGTATCCGCGTCCAGGTTGCGAAGCCGCGGCACGATCGTGTCCGCCGTGCCGTCTTCGGCGCTGGCGATGATCACGTTTCCAGGCGCTCCGCCTGGCTGGCCATCCGGCCACCTCGAACCGCTGCTAGTTCGCGCCGCGATATCGAGCGCTAAAAACGATTTACCCAGACCGGGGTCACCGCTCAGGAGCGTTAATTTGCCGAGAGGAATTCGCCCCGGCCACAACCAGGTAACCATTTCAGGCTCGATGTCGGCCATTCTGGCGATGAGAAGGCCTACAGTCGCCGGATCCGGCGGCTTTGCGCCAAGTGCCTCAATCGCGCTCTCGGTGCCGTTGGCGATGGTGTCGGGGGGCCGGTTTTCGTTATTCATGGATCTGCCCTTTAGCGTCCTGGATGAACGCGGCCACGGCGTCTGCGGGCCAAGCTGTAATTGCCCCCAGCTTTACCGGTCGGGGAAATCTGCCGCCTGCTACCCAGCGCCAGAGGGTAGCCCTGCTAATGGGAATAAGCTCGAGGACTTGCCGCTCGCGGAGTAATCCTTTTGGACTTTCTTTTGTGTCCATCGCCGTCACCTCCAAAAAAAAAGGACCACGGCACACCCATGCGGGTGGTCTTGGTCCTCCTAGTGTGGCGCGAGACTTGCGGGTGCAAGTCGCGTGCCAATAACGCCATTTTAAACATCGTCGCGGTGGACGTCAAGATGACGCGCGCGCCATCACTTTGTCGCATTCGCGCGAAGGGGGACAATCGCCACGCCAGCGGCTAAAAAGCCAAGGAAACCGGCCTGGATTCGCATTAGGCGCATGCGCTCGGCGATGCGTGCGGCTCGCTTGTAGGCAGCTCGAACGCCGTTTCGTTTGGTATGGGCGGAAACGCGAAGGGGTGGAAGCTCACCCGCTCGCGGTCAATCAGACGGCCGCTCCAGGCGGTAGGAAGGGTTCTCGCGCCGGTCTAACCGGCGCGTGACCTACTCGCGCTGATGCCTACCGAAGGGGATGGTATCCAGGGCGCACGCCGGCCTAACCGGCGCATGAGATTCTGGCTCGACGTATCAGGGCTTCGCGCCGGTCTAGCCGGCGCATGCCCTAGGCAAGCTGTTCGTGCAAAGGTGGGCTTAGGCCGTGGGCGTACCGCTCCGCAGCGGAATTACCGTGCCGCCCCGCGCCAGCCCGTCAAGGTAGTCCGCCCAGGCCTGCATCATCCGCCGCCGCTCGCTAAGGTACTCCGCGCGATTGTAGGCGCCCCGGACTTCGTCGCGTTCGGCATGGGCAAGCTGGCGCTCGATTGCATCCGGCGGCCAACCCATCTCGTTAAGTAGCGTCGATGCCATCGTGCGAAAGCCGTGCGCCGTCACCTGGCCGCGCCCATAGCCCATGTAGCGGAGGGCCGCGACGATCGTGTTCTCGCTCATCGGCCGGTTGGCGCTTCGCGCCCCGGGAAAGAGATAACGTCCGTTGCCGGTCAGCGGCTGGAGTTCGTGGAGTACTTCAAGCGCTTGTCGCGAAAGTGGGACCAGGTGTTCGCGCCGCATCTTCATGCGCTCTGCGCCGATGCGCCAGATGTTTTCGTCAAGGTCAAACTCCGACCATTCCGCCTTGCGCAGCTCGCCCGGACGAACGAACGTAAGCGCGAGCAATCGGAGCGCGCAGCGCACGATGAAACTACCCTTGTAGCCGTCGATAGCGCGCATCAGGCCGGCCACGTCGGACGGTTTCGTGAGCGCCGCGTGATGGCGCTCCGGCGATGCCGGCAATGCGCCGCGCAAGTCGGCGCTTATGTCCCGCGGCGCACGCCCGGTCGAAACCGCGTACCTGAAAACCTGGCCGCAAATCTGCCCAACCCGATGCGCGACTTCCAGCGCTCCGCGCGCCTCGATGCGCCGCAGTACGGCCAGTAGCTCGGGAGCCGCAATCTCGCCTACCGGCCGCGTGCCGAGCCACGGGAACACGTTCTTTTCGAGCCGCTGGATTACCGTCTCCGCGTGCTCCGGGGTCCAGTCCCTCGAGAACCGCTTGAACCATTCGCGGGCTACGCCCTCGAAGCTTTCAGCACCCGAGCGGCGCGCTTTCTCCGCCTTGCGCTCCGCACCCGGATCGACGCCACGTGCGAGCGTCTGGCGCGCCTTGTAGGCGAGTTCGCGGGCCTGCTTAAGCCCGATCGTGGGATATACGCCAAGCGAGAGAGTTTTTGCCTTGCCGCCGAACCGGTACTTGAGCCGCCACCACTTGCCGCCGCTTGGCGAAACCAGAAGGAACAGCCCGTAACCGTCAAACAGCTTGCGCGGCCGTTCGGCCGCCT
>Ga0207433_10011728_pt1 | contig 13282 bp, 9 predicted proteins | sample YelNatPaOPGAMG01_FD_187559 | JGI IMG/M metagenome (GOLD analysis project Ga0207433, IMG submission 187559) | Hot spring thermophilic microbial communities from Obsidian Pool, Yellowstone National Park, USA - OP-RAMG-01 (SPAdes) (version 3) | ecosystem: Environmental > Aquatic > Thermal springs >... | reverse complement strand
CCAATATTATTAAATATATGAAATTGGAGCTTGAGCCCATTTTAATATATTTAATAATATTGGCAAAAGTTTTACGACCCTCAGCGACACAGTCGGCTAAAACCTCTAAGTTTTTTTCTAAAAGAATTATTTGAGCAGTTTCCTTGGCAATATCAGTGGCGTTGTCAACAGAAATGCCAACGTCAGCGGCCTTAAGACTCGGGGCGTCATTAACCCCATCGCCCAAGTAGCCGACCGTATGACCTTTTCGCTTAAGAGCTTTGATGATCTTTTCTTTTTGGAGGGGATTAAGCCGCGAAAAAATATTGGTTTTTTCGATTTTTCGCTCGAGATCGAAATCCGAAAGTCTATCAATTTCTTCGCCCCCAAGAACGCCGTCAATTGGAATTTTTAGTTCCGAACATATTTTACGACAGACGAATTCATTATCGCCAGAAAGAATTTTAAACTTAATACCCAAAGAATTCATTTGCCTGATGGCATTGGCCGCCGTTGGCTTCGGCGGATCTAAAAAAGCAACAAAGCCGGCAAAAGTTAGCTCTTTTTCGTCATCATCGGTGTAATCTTCTTGGCTTCCAATCTTACGAGAAGCGATGGCTAAAACGCGAAAGCCTTCCTGGCTAAATTGCTCATATATTTTTTCTAGGCGCTTTTTCATTTCTTCATCGAGGGATAAAATTTTTCCGTCAAGAAGATAATTTTTCGAGCGTTTAAAAATTTCCTCGGGAGCGCCTTTGCTGATAAGTTTTAGAAAGCCATTTTCCTCAATAATAACCGACATAATCCGGCGGTTAAAATCAAAAGGCAATTCATCGATTTTTTTTATGGCGGTCAGGTCGAAAGTTCTATAATTCAAAATCGCATTATCCAGCAGATTTTCGAGTCCCGATTGATAGTAGCTGTTAAGGAAAGCCAATCTTAAGATCTCGTCATTTTCCTTTCCATTGGCGTCGCAGTGTTTAACTAAAACGATATCATTAATAGTGAGCGTTCCGGTTTTATCAGCGCAGAGAACATCCATGGCTCCAAAATTTTGAATTGACGCCAATTCCTTGATGATGACTTTTTTTCTTGCCATATCAATCGCTCCCTTAGCAAGATTGATGGTGACGATCATCGGCAGCATCTCGGGCGTCAAGCCGATAGCAATGGCTAAAGAAAAAAGCAGGGCCTCGATAATATTGCCTTTAAAAATCGCATTAACAACAAAAATGAAAAAAACGAGTAAAAAAGTAAAACGGATCATTAGCCAAGTAAATCGATTAATGCCTTTTTGGAAGGCGGTTTCATTAACCACTTGGGCGGTTTCTTTAGACAGTTTGCCAAATTCAGTGGCCGCGCCGGTTTTAAGGACGATCGCCTCACCGAAACCGCTGGCCACTGAAGAACCCATAAAGGCGAGATTGGGGTTTTCATAAGACGAGGAAGAATTGACGCTTGATTCTTGGACACTTTTTTTAACCGGGAAAGATTCGCCGGTGAGCGCCGATTGGTTAATATAGAGATCATTACTTTTGGTGATTTTTACGTCAGCCGGGACCATTTTCCCAGCGGTTAGTTCAATTTTGTCCCCGGGAACGATTTCTCTTATGGGTAGCTCGACTGGTTGCCCGTCCCGATAAACACGGGCGGTAATTTTGACCATTGAGCGCAATTTTTCGGCAGCTCGAGAGGCATTATACTCCTGAATAAAAGAGAGAACGACACTGAGAATCGCTATGGCAATAATTATCCAAGCATTGATCTGCTCCCCGAGGGCAAGCGAAATTATCGCCACAAAAATCAAAGTGATAATTAAGGGATTGAAAAATTTTTTAGCAAAATGATAAAAAGCGCTTTTTTTATCACGGCTCGTAATTTCGTTTGGCCCAGATATTAAAAAACGGCGATTGGCTTCAATCTGGCTTAAGCCTTGGTTTATATCCATAACTGCCCCTATTTAATTATAATTGATTGGTTTTCCCATTTCCAATAAGGGCCAAATATTGCCATCGTTAAAGATTGATGATAAAATATTATTGAGGAAATTATGCAAGAAGCTGATCATAAAGAAATTGGCCGGAAATTAAAATTGTTTAGTTTTTCCAAAAAAGTCCCTGGAACCTGTTACTGGTGGCCCAAAGGGGCTTTGCTTTTTGATTCGATTGTTAGTGATCTCAAAAAAGAACTTAAAGAGCAAGGCTATTTAGATCTAAAGACGGCGCCCATAATTGATTTGGATACGCTTAAAGCCAGCGGCCATTACGATAATTTTCGCGAAAAGTTATTTTTTACTGGCAACGAAAATGAAATGAAGAAAAATAAGGTTAATTGGTGTCTTAAACCAATGAGTTGTCCGGGGTCAGTCAAAATTTTTAACGAAGAGATGCGCTCCTATAGAGATTTGCCGATAAAATTTTCCGAGATGGGTACGGTTTTTCGCTACGAACAACCAGGCGAAGTCAATGGGCTACTTCGGACTCGGGTAATTACTCAAGATGACGCTCACATTTATTGTCTCACCGATCAGATCGAGCCGGAACTTTTGAAATTAATCGATTTTGTGCAAAAAACTTATAAGCGGTATGGCTTTGACGAAATTCGGGTGGAACTTTCCACTCGGCCCGAAAAGTCAATTGGCTCTGATGAGCAGTGGCAGAAAGCCGAGGCAGGTCTGGTCAAAGCCCTCAAAGACGCTGGAATTAAATACAAAGAAAACAAAGGCGAGGGCGCGTTTTACGGTCCGAAAATCGATTTTCATATTAAGGATTCGATGGGGCGCTCCTGGCAGATGGGGACGATTCAGTTGGATTTTGCCACCGCTGAAAGATTGGAGGCGAACTACATTGATAAAGATGGTTCAAAAAAGCATCCGGTGATTATTCATCGGGCAATTTTGGGTTCGATTGAGCGTTTTATCGCCGTTTTATTGGAACATACAGCTGGCGCTTTGCCATTTTGGCTTTCTCCGGTACAGATTTCTATTTTGCCCATTGCTAGCCGACATTTAAAATATGCCCAAAAAATAAGAGATAGGATAAAGGATAAAGAATTTAGGTGCGAGATTGATGAAAGGGATGAAACTTTAGAGAAAAAAATAAGAGATGCCGAAATCCAAAAAATCCCTTATGTTTTAGTAGTAGGGGATAGAGAAATCAAAGAAAAAAATGTTACTGTAAGAACCCGAGGTCAGAAGGGGCTCAGAAAGCAGAAAATCGAAAATTTTATCAAAGAAATAAAATAAAAACCTAACAAAAATTGACTAATCTAATAAAATCAAAAGAGGGGCGATGAAGAAAATCTTAAGAATAATTTTAATCTTAAGTTTATTGAGTCTTTTTACCTTTTTAGGGCAAGATTTTAAGATCCCCAAGGCCCAGGCTGGCGAAGTGCTTTTAGATAATTCTATTACTAAACCCTATTATCTCAATCAATCTGGCACGACCTATAAATTAACCGCTGACATTACCGCTGACGGCACGGCATTCATCGTAGACGGCGACAATATCACTCTTGATCTCAATAACCATAAAGTTGTCTTCGGCAATGTGAATGCCACCGGTATTCCAAACGCTGATTTTGAAGAAGGCACTGGCACCACACCTACTCATTGGGATTTAAGCCTGGCTCCTAATGCCAAACGCGCTCCTACTTCAGAAATGCCCTTAGTGGGTAATTGGTTATTAAAGTTTGACCAACCTCCCGCAACGCAAGAGATTATTTCGGATTGGGTAAATTTACCGCAAGGTAACCGAACATTTATGGGAATGGTAATTGTTAAAAGCTGCTGGGGTTGTATGCATCGAATTAAAGTCGAGGCAGAAGATGGAACAATTGTTTCTGAGGCCTCAAGCGATAATGTGGAAAGAGCGCCAATGATAACCACGCAATTTAAACCGGCAACTGCTGGTAATTATCGTTTGCGCATTGCTTTTGAGAATCCAGCCGGCCGTAGTTCTTGGATTGATTATGCGGATATTCGTCCGGCGTATGATTCGGGAATAGTAATGAGAACATACTTTGATGCCATTCGAACTCCCGACTTAGTTGGTATGCCGAATCCAGGAACGCATAAGAATATTGTGATTAAAAATGGCCGTATTGTTGAGGGTGCGGGAAAGGGCGTGAAATATCGTGCAATTCATAAGTCTGACTCCGGCTATCTAGAAGTCGATCACGTGTACACAGAAGTTTCCGGTATCGATGCCTCTAATTTTTGGGGAGAGTACTCCAGTAATACGGTTATACATGACAGCAACTTCACTAACCACGCTGCCTATGTAATCAACCGAATGGCCTTGGATAACTTTCCGGTTTATATCGGTTCGGACAGTAAATTTTACAATAACACCATTGAGGGAGGCCAGGGCGGAGTTTCTACCCTAGGGTTCAGCAACATTGAAATTTATAATAATACCTTTAGAATAAATGCCACCGTTTCTAACCACTACGCCGTCACTACATACAAGTCCAATAATATTACTGTGCATCACAACCGTTTTGAAAGCGGAATCGGCCCGGGAATAATGTTTAGTTCCCAGACGGCTAATTCTACCATCCACGATAATTATTTTAATATTACTGCTATGCCCTGCGATGGGGAATATGAAACCAGCTTGACAACGCCTGTCATACGTATCACTGATTATCAAGCAGGCAACACTATTAACAATAAAATCTACAACAATATGATCATTGGAACCGCACCCGACTATTCATCCCAATTTCCGCGATGCACCCCTACAATTATTGGCCTGCGGATGGATCACAGCGGTTCGGGTAATGAATATTTTAATAATACCGTCAAGGTTATGGCAGCCAGCAGTAAATCAGTGGCTCAAGGCATCAAATGGGGTTCGATAAACCCAACCAATATCACGAATAATTATATTGAAAGTAATAATTTGAATATGTGGATGGGTACAGATTATACTGCATGCAGCGATGGCAATTTTGTTTCCAATACTTTTGTTAAAGGTGCCAACCCGATTGATTACCATACGTTCCGAATCGGGTACTGCTGCGGAATTAATGCCGAAAATAATACCTTTTTGGACACTACTTTCGCTAACGGCGCGAGCATGGATAATATCATCTGGGGCGTTGGCTCAGGCGGTGGTGCTTACAGTTACACAATGAAGTGGTATTTGAATATTAAAGTAACCGATGGTACAACGCCTATTACTTCTGCCCAGGTTAATATTAATGATAAAGATAATCAGAGCGTCTTTTCTGGAATTACTGACGCTGGGGGTAAAATTAATAATATTGTGCTAAATCAATTTTATCGCAGTGGTAATGTTTTACCATTTAGTTCTAGTTATACCTATTCCACTCCCCACACAATCACCATTTCCAAATCTGGCTATCCAACCGAGACAAAGACTATTACCATGGATTCAAGTAAAGAGATGACAGTGATTTTAGATGGTACTGACAATGAACCACCGATTATTTCTAATGTCATGGCTTCGAATATCACTCAAAGCTCTGCCACTATCTCTTGGCAGACAGATAGAGAAGCAGATAGCAAGGTTGAGTATGGCTTAGATACAAACTACGGGACCACCTTAACTGAAGCTAATTTAACCACCAACCATTCTATCAATCTGAGCGGACTTTTTCCTACTACCTACCATTTTCGGGTTACTTCTAAAGATGCCTCTGGCAAAGAAAATGTTGGTGGGGATCACACTTTCTTCATTCTTCCTTTGGGTGTCTCGTCAGTCAGCCTTACTAAATCTGTGGATAAGATCTCCGCTTCTTCTGGTGAAATTCTGACTTACACTATTAATTACACTGCCAATAAAGATATCCTTAATGCCATTCTCGAAGATCTAATTCCCAATGGCACCACTTATGTTGCCAACTCTGCTACGGGTGGCGCCACATTTGATGGCACGAAAGTTATCTGGAATTTGGGAAACCTTGACCCGGGGGCCAGTGGTAGTGTACAATTTCAAGTGAGGGTGGAATGAGGTATAATTTAATCAAAGGAGAGACAACGAAAAAGCGTTTAATTATTAGTTTATCTTTATTAATAATTCTCGCTCTTGTGGTAGTGAGTATTTTTTCTAGTTCTCAAAAACAGGCCAAAGCGCAGATGTCTTATGACCAAATAGAAACTTATGGGACAATTAATTCGGCCAGTATTAAGATTAGGCCGATTCCAACAGAAGTTACGAAAGCCAATCTTTTCTATCGCAAGCAAGGGACGAGTCAGTGGAAACAAGGGCTTGATCCAGTCATTACGGTTGCTAACCACTTTTTAGAAGATGGGCCGGTAGGAATTGATAAGAATACTGATCCTGAATTATTTAGCACCGGCCATTTATATGTTATTGCTGAAGAAAAAGCGCCGATGATCAGACGCCTTCATGGAAGCATCATGTACTTGGATCCGTTGACCACTTATGAAATAAAGGTTGAATTAAAAAGGAGTGATGGCTCTGTTTATGATACAATTACTTCCCAGGTAGCAACTTGGGCTGACCAGTATCCCTTTGGTCAACCAGGAAGCAGTGGAAGAACATTGTATGTTTCCAATAATGCCGGCGATTATAGCTCTATTAATTCAGCCTTAGATGCGGCTGACCCAGGAGACATTATTGTGGTAAGACCGGGCACATATTCATATAATATTCAAGTAACGCCTGAAAGATCTGGCGAAGATGGGAGGCCAATCACAATTAAAGGTTATGGGGCCAAACTTGAAGACCCTAATGGCCCAGTAAGAGATTGCATTAGATTTTATCCCGGGGCTCATGACGTAATTATTGAAGGTTTTGAAATTGGAGTTTTTAATACCAGTGTTCATGTATATTTTGATGGTGCTAATATCTCTCGGATTATATTGCAAAATAATAAGATTGATCTTACTGGAACGGCTGGACCCTCGATTAGAAAAACAATTGCCGGTGTGACTGAAAATATGAATAAAATTCTCATTCAAAATAATACTGTGCTTTCAACCAATACTGATAATGGTTTTACAATCTATCTAACTCATACTGGGGTAGGGGCAAGAGGAGTGGTGATTAGAAATAACTATTTCAAAGTGGGAAGCTGTCAGGATGTTGCTGGATTCCGAGAAGGACCGAGGGAAGATTTTGATATCTACAATAATTATTTTGAAGGCCAACCTTCTGATGATGGGATTGAATTAGAGGGCGGGATTAATATCAATGTTAGATTTTGGAATAATACAGTGAATAACGTGGCTGGGACCAAGGGAACAATATCGCATACGCCAGTTGTCGTCGGCCCAATCTATGTTTTTAGAAATGTTTTGTATACTTCTCCTCAAGCCTACAAAATTGCCAGCAATGCTGTACAGGATGCTCAATCCACCTGTAATTTACCTAGCGCTTATAGACTTGCAGATTTAGGACCGGTTTTTTGGTATCACAACACCATTTATCATAATCCCGGGGATTTCAGCAATTTTCAATTTTTCCGCTACCCACATGTTTTAGAGCAGACGAACATCATACTTAAAAATAATATTATTTACGGCTCAAAATTATTTGATGGGACAAATATGTATTTACTACCACACCCCCTTGATGTTGATAGATATAACACAGAATGTGGAACTGCCAATAGTGGTTATAGATGGGGGCAGATAAACTCAGATTATAATATTTGGTGGGACGGTTCGACGACAACTTGTCCCAATTCTAGTGACCGTTCAAAACCCGATGACCAGTGCGGTCATGGTCTTGATTTACACAGCGTTTTTGCTGATCCCAAATTTATTTCCGCTTCCTGGCCCAATCCTGATTTAAAATTGCCGAGTACAAGTCCGGCTATTGATAAAGGTGTGATTTTACCCAATATAAATGATAATTATTCAGGCTCTGCCCCAGATTTAGGAGCTTTTGAATACGGTCAGTCAGGAATAACTCTTTCTAAATCAGTTGATAAATCTTCAGCTCAAGTGGGCGACATTTTGACTTATTCAATTACTTACCAAAATATTAGTGGCGGGGGATTAACCAATGCTAAAATTGAAGACCCAATCCCTTCGGGGACAACATATGTTAATGGTTCGGCTACTTCCGGCGGGACTTTCGACGGCACCAAAGTTATCTGGAATTTGGGAAACCTTGACCCGGGGGCCAGTGGTAGTGTCCAATTTCAAGTGAGGGTGGAATGAAAAGAACCTTAAAATTATTTTAACTAATGATAATCAGACCTTATCAAATTATAAAGGACGATGGGCTTGATAAAGTTAATGTTAAATATTCTAAGGAGGATTTAATTAAAGCCCTTTTCCATTTTTTTGAAAAATTGTCACGTAAAAGAAAAATTCAACTGGGGATAGTTCTTTTAATTGCTGTAAGTATTGGTATTTTATTTGCCAATAAATTTTTTAATATTTTTGCTGAGGGAAATGATATCTTCAATACCGCCACTATTTATTATAATGAAGGTGGGGTAGACAAGTCAGCTCAAAGCAATACGGTAATCACCGAGTTAATCACGCCTTCACCTTCACTCCCGCCTTCACCGTCTCCCTCGCCCCCGCCTTCGCCTTCACCTTCACCCCCGCCTCCAACACCATCTTTAATCCCCTCACCAACGACTCAGATCATGCAGATAACCTTAACTCTACAAGGCAGGACTGACTACTCAGTCAGTAATGGTTCGTTGCGGATTTACACTGCTGGCACCAATAATGTAATTTACGAGAACAACAATATCAGCTTGCCAAGCAACGGTCAAGGGCAAGTAACTGTTAGTGGTTTAATTCCCAATCAATTCTACGATTGTAAGTTTAAGGCACCTTATTTTCTCACCAGTTTAGTGGCCAATGTTCAATATTCAAACAATTTTGGCGCTATTTTTGGGGTTCAACCCGGAGGCGATTTAGATAATAACAATATTATTAATAGCATTGATTTTGCGATTTTGTCGAATAAGTGGGGCCAGGCAGATCCAATTAGTGACATTAACAAAGATGGCACGGTTAACAGCGTGGATTTTTCAATTTTAAATAGTAACTGGTTTTTACAAGGTAAATAGAGAGGGATTTATGAAAAAAAAGTTTGTTTTAAGCATTATCGCCTTTTTAATTCTAGTTTTTATGAGCGTCTTGGTCTATTCAATCCAGACAGGTAAGCTCAAACCAAGTGCGGCCGCTGAGCCAACGCTTTCTCTTAGCCCCGGTTCCTTGATGGTTAATGTTGGCCAGACTTTTAATGTCAACATTCTTTTGGATACGGCGGGGCAAGCCGTCGATGGAGTTGACATTTTTTATCTCCATTACAACCCCCAAATTTTAGAAGTCCAAGATGCTGATGCGGCAACAGCGGGCGTCCAAATTAAAACAGGATCAATTTTTCCAAGCTATTTAGGTAACACGGTTGACCCAACCACGGGAAAAATTTCGATCTCGGGGATTGTCACGCCGGGATCAACCACGGGCTATTCGGGCAGTGGCATATTCGCTACGGTTAATTTTAAGGCCTTGGCGGCCGCAACTTCTACCTCAGTTTATTTTGATTTTACTCCTGGCTTAACTACAGATACCAATATTGCCGAACACGGCAATCCTGGTCATGACATCTTAGCCGCAGTCAATAACGGTAGTTATACCATTAATAGCGGTCAGTCCTCGCTGCCGTTGCCCAGCACTCCTTCCACATCAACATCAACAAATTCCACATCAACATCAACAAAAACGTCAGCACCAAAAACGACATCAACTTCAACAATAACCCCGACACCAACTTTGATTTCCTCACCCACTGCCGTTAGTCAAACTCCAGAACAACCACCAATTATTGGTGGGGGGCCGTCGGTGAGGACGTCTGAGCCCACGCCAACCCAAATTACATCAGGAACCCCGATGGCTTACCTTTCGCCTGAACAATTTTCGCCGTCCCCTTCGGCTAGCCCCGGCGTCAAAGTCGCCGGCTTGAATCAATCGACTAAAATTGCCTTAATTATTTTTGGCGCCGGATTATTGCTGACGATCATTGTCTATCTTATTTGGAACTGGTATCGAAAAAGGAAAGCGGCTCCCGGCCCTTCTGATGACGAGCTTATTTGAAGATATTAATGATCTAAAAGTTGCCACTTGGTCCAAATTTCTTACTGTCAAACTTATTACTAATGTTATTGTTGGCCGCCATCAATCGGACAGGGCGTCTTTTTTTATTGATTAACCTATTGAGCAATTGCCATCTTCTTTTTTTCTCTTTAGCCGGCACATCATCTTTGAGTTTGGCGGCGGCGGTGCCGGGCCGGGGAGAGTATTGAGCAATATAAGCTTTTTTAAAGCCAATTTTTTTGCAGAGTTTAACGGTATTATTAAATTGTTCTTTGGTTTCTCCCGGAAAGCCAACGATAATATCAGTCGTAAGTTTGAGATCTGGAATTTGAGATTTGAGATTGGCAACCAGTTTTAAATACTGGTGACGGTTATATTTCCGATTCATTTTTCGCAAAATCTCGTCATCACCGGATTGCAGAGGTAAATGAAGCTCCCGCGGCCATTTTTTTAGCTTTGCCAGCGTTTTGATCAATTTATTACTCATATCATGAGGATTTGAGGAGATAAAATTAAATTTAAAATCTCCCGGCAGGTTATCGATGGTAGTCAACAATTTAATAAAGTGACGGTTATCAACTTTTCTATTATAAACGCTGGAGCGCTTATAATAGGAATTAACATTTTGTCCTAGCAGTAAGATTTCTTTAGAGCCGTTTTTAAGCGCTTGTTTAATATCAGAAATAATATCATTGAACGGTCTTGATATTTCCCGACCTCGGGTGTAAGGGACAGCGCAATAAGAACAAAAATTATCGCAACCCGTCATGATGGGGACAAATGCGGAGCATTTGTTCACTAGTTTTAGGTGATAGGTATTAGGGAATAGGGGAGGAATTCGGAAGTAGTCTTTGGTTTTAATGCCTCTTTTGCCCATCAGTCGGGGTAGCTTTGGTAGATCTTTTATAGCAAAAATTAAATCCACCTTTTTGGCTAACTTTTCTTTATCATGTGGCAAAACACAGCCAGTAATTAAAATTTTTTTGCCCGGCCAATTTTTTAATTTTCCGTAAATCCGATCAACTGCGCTTTGCCTGACTGAGCAGGCATTAACCACTATCAAATCAGCTTCTTTTTCCGAGCCTGGTTTTAAACCGCAGGACTCCAAAACTCGGGCAATTCTTTGTGAATCAGAGATGTTCATTTGACAACCTAAGGTAAAAATAAAATAGGTATTTAAATTAGACTTTTTCATAAGATAGATTATACCAGTAATGAGATGGTTTCTCAACGAAACCAGGCCCTCGCCATGGCGAGGGCCTGGTAACTAATGGAGGTTGGAGAGCTCTTTTCTGAGACCGCGAGGGGGACTCTTGGTTTGAATGAATTCCAGGCAGCTTTCGATCGCGCTTCTGAGGCTGGCTCCGCGCGGTAGATGAGTTTTGGCCAAGATATTATTGAGTGAGTGGTCACCGACAGCAATTCTTTGGTAGTTTTTGCCCAAATGACCGAGAGCCGAGCGAGCTTCTTCGTCAAGGTTTCGGCTGTCAATGATGACGAAGTCAAACTGCCGACCTTCAGGCAAAGAACTAGTTCGGTAATGGCTAAGACGACAGTCAAAGAGTTCCTGTTGGACCTGTTTGAAAAATTTTTCATCGTCTGTGACTACCAGGATTGTTAGTTGTCTAATCGGCCTTTCCCTCATTTTCTCTCACCTCCTTCCGGTGGCGTCTACAAAAGAGGCCCCTCCCGGGGCGCTCTTTCATCTGTCCGTTTGTTGACGGGTTTTTTTCAGGTGCGGATTATTCTAAGGTGATTGATCGGTTTAGGCTTCCTTGGGTGGTTTCGGTTCTTCGGTTGGCTCGCCGCCAGTTTCTGCTTCTTCGGCCTTGGCTTTGGCTTCGGTCTCGGCTTCAGCTGCCTGTTCCATTGTTTCTATCTGTTCTTTTTCGGTGGTGGCGGCAGCTTTGGCTTCTTCTTCCAAGGCGGCCAACTCCTCTTCGGAGCGTGGAGGAGTGACCTGAGCGACCACCGTCTCTGGATCATCAAGAACCTTGATACCCTCGGGGATTTTTAGGTCTTTGACAAGAATAAGATCTTCGAAAGTTTTCAGGGGGCTGATATCAACTTCTATTTGGGAAACCAGCTTTTCGGGCAAGCATTCGACCTCAACGCTCGTTTTATTAGTGATTAAGTTTCCTTCGAGTTCTTCAACTGCCGCGGAGGTACCAATAAATTCCAAGGGTATTTCCGTTTGGATAGTTTGACTCATATCGACTTTATAGAGATCAAGGTGAATGAGATGATCTTTGACAGGATCTTTTTGTAGATGGCGGATGAGAACCTTCATTGGTTTCTGACCCGGGACTTCGAGATTAATTAAAGTGGCTTCGCCGGCTTCTTGGGTAATTCTCCTGACTTCGCTGGCTGAGAGGACCAGAGGTTGGCTGGGAAAATTGCGACCATACAAAATAGCGGGAATTTGATCTTTCCCACGTAAAATTTTAACCTTTTTACCTAAAATATCGCGGGGCTCAGCTTTTAAGGTTGGTTGTTCCATAATTTTTGAAAGTCTCCGTCAAATTGTTTCAGGGCGTTGTGGATATCAAGAATATCGTCAAAAGAAATTGGGCTTTCTGCCTTAAATTTGCCGCGAAGAGTGGTCATGAAGAGCGTCATATGGCCATTGGCGCAGACAGTTTGGATGATGAGGGTGTGATCGAAGAGACCCCTGACATGAATCTCCCCCACCTCATAGTTCTTGCCGCAGACAGGACAATAAAGCTCTTTTTGAATCTGAGCAATAATCTCGTGCAAATTGGGCATTTTTCTCCTTTTGTATTTATATTATAGCATATCTCAGCTTCTTGTCAAATCCGGACGGCGTTTTTTTGTCCGGTCAATTGCTTGCTTTTGACGCCAATTGGCAATTTGAGCATGATTACCGGAAAGAAGGATTTCCGGCACTTTTTTACCCTTGAATTCCCGGGGGCGCGTGTATTGCGGGTATTCCAACAAATTATTTTCGAACGATTCAGACTGGAGGGATTCTTTTTTTTCAATAAAGCCGGAAATATGGCGCGAAACGGCGTCGATGAAAACCATGGCCGCAAGATCGCCTGAAGTTAAAACATAATCGCCAATGGAAATTTCTTCCTTGACCAAATCTCGGATGCGCTCATCGTATCCCTCAAAACGACCAGCAATGAGGATGATGTTATCTAATTGGGCGAATTTTTTGGTGATCTTCTGGGAAAACTTTTTACCTTGAGGAGTCAATAAAATAGTGGTTAGTTGCCTGCCTGC
>Ga0207433_10011725_pt1 | contig 13285 bp, 11 predicted proteins | sample YelNatPaOPGAMG01_FD_187559 | JGI IMG/M metagenome (GOLD analysis project Ga0207433, IMG submission 187559) | Hot spring thermophilic microbial communities from Obsidian Pool, Yellowstone National Park, USA - OP-RAMG-01 (SPAdes) (version 3) | ecosystem: Environmental > Aquatic > Thermal springs... | reverse complement strand
AATGCCGACATCATCGGCCTGTCCGGCCTGATCACACCCTCGCTCGAAGAGATGGCACATGTGGCGAAGGAGATGGAGCGCCAGGGTTTCAAAATTCCGCTGCTGATCGGCGGCGCCACCACCTCGCGCGTGCACACCGCAGTAAAGATCGAACCGAACTATCCGAGCGGCACCGTGGTGTATGTACCGGACGCCTCACGTGCGGTCGGCGTGTGCAGCAACCTGCTGTCCGCCACGCTGCGCGCCGATTACGTGGCCGAACTCAAGGCCGATTATGCCGCGGCACGCGAGCAGCACGAAGGCAAGAAGGGCAAGGCCAGCTATGTGCCGCTGAATGAGGCGCGCGCGCATGGCCTGAAGACCGACTGGAAGAAATATTCCCCGCCCAAGCCCAGGCTGCTCGGCGTGCACAAACTCGAGAGCTACCCGCTCGAGCTCCTGGTCGAGTTCATCGACTGGTCGCCGTTCTTCCAGGCCTGGGAGCTCGCCGGCCGTTACCCCAGGATACTCGACGACGCAGTGGTCGGCACCGAAGCGCGCAAGCTGTTCGCCGATGCGCAGGCCATGCTCAGGCAGATCGTCGAGGAGAAATGGATCCGCGCCAATGCGGTGTTCGGGTTGTTCCCGGCCAACACGGTGCATGCCGACGACATCGAGATCTACGCCGACGACACGCGCAAGAATACGCTGATGACCTGGCACAACCTGCGCCAGCAAACCAAAAAGCCCGCCGACATTCCGAACTACTGTCTCGCCGACTACGTGGCACCCAAGGAATCGGGCGTGCAGGACTACATCGGCGGCTTTGCCGTGACCGCCGGCATCGGCATCGAAAAGAAGATGCAGGAATTCGAGCGCGCCAACGACGACTACAGCGCGATCATGCTGCAGGCGCTGGCCGACCGCCTGGCCGAGGCCTTCGCCGAACACCTGCATCTGCGCGTACGCCGCGAATTCTGGGGCTACGCCCCGGACGAGAACGCGGAGAACGAACGCCTGATCTCCGAGCAGTACCGCGGCATCCGCCCCGCGCCCGGCTATCCCGCCTGCCCCGAGCACAGCGAGAAGGGCCCGCTGTTCGAGCTGCTGCAGGCACCGAAGAACGCCGGCATCACGCTCACCGAAAGCTACGCCATGCTGCCCACCGCAGCGGTCAGCGGCTTCTACTTATCGCACCCCGAGGCAAAATATTTTGCCACCGGCAAGATCGGGAAGGACCAGGTGGCGGACTACGCGCGGCGCAAGGGCTGGACGCTCGAGGAAGCCGAGCGCTGGCTGGCACCGGTATTGAGTTACTAACCAAAAGGAATCGAATGAAGCGCCTTACTTTTTTCCTGCTGCTCAGCGCGGCCCTCGCCACCACCGCCTGCTCCGGCCAGACCACCCAGGCCCCAGCGGGCTCGGACAAGATCACCCAGCTCGGCATTACCGACATCAAGGTCGGCAGCGGTGCCGAGGCGACCACAGGCAAGACGGTATCGGTGCACTACACCGGCTGGCTGTACGACGAATCGATACCCAACCACCACGGCACGCGCTTCGACAGCTCGCGCGACCGTGGCACACCATTCGAGTTCACGCTCGGCGCGGGGCAGGTAATCCCGGGCTGGGACCAGGGCGTGGCCGGCATGAAGGTCGGCGGACAGCGTACCTTGCTGATCCCCGCCAGCCTGGGCTATGGAGAGCGCGGCGCAGACGGCGTGATTCCGCCGAATGCCGCCCTGCTGTTCGATGTGGAACTGCTGGGCGTACACTGATCGCCCGGCAACAAACGGGAGGCTTCCCATGAAACGCATAACATTGTTCGCACTGGCCACGCTGGCCGTCGGCACTCTCCCGCCCACGATCTGTTATGGCCAACCGGCCAAAGCTGTGGCACCCGCCAAGTCTGCGGCACCTGTCCAGCCTGCCAAACCCGCTGCTCCGGCCAAGCCGGCACAGCCCGCGGCTCCCGCCAAACCTGCCGGCTCGGGCGCCGAGGTGATCAAGACCGATGTCCGGGTCGGCTCCGGCGCCGAGGCGACTGCAGGCAAGACGGTATCGGTGCAATACACCGGCTGGCTGTACGATGCGGGCGGTGCCGGGCATCGCGGCCTGCAGATCGACAATTCGCGCGAGCGCGGACAGCCATATCAGTTCCAGTTGGGTGCAGGCCAGGTCATGGCCGGCTGGGACGACGGCATCAGCGGCATGAAAGTGGGCGGCGAGCGCACGCTGCTGATTCCCGGCCTGGCCTATGGCACGATCAGTGCCGGCGGCGTGGCGATCCCGCCCAACACGCCGCTGCTGTTCGACATCGAGCTGCTGGACGTACGCTGAAAAAGTCCGCGCTTACCCGGCAGATCGCCAGGGTTATGGAGTAAAATTCCACCACCAGCACAGCCAGGGGAGAACCCAATGTTCCAGGTGCGAATTCATGGCCGCGGCGGCCAGGGCGTGGTCACCGCCGCCGAAATGCTGTCGGTGGCGGCCTTCGGCGAAGGCCATCATGCGCAGGCGTTCCCCAGCTTCGGCTCCGAGCGCACCGGTGCGCCGGTAGTCTCGTTCTGCCGCATCTCCGACCGCGAAATCCGGCTGCGCGAACCGATCATGGAGCCGGACGCGCTGATCATCCAGGACCCCACATTGCTGCACCAGGTCGACGTGTTCGCGGGCTTCAAACACGACGGCTATGTGCTGATCAACACCGCGCGCAGCTTCGATGAACTCGGCCTCGGCGAGCTCATCCAGGGACATGACCCCGCACACTGGTGCACCGTGCCCGCCACCGAGATCGGCCTCAAGCATCTGGGCCGCCCGATCCCCAACGTACCGCTGCTCGGCGGCTTCGCTGCGATCTCCGGCATCATCAAGCTTGAGTCGGTGATCAAGGCGATCAACAGCAAGTTCTCGGGCAAGGTGGCGGAGGGCAACATCGCCGCGGCCACCGAGGCCTGCCAGATCGTGCTGGCCGAAAAACAGGCCGCCGCGCAAGGAGCATGACATGCTGAAACAGGTCGAAGGATCGAAAGCCGTCGCCGAGAGTGTGGCGCTGTGCCACCCCGAAGTGATCTGCGCCTACCCGATTTCGCCGCAGACCCACATCGTGGAAGCGCTCGGCAAGATGGTCAAAGCGGGCGAACTCGCGCCGTGCGAGTTCATCAACGTCGAATCGGAATTCGCTGCGATGTCGGTGGCCATCGGCGCTTCCGCCGCTGGCGCACGCAGCTACACCGCGACCGCCTCGCAGGGCCTGCTGTTCATGGCCGAAGCCGTGTATAACGCCTCCGGCCTCGGCCTGCCGATCGTGATGACCGTCGCCAACCGCGCGATCGGGGCGCCGATCAACATCTGGAACGACCACTCCGACGCGCTGTCGCAGCGCGACTCCGGCTGGCTGCAGCTGTTCGCCGAGAACAACCAGGAGGCGGTTGACCTGCACATCCAGGCATTCCGCCTCGGCGAGGAACTGTCGATGCCGGTGATGGTGTGCATGGATGGCTTCATTCTGACCCACGCCTTTGAGCAGGTGGACATCCCGTCGCAGGAACAGGTGGATGCCTACCTGCCGCCGTTCGACCCGCGCCAGGTGCTCGACCCCGCAGAACCGATCTCAATCGGCGCCATGGTCGGTCCCGAGGCATTCATGGAAGTGCGCTACCTGGCACACGCCAAGCAGCTGCAGGCACTGGAGCGCATCCCGCAGCTCGCAAAGGAATTCAAGGATGTATTCGGCCGCGACAGCTGCGGCCTGGTGCAGACCTATTGCGCCGACGACGCCGAGACCATGATCGTGGCAATGGGCTCGGTGCTCGGCACCATCAAGGATGTGGTGGACGAAATGCGCGCCGACGGCCACAGGATCGGCGTGCTCGGCATCACCAGCTACCGCCCGTTCCCACTCGCCGAAGTGCGCGCGGCACTGTCCCGCTGCAAGCGTTTCCTGGTGCTCGAAAAGAGCCTCGCGGTCGGCCTGGGCGGCATCCTCGCCACCGACGTGCGCATGGCGGTGACCGGCACCGGCCTCAAGGGCTTCACCACCGTGGCCGGTCTCGGCGGACGCCCGATTCCCAAGGCTTCACTGCACCAGCTGTTCCGCGAGGCGGCGCAGGAAACGCTGGCGCCCGTGAGCTTCCTCGACCTCGACTGGAATGCGGTCAACAAACAGCTCGAACGCGAACGCCAGACGCGCCATTCCGGCCCGCGCGCGGAGAACATCCTGCACGACAAGGGCATCGCCTCGGCGGCGAAATTCGGCTAAGGAGGGTCAGCATGAGTTTCCAGCCAGTAAAGTTCTACCAGACCGGCACCTACACCGTCGGCAACCGCCTGCTCGCACCCGACGAGCGCAGTGTGCAGGCCAGCGAGCACCGCAGCAATTCGATCGACTCCGGCCACCGCGCCTGCCAGGGCTGCGGCGAAGCACTCGGTGCACGCTATGCGATCGACGCGGCGATGGTCGCAAGCCACGGCCAGCTGATCGCGGCCAATGCCACCGGCTGCCTCGAAGTGTTCTCCACGCCCTATCCCGAATCGTCGTGGCAGGTGCCGTGGATCCATTCGCTGTTCGGCAACGCGCCCGCGGTCGCCACCGGCATTGCGGCCGCACTAAAGGCCAAGGGCCGCAAGGACGTGCGCGTGGTCGCGCAGGGCGGCGACGGCGGCACCACCGACATCGGTTTCGGCTGCCTGTCCGGCATGTTCGAGCGCAATGACGACGTGCTCTACATCTGCTACGACAACGAGGCCTACATGAACACCGGCGTGCAGCGCTCGAGCGCCACGCCGCCCGCCGCCCGCACCGCGACCACCATGCCGGTGGGCAGCGAACCTGGAAATCCGTTCGGCCAGGGCAAGAACCTGCCCGAGATCGCGATGGCACACAACATCCCCTACGTCGCCACCGCCACCGTGGCCGACCTGCGCGACCTCGAATACAAGGTGAAGCGCGCGATGGGCATGCACGGCGCGCGCTACATCCACCTGTTCGTGCCGTGTCCGCTGGGCTGGGGCACCGCCTCGCACGACACCATCCGCATCGCGCGCATGGCCAAGGAGACCGGGTTGTTCCCGGTGTTCGAGGCCGAGCACGGCGAAGTGACCGGTGTACTGAAGATCCGCCACCAACTGCCGGTGGAGGAATACCTCAAGCCGCAGAAGCGCTTCGCCCACCTGTTCGGCAGGCACGCGCACCCCGACATGGTGGCACACATCCAGGCGCTGGCCGACCGCAACATCCGCAAGTACCACTTGGTAGACGAAGGGGCGGCTGGACAATGAACACCGCTAGAAATCGTCGCGCGCAGGCCCAAGTGCAAGGAGCCGCACAGTGAAAGACGAGACATACCAAATAGGTAGGCGAGGATTGAACGACAATGCGGTTGCGGCGAAGACTTACCTTCAGGTTGGTCGAAGCCAACACGCGACGCAGCAATTGGGCTGCACAGCAGATTTATAGGGGTGTTCTATGCCTAAGCCTTTTGCCATTACGCTGACGCCCGGCTCCTCGCTGGCCAATCTCACCGGCACCTGGCGCACCGAGCGCCCGGTGTATGTGGATCGCCTACCGCCGTGCAACAACGCCTGCCCCGCAGGCGAGAACATCCAGGGCTGGCTGTTCCATGCCGAGAGCGGCGATTATGAACAGGCCTGGCGCGTGCTGGTGCAGGACAATCCGCTGCCGTCCGTGATGGGACGCGTGTGCTACCACCCGTGCGAAAGCAGATGCAACCGCGGCCAGCTCGATGCGCCGGTCGGCATCAACTCGGTGGAGCGCTTCTTGGGCGACGAGGCGATCAAGCGCGGCTGGAAGTTTGATGCGCCTGCCGCCGCCTCCGGCAAGAAAGTGCTGATCGTGGGTGCCGGCCCGTCGGGCCTGTCCGCGGCCTATCACCTGGCGCGCATGGGCCATCAGGTGGAAATCCACGAAGCCGGTCCGTATGCGGGCGGCATGATGCGCTTCGGCATTCCCAAGTACCGTCTGCCGCGCGACGTGCTGGATGCCGAGGTGCGGCGCATCGTCGACCTCGGCGTCACCCTGAGACTCAACACCAGGGTCGAACACATCGGACAGAGCATGCAGGCGGGCGGTTTCGACGCAGCCTTTCTCGCGGTCGGCGCACACATCGGCAAGCGCACCGCGATCCCCGCCGGCGACGCCGCGCACATCGTGGACGCGGTGTCGGTGCTGCGCTCGATGGAGGGTGAAGACCAGCCGATGCTGGGACGGCGGGTGGTGGTGTACGGCGGCGGCAACACCGCGATCGACGTGGCGCGCACCGTCAAGCGCATGGGCGCCGAGCCGATCATCATCTACCGCCGCACGCGCGACAAGGCGCCCGCACACGATTTCGAGATCGAGGAGGCGCTGCAGGAGGGCGTGATGATCAAGTGGCTGTCCACCATCAAGCAGGCCGCAGAGGGCGAGATCACCGTCGAAAAGATGCAGCTCGACGACCAGGGCTTCCCGCAGCCAACCGGCGAATACGAGAAACTGGAGGCCGACTCGGTGGTGCTGGCGCTGGGTCAGGACGTCGACCTGTCGCTGCTCGACGGTGTGCCGGGGCTGGAGATCAAGGACGGCGTGGTGCAGGTCGCGCCCAACATGATGACCGGCCACGCCGGTATCTTCGCGGGTGGCGACATGGTACCTTCCGAACGCACGGTGACGGTGGCGGTCGGCCACGGCAAGAAGGCCGCACGCAACATCGATGCCTGGCTGCGCGGCGGCGAATACCATCACCCGCCCAAGCACGAACTGGTCAGCTACGACAAGCTCAACCCGTGGTATTACACCGACGCCCCCAAGACCGTGCGCCCGATGCTCGACCTGATCCGCCGCCAGACCACGTTCGAGGAAGTACAGGGCGGCCTCGACGAAAGCAACGCGCTGTTCGAGGCACGGCGCTGCCTGTCCTGCGGCAATTGCTTCGAGTGCGACAATTGCTACGGCGTCTGCCCAGACAACGCGGTGATCAAGCTCGGCCCCGGCAAGCGCTTCAAGTTCAACTACGACTACTGCAAGGGCTGCGGCATCTGCGTGTCGGAATGCCCGTGTGGCGCAATCAAGATGGTGCCCGAAGAAACCTGATTCCGATCCAGAATAAGAATATGAACCTGATATCCAATCCGTTGCTGGTTACGGCGTTGATGCTCGCCGTATCCAATCTGTTCATGACCTTCGCCTGGTACGGTCATCTGAAGAATCTCGCCGGCTCGCCGTGGTACGTGGCCGCGCTGGTCAGCTGGGGCATCGCGCTGGGCGAATACCTGATCCAGGTGCCGGCCAACCGCATCGGCTATACTGCGCTCTCCCTCGGGCAGCTCAAAATCCTGCAGGAAATCGTCACGCTCTCGGTGTTCGTGCCGTTCGCCGTGCTGTACATGAACCAGCCGCTGAAATGGGATTACCTGTATGCCGCGCTGTGCCTGATGGGAGCGGTGTATTTCATTTTCCGTACGTGATCGATTCATGAGCAAACAGAAACACATTCACATCCTGGGCATCTGCGGCACCTTCATGGGCGGCATCGCCGCCATCGCCAAACAGGCGGGCTACCACGTCACCGGCTGCGACGCCAACGTCTATCCGCCGATGAGCACGCAACTGACGGAGCTGGGCATCGAACTGATCGAAGGCTTCGGCGTCGAGCAGATCGAGCTGGAACCCGATGTCTACGTGATCGGCAACGTGGTATCGCGCGGCAACCCGCTGATGGAGGAAATCCTCAACCGCAACCTGCCCTACATCTCGGGCCCGCAGTGGCTCGCCGAGCACATCCTGCACGACAAATGGGTGTTGGGGGTGGCCGGCACGCACGGCAAGACCACCACCACCTCGATGCTCGCCTGGATCCTCGAGCATGCGGGGCTCAACCCCGGCTTCCTGGTCGGCGGCGTGCCGCAGAATTTCGGCATCTCGGCACGGCTCACCGATTCGCCGTTCTTCGTGATCGAGGCCGACGAGTACGATACCGCGTTCTTCGACAAGCGCTCCAAGTTCGTGCATTACCATCCGCGCACGGCCATCCTCAACAACCTCGAATTCGACCACGCCGACATCTTCCCCGACCTCGCCGCAATCGAGACCCAGTTCCACCACCTGGTGCGCACCGTGCCCGGCAACGGGCTGGTCGTATGCAACGGCCGCGAGGAATCTCTGGCGCGCGTGATCCAGCGCGGCTGCTGGACGCCGGTGGAGAAGTTCGGCGCAAATGACGGCTGGCAGATCGACGAACGTGAGCAGGTCACGCTCAACGGCGTGCCACAGGGCGCACTGCGCTGGGAGCTGCTGGGCGAACACAACCGCATGAATGCGCTTGCCGCGCTGTCCGCCGCACGCCATGCAGGCGTACCGGTGACACAGGGATTGGCTGCGCTCGCCGCATTCAGGAACGTGAAGCGGCGCATGGAAGTGCGCGGTGTGGTCAACGGCATTACCGTCTACGACGACTTCGCGCACCACCCCACCGCCATCGACACCACTGTCGCCGGCCTGCGCCGCAAGGTCAACGGCGCGCGCATCCTCGCCGTGCTCGAGCCGCGCTCCAACACCATGAAGCTCGGCGTGATGAAGGATGCCCTGCCCGGCAGCCTGAAGGATGCCGATCTCACCTTCTGTTATGCCGGCAACCTGGGCTGGGATGCGCGCGGTGCGCTGGCACCGCTCGGCGACAAGGCGGTGGTGACGGACGACCTCGATGAACTGATCGCAGCAATCGCCGCCACGGCACGTCCGGGAGACCATGTGCTGGTGATGAGCAACGGTGGCTTCGGCGGAATACACGAAAAACTGTTGCAGCGGCTGGCGGGCTGAACATGTTTTCCCTGCGCCCCAAATCGTTTTCCGGACTGATCCTGGCATGCCAGCTGCTGGTGGCCATCCCGCTGCTGGTGCCGCTGTTCTACAGCGCCAAATCGATCAATAATCTGTCCAATCAGGGACGCCTCATCGTCTACCAGGCGGAGCAGATCGAGCGCTACAGCAAGGTGCTCGCCGACCAGCTGGACAAGATGGAACACAGCATCAAACTGTCCGACATCCTCGACGACGATTCCGTATTGGCCGGCTATTACCAGAGCCATGATGCCTTCCGCCAGGCATTGAAGAGCCTGGATGCCCTCCAACTGACCTCCGCACAGGCGGCCATGCTGGCGACGGCAGATGCCGCAGATGCGGAAATTTTCTCCCAGGTCAAACGCTCCGCTTCCAGCCGCGACCCGGCAAGTGCACCACATATCGACTTCTCCCCTCTGCACGCAGCGGTGAACGCATTCCTCTCCCAGCGCGATGCCCCCATCGCGCGCAAAATGGATGCCATGCAGGCGATGGCCGACGAGGCGAACCGCATCACCATCTGGCTTGCCGTGTCGATGCTGCCGTTTGCCCTGATTCTGGCATTCGCCGCCGCACGCCTGATCACCAACCCCATCCAGCAGATCAACCAGGCAATCCAGTCCATGGGCAGCGGCGAGCTGTCGCAGCCGCTGAAGATTGGCGGCCCGCAAGACCTGCAGCGCCTGGGAGAACGGCTGGAATGGCTGCGCGTTTCGCTGCTCGAACTGGAGAAACAGAAGGCCACCTTCCTGCAGCATGTATCGCATGAGCTAAAGACCCCGCTCACTTCCATACGCGAAGGCGCCGGGCTGCTCAGCGAGGGCATCGCCGGGCAACTCACGGAAAAGCAGAAGGAAATCGCCGAGATCCTCTACGCCAACAGCCTGCAGCTGCAGAAGCAGATCGTGGACCTGTTGAACTTCAGCACACTGCAGGCGGGGAAAATGGTGCTGGCCAGCAAGACTCTGGCGCTGCGCCCGCTGCTGCAGGGCGTCATCCAGGATCACCGCCTGGCACTCGAGAACAAGGCGCTGCGCATCGATCTAGCCTGCCCGGAACTGAATCTCGAGGCCGATGAACAGAAGCTGCGGATCATCGTGGACAATCTGCTGTCCAATGCCATCAAGTATTCGGCGCCGGGCGGCGTCATCGAGATCTCCGCCATGCGCAACGGCGACAACATCCGGCTGGAGGTTGCCGACTCCGGCTGCGGCGTGGCCCCCGGGGATGCCGGGAGAATCTTCGACGCGTTCTACCAGGGGCGCAATCCGCCGCAGAGCAGGACAGTCAAGGGCACCGGCCTGGGCCTTGCCATTGCGCGGGAATATGTCGCCGCGCACGGAGGCGCGATAGAATTGGTCGAACAAACAACGGGCGCCAGATTCCGGGTCACGCTGCCCGCGAACACCGCCGCCACTACGTCATGAGCCGCATATACAAACATATCCCCGGCGCACTGCTGCTCGCCATGCTGGCCGCCTGCTCCTCGCTACCGCAGTCGCACGCCACGATGGGCGCATGCCTGCCGGCCGTGACACATAAGCTGGATGCAGCCGACCTGCTGCACTATCATGCCTGCCTGGTTACGCTGCCACCGGCACAGTTGGCCAGCGAGTATGCCGACGTGCAACGCGAATTTGCGCAAAACGCCTCCCCTTCCTTGCGCCTCAGGCTGGCACTGCTGCTGTCGCAGCCGAATGCCGCGTTTTATGATCCCGCTGCGGCGATCCGGCTGCTGACCACCATGCCGGATGCCACGGCACCGGATTTGTATGCGCTCGGCGAACTGCTGCGCACCTCGCTCGTGCAGCAACAGCAGCTGGCCAGCCAGGTGCAGGGGCTGCAGCAGGCGCTTGCCGCCGAAAAAATGCGCACCAGCTCGCTGCAGAACAAGATAGACTCGATCAAGGCGCTGGAACGCAGCACCCCACCGAGGACGACCCCTTGAACAAGACGAACACATACCGCATCCTGCTGGTCGACGACGACGCCGACCTGCTGCGCCTGCTCTCGTTCCGCCTGAATGCCGCCGGCTACGCGGTACAGACCGCAACCAATGCCCAGGCGGCGATCAGCCAGCTTGCCGTTGCGCGGCCGCACCTGGTGATCACCGACATGCGCATGCCGGACATGGATGGCATGGCCCTGTTCGAGCGCATCCACAAGATGGCCCCGGCGCTCCCGGTCATCATGCTCACCGCCCACGGCACCATTCCGGATGCGGTGGCGGCCACCCAGCGTGGCCTGTTTGGCTACCTGACCAAGCCCTTCGACGGCCACGTGCTGCTCGACCACGTCGCGCGCGCGCTGCGCCTGACCGGGGGAGGGGAGGCGCCGGCGACGGAGGCGGCGTCCAACGCCTGGCGCGCCAGCATCATCACCCAATCCGCCGTGATGGAAGATTTGCTGACCAAGGCCAGGCTGGTCGCCGAAAGGGACGCCAGCATACTGATCAGCGGCGAAAGCGGCACCGGCAAGGAGCTGCTAGCGCAGGCGATCCACCTGGCCAGCCGGCGCGCGCAGGCGCCATTCGTCGCGATCAACTGTGCGGCAATTCCCGAACAGTTGCTCGAATCCGAGCTGTTCGGCCACACCAAGGGAGCCTTCTCCGGCGCGGTGCGCGACCACAAGGGACTGTTCCAGGCGGCACAGGGCGGCACCGTGTTCCTGGACGAGATCGGCGACATGCCGCTGCAGCTGCAGGGCAAGCTCCTGCGCGTGCTGCAGGAAAGGCAAGTCACTCCGGTGGGCAGCACGCAGGCCATCGCGGTGGACGTGCGCATCATCTCGGCAACCCACCGCAACCTCAAGAACGCCATCAAGGAAGGCCTGTTCCGCGAGGACATCTACTACCGCCTCAACGTGGTGGAACTCGAGCTGCCCCCGCTCTCGGCCAGGCGCGAAGACATTCCCCTGCTCGCCAGGCATTTCCTGGCGCTGCTGGCCGAACGCTATGGACGTACCATCAACGGCTTCTCGCCGGATGCCATGGCCGCGCTGGTGAATACCTCGTGGCCCGGCAATGTGCGGCAGCTGTATAACGTGGTCGAGCAATGCGTAGCGCTCAGCACCACGCCGCTCATTTCCGCGGTGGCCATCGAAAAAAGCATCCACCGCGAGGAAGAGCTGTTCGTGTCACTGGAGGAAGCCAAGAAGCGCTTCGAGCGCGATTACCTCATCCGCACCCTGAAGATTACCGGCGGCAACGTCACCCAGGCGGCGCGGCTCTCGCACAAGAACCGCACCGAGTTCTACAAGCTGCTGAGCAAGCATGACCTGGTTCCGGCCTCGTTCAAGCCTTCCTGAGTGACTGCTGTCGCCGTCTGGCGACAGCAGTCACTCCAAAATAATCAATGTCTTCCAGACTTATCCTGGAGCGGGTGTCGCTTCAGGGCGACGCCCGCCTTGGGCAATCATCCATCTTGAATTCTTATTCATATGATTAATAGCGGGTTTTGTTATTGGCACGACATTTGCTGATAGATGCATACCGGACAATTTGACCGGCATGTGGTTAGTTGATATTCGCTATGAAAGGATAATGGACATGGGTAAATTCGTATCGCTTCTGGTTGCCGCCGCTTTCGCCGCCGTTTCTTTCTCTGCCGCAGCTGCTGACGCTGCCGCACCGGCCGCTCCGGCAGCCCAGGCCGCTCCCGCAGCCCAGGCCAAGCCTGCCGAGGCCAAGAAAGTGCACCACGCAAAGAAGCTCTCTCACAAGGCTGCTAAGAAGGCAGAAGCCAAGAAGTAAGCTTCCCCTGCGTAAAAACGACGAAGGCCGCGCATGTGGCCTTCGTCGTTTTCATTGCGGGAACGGCAGAAGCATCAGGCCACATGGGAATGGCTCAGGGAATTATTCTCCATGACCGCCAGCACAAGCCTGCCTTTATAAATGTCCGCAGCTTCACCGCACCGCATGCACGCAGAATTCCGGCAGTTGCTCGAGTATGCGCTGCAGCGCACGGTTGGCCGCGATCACGCCGCCATACGCATCTTCGCTGGGCGCAGGCTCGCTCTCCGCGAATACCCGGCTGGCCAGCAGGCGGCCACTGTGCAGATCGCTGAGCTGTACGCGCAGCACGACCTGCTCGCGACTCGGCTTGACGTCGAAATCCTGCTGCAGGCGCAGCAGTTCGGTATCCAGCCGCAAGTCCGCCATTGCCGCCCCCGGCGCCTGCACCACGGCGCGGAAACCGCCGCTCCGCTCCAGCGTCTGCACCAGCAGTGGTGCCAGCATGTGTGCCGGAGGCGCCACCCAGCGGTGGAGTGCGTAGTAGCTGAGTTCGTGCGCCTGCTGCACGTAGGCGATCCGCGGCGTATCGAAGCCGGGCTGCGCATGCGGCATGCCGACTGCGATCACCAGATTGCGCCGTTCCGGCAAGCTTCCGGGCGCCGCACCCGCGTCGAGCAGGTAGAGCCTGGCGTCCTGCACGGCCGGCGCATGCAGGCCAGTGCAACCCGCGAACAACA
>Ga0207433_10011724_pt1 | contig 13285 bp, 15 predicted proteins | sample YelNatPaOPGAMG01_FD_187559 | JGI IMG/M metagenome (GOLD analysis project Ga0207433, IMG submission 187559) | Hot spring thermophilic microbial communities from Obsidian Pool, Yellowstone National Park, USA - OP-RAMG-01 (SPAdes) (version 3) | ecosystem: Environmental > Aquatic > Thermal springs... | reverse complement strand
CGTTCCTGCAGGTGGCTCGGGCGTTCCGTGCCGGTCAGATGCCGGACCTGACGGATCGGCCGCCCTGGTTCCGGTACCAGCCGATCCGGCCCGGCCAATCGGTCCTGCCGCTCATGCTCGCAGTCCTGGCCCAGGCTCGGCTCGAGGGTCAGCACTGGCAGGTCATCTGCTCTACCCGGATTGGGCCCGCCGGTACGGATGCCATCAACCGTTCCCTGCAGGCCCAGCTGAACCCGAACGGCCGACCCGTCCGGGCCGGGCTGCATGATAGCCCGTTCCGGGTCGGTGATCCGGTGATCCATACCCAGAACAACGTGCAATTGGATACCTACAATGGCGACCTGGGCCGGATCGAACAGTTCGAGCCTGAGACGGGCCAGGTGCTGGTCGCCTATCCCGACCGGTCCGTCTGTTACGATTGGACCACCTTGCCCCAGCTGGACCTGGCCTACGCCATCACGGCCCATAAGGCCCAGGGGAGCGAGTTCGATTGGGTCTTCATCTGTATTGAGCCGAGCTATCCGCATCTCTGTAGCCCGGCCCTGCTCTATACTGCGCTGACCCGAGCCCGGCAAGGGGTCTTCCTGGCTGCGGTCCGTGAGCAGCTCCGTCAGCTGCGGCCGACGGTCCGCTACTCTAGCCTCCAGCATCGTCTCACTTGCTGAGGAGCTTTCAGAAACGCCATGACCCAATTCGTACCACTTTCCGATGAGGAGCTGATCCAGGTCAGTTCGATCCTGGATCGGCCCGACCTGCAGTATGCTGCCCTGGCCAAGGCCCGCTACCGGTTCTGGCATGAGGCCGTCCAGGACCTGATCCATACGGACCTGCCGGACCATTCCCCGACCGGGCCCACGGTCGATACCTTAGCGGCCGCTTTGGCCCCGATCCCTGTCCCCTTAGACCCCGCCCAGTTGGGCTACCCGGACCTGCCGGGTCGGCTGACGGAGCCCTCGGACCGTTTACCGGTGCTCCACCTGCGACTGGCTGAAACGTCCTATCACTGTATGCGATGCCTCACCCAGCTCTATCGGGCCCGGCCGGGCCAGCCGCCCGATTCGGACCCGACGGACCTGGCCCTGTACTATGGTGACCTCGTTGCTTCATACGGTCGGCACCAAGCGGACCATGAGGGCTGGCTCGTGCTCTGCTCCCCTTGCTGGCTTGCCGTCTGGCCCGTCCTGAATCGGCTCTTGGCCCGAGCTGTCCCGAACCTCCTGGGGGCTCGTTCACTCCTTGTTGAGCTCCCTACCAAGCTCGAGCTCCGGCCTGCGGGCCGATCCCTGCCCGATTGGCTACTGACCGCTATGGTGACCGTTGGCTACTGTACCGGACCCGCAGATACCGAATGATTGCAACCTGGAGACCCATCCCGCGATGAACGTTCCGCCTTACCAGCCGCTGCCCAGCTCGTTCCAACCGGGCGATGAAGTCATTGTTGACTACCGTGGCATCGGGCTCAAACGCGCCCAGATTGTCAACCAGCTCCCGGGCTCCAAGATGTGGCAGGTCCTGATCCTGCCCGAAGGCCAACCTATCGATCCCGATCACCTGGACCGGCCCGTCCTGCCCTGGGGCACGTTCCTGCCCATCTCACGGGCCCGGGCCAGCCGGCTCGCAGGCCCGCACTCGGACCGCGAGAATCCCTAGACCTGCGAAACTGGGCCTGGGGCCCACTGCTCAGTCTCTCGCCTGGTCCGACGGAACGTCTTGGGTCCCTAATCCTTAACCTGAATTTTGGAGAGCTCTGATGCGCTATTCTTACCATCGGGCCCGACCCCGTGCTAAGCCCTATCGGTCCAAAGTTCGGCCCGAGGCCCGTCTGGATCGACCTATTCCGAAACCGGCTGAGCCTGCCCGAGCCTGCTTGATCTGTCAACGGCCCCTACCGAGCCAGTCCACCCTCCCTTTATGTGAGGGCCATGCGTGGCTCTATCGGACCACCCGTGACCCGGACGAATCGGTCCCGGCCTGGCTGGCCCGCCGGGCCTATGCTCGTCAATCCCGGACCTTGACCGCGCGGGCCCGAGCCCTGCCGTGGGCCTGGCTGGCCTGCTGCCCACCGGTCTCTACCCGGATCCGGCCCGCCCTGCAGCGGCTGGTCCAACGCTACCCATTTGTCCGATGGGCTCGTACCATTGCCCGGGCCATTGCTCAACTGCCCTGGACCTTCGGCCTCTACCGATAGAGATGCTACACCCGATGGACACGTTACAAGTTTGGACCCTACCTGGGTTTTCCACCGCCCGGATTCCTTACCGCCTAGGTAGGGTCCACCCGACCTGCCCCAGGCCACCGGCCTCTGAAAACCGGTCGCTCGCAGGCCTCTCGCTCACGTTGGGACAAAACGACCTATCTCTATCCGCTTTGTCCCCTAGCCACCCTAATCGACCTAACAAAAGGAGACCCTAGAAATGGCTAACAAGCCCAGCACCAACCCACAAGAAGTCCCAGCCTACCGAACCGGTCCGAACCAACCCGCCAGTCGTGGCCGGACCAAGAACGTCGGCTATGGCACCTTGAACCGTCGGCCTGAAAGCATCCAGCTGGCCGAAATCTGGATCGATTGGTCGGTCCTGGCTGAAGTGCTCCGGGACAATCGGGACAAAGTCCTTGTCCCGCGGACCCATCGGGCTACGGCCCAGTACCCGGAAAAGAACTACTATGCGCTCCGGCTGGTCGCGTTCCGGTCGGACGATCCGAACAATCCCTATTTCTTTAAGGTCAGCTTGGACCTCGACCCGGCCCAAGAGCTGGCCCGTCGGGAACAGTATCGGGCCCAGCAGACTGAGGCCCAGTCCGGTCCGGGTGGCCAGAAGCCTGCCGCCAGCCCGGCCATGACTGCAGAACCGGACGAGGACAATTGGGACCCGTTCTCAGCCTAAAAACTGTCCAAGGAGCTTCTCACCATGTGGCCGGACAACCCTGTTCCGGACCCGCCCGATGCGTGCTGGATCACCATCGGCCAGTATGATCCGATCACCCGGCAAGGCCACCTGGAGCTGTTCACCGTCACCGGCCTGCTCGAATGGGCCAAGGCCCGGTCCGTATCGGTCCGGCTGCCGTTCCAACTCGTGCCGCCGACGGCTGGCTCTACCGCCTGGCTGCTCCAGGTGTTCTGGCCCGGAGCCCGTATCGGCCCGCTGCACCCGGCCCCGCCGGACCAGAGCTCGTTGGGTCCGCCGGGCTCCGGTGAGCTGGGTCGCCCTAGCCAATCCAGCCACTCGCTCTGGATCAACGGCCCGATCCCGGACCGACCTGAGCCGAACGCGGAATTCCCGGACCCGCCGGAACTGCCACCCCCGGACCAGGATCGGCCCACTTCCGAGCAGGTCGAGCAGTTCGCTCGCCAGCTGCGGGCACGGCCCGAACTGGCGGACCCGCGGCTGCTTGGCCGGCCCCAGCCCGATCCGGACCAGGCCCAATGGGAACGGGAGTGGCTGCCGGACACAGTGTTCCGGCCCCAACGGCTCGAGCTGTCTGATCAGGACCTCCAGGCCTTTTCCGAGCTGCTGGCCGATCCTTATGTCCCAGCCGACCCGGAGGTCCGGCCTGGCCCCACACCCGATGATGATGATTCCGGGTGAGATCCTGTCTTGACCTCTGACCCTGAAAGATGGAGGCTTAACCCTACGATGCGGCCTGAACTTGAACGTTACCGTCAGCTCGCTGCGCTTCTGGTCCAGCTCCATATCCCTACGGGCCCGTGGGACCCTAAGACCCAGCAGTTTGCCGGCTCGGACCCGATCGATCCGCTTGATCCCGCCCAGCGGCTGCGTTGGTTACGGCTCTGGGGCCAGGTTCGAGCTTGGGCCGAGCAGCAGCAAGCGACCCTGCTCACCTTCGAGCATGACCGGAAACTGGCCTTCGATCAGATCGAGGACGAGCTCGCGTTACGGTTCGATCAGATGGACCCGAAGCCGACCAATGAACGGCAGCGACAGGCCCATATCCGACAGGCCCAACGTCAGTTGTTGGACCAGAAACCGGTATGGAAACAGCTCGATCCGGCCCGGATCTGGCTGAGATCGGTCCTGACCCTATTGGACGATGCCATGTCTGTCTGTCGGCGGGCCCTGGGCCAGGCCGGCCCGGACCTGCCCATGCCCGAACCGGTGGAGCCTGCGCGGACACCGCCCGGCCCGGCCCCGGGCTCGGGCCCGGGCCACCCAGACCTACCGGAGCTCCCTGAGCTGCCGGACCTGACCCCTGTCCCGATCGGCCCGGATGTGGACCTCATCTGACTGAACGTCACTGGCCGAAGCACATGAGGTGACTCTGAACCATGGCCCGTTGTCCTAACTGCCTATCGGACCAGTTCCATCTCAGCTGGCTCCAGCTCAGCCATTCGCTCGAATCCCTACCGCAGCTGGCCAGCTGGTCCGTGATCTCGACTGCCCTGACTGGGCCCCAGCCGGCCAGTCAGCAGCTGGTCCAGCCGCCCCAACTGGTCCAGGTCAGCTGCCATAACTGTCACTGGACCCTGCAGCTGGACCCGGGCCTGACGTTCGGACTCGCCCCGGCCAGCTATATGCCGCTCTTCGGCCCACCGGACCAGGTCTATTCCGGCTCGGTCCGAGCGGAACACTTGCATCAGTTAGCGTGCCAGCTTGTTCAGCTGCTCCAAGCTAACCTGGCCCAGCCCCGGACCTGCCTGAACTGTGATCAGCCCCGGTGGCCCCCATCGCCCTATTTCTGCTCGGACTGTCATCAAGCCTGGCAGGCCAGCCACCAGTCTGCGGACCAGTTCACAGCTGGCCGGGCCGCAGCCTGGCGGCCGGTCCGCTGGGATCAGGCCCGATCTGATCCCACGGGCAGCTCATTCGAGCTCAGTCGGATCGATTGGGACCACCTGCTGAGCCTGATCTATAGCTGGCTCGATCAGTTCTTCCAGGCCCTGTCCGCTGCTGGACCTGCCCGCTAACTGACTGGGGCCCCAAAAACGGCCCGCTATAATGGAGGACGAAACCTGATGGAAATGCTGGAGTTCGCTCGGGGCTATGCTCAGCATACCCCTGCAACCTATACCTGGCTCCAATCTCAAGATGCCGTCGTCAAAATCTATCCGGGCCGAAACTGGATCCTGTTCCTTTATGATCCAGCCTTATGGATCACGGAGCCCGTCCCGTCAGGAATCTGGTTTGATTCGGACGAGCTCCCACCGGAACTTCTGGCTGAGGTCCGACAAGAGCTCCATGCTCTACCTGGCCGGCCCGGTGCTTGATCCTAGTCTGATTGTCGAAGGGGGAATCACATAATTCCGATGTCTAGCATCATCCCGTTCAAATTCCGGGCCTCGGACCTCTGCCAAGTCCTCAGCCTGATGTGCCGTGCGGGCCGTTTGCTGGGCCTGGACCAGCTCCAAGTCCTGCTCACGGACCAACCCGGCCCATGCTGTCTCTTCCTCTTGCCGGGCCAAGTCTCGTTCCGGATCCTGGTGGGTCAGCCCGACCTGGCCCAGGCCGACTTGGAGCCGGCTGAGCCGGACTCCCGTTGGCTCCAGCTGTCCCTGAAACGCGTTGCCGTCTATCTCCGGAACTTAGAGAAGCTCGCACCGGAGACCTGGATCACGTTCCAACGCATCTCGCCCAGCCAGGTCCAGCTCCGTTGGCCCGGTGGCTACTATACCCTTTCCACCACGGCTGCGGCCCCGCCCGCGCCTGGTCGCGGCCTAATGGCTGTCTCCGGCCCGAGTGTCACGTTCCCGGTCTGTCCCTGGACCCGGCTGTTACTGCCTTCGGACGATCCGGACCGGGTCGGCCCGATCCTGGTCCGACCGCCGTGGCTGCTCAGCTGGACTGACCGGCACCGGATACTTGCGGTCCGCGTGGAGGAGCCTGTCCCGGACCCCTTTAATGGGCTGCTACTGCCGGGCCCGTTCGCGCAGTTGGCCAGCCAGCTGCCCGGACCCGGCCAGCTCACCGTCACGGCCGATAGCCGCCTGGTCCAGTTCTCGGGCCGGCTCGGGCCACAGATGCCCTACCTGTTACAGTCGCCCCAGCTGAATCAGGCCCCACCGGACCCTACGGTCGTGTTCCGGCACCCGACCAATTCGACCCTGGCAGTCGATCGACCGGCCCTGGTCCAGGCCCTGACCCGAGTGCATGCCGTCCAGGAGCCGGGTCGGGCCGATGTCCAGCTCATGACCGTGCCGGACCAGGTGCCGGCCCAGACCCTTTTGGTCCGAGCTGCGGGCCGACAGGACGGCTATTCTGAAGCGCTGGACTGTGTCCCCTGCCATGGCGACCCGCTTCGGGCCGTGGTGCACCTGGAATGGCTGCTGCACGCGCTCAGCCAGGTCCCCACGGGCCTGGTCCGGTTACGTTGGAGCCAGCAGCCACGCCCAACCGGCCACCTGGGCGAGCCCGAGGTACACCATTTCGGGTTCGATGAGCTCGATTTCAGCTGTCGGTTGGCCACGCGACAGGTCTCCCAGCTGGACCCTCTGGAGTCCGATCAGGCCCCCAGCGCCAGCTCTAGCCCGGCCAGCCTCACGGACCACACTCCATCGAGCCCTTGATCCCACCGGCCCTAGCTCGGAACCCGACCTGTGCCTGACCCAACCTGGCCGGCCTGCCGAGCCTATACCGGATTGGCTCGCGGGCCTGGCCAAGGCTCTCGCATCCCAGCGGGAGGACCTCCGACCTGGTTCTTGGGTCCTATCAAACGGATTCGTTACTATCACTCTACGAGGAATGATAACTACCACCCCCTCCCTCCAATTTTTAGGATAAGGCAAAAGACCATAATGGCCCGCAAAACCCGTTCTAAAGAACCTGACCTGGATCCGATCCCGCCCTCGGACCGGGCACCGGACCTGCTGCCTACCGCGTTACGTGCCACCTGGCAGAACTCGGTCTATTCCGGTGATCCCGCTACCGATTGTTATCTTGGTCGGATCGCTTTCGGCTCCACGGTCCATCTGGTCGCTAGCCCTAAAGCTGGCAAGACCCTGATCAGCCTGCTCTATCTGAACCAGCTCCTTTACCATCCTCGCAATCGTGACCGGGTCGTGCTGCTCCTGGACCTGGAGGGCGCGATCAGCCCCCAGTTCCTGACTCGGCTCTGGGGCCCGAACGCACGCCGTGCGATCCTGCTCTCGGGCATCCGTGCTACGGCCCAGAACGTGGGCTACATCCTGACCTCGACCCGGTTCAAATTGGACGAGCTGGGCTGTGCTCGGCCCGCTGCAGACGGCCCCTTCCCGGGCCTGGCCAGTGGCCAAGTCGCGGGCGTGCTGCTCGATAGTCTCGATTTCCTCCAATCGGAACAGGACTATGAGAAGTATCTGACCGAAGGGATCGAAAGCAGCCATAACCTGGGTGCCACGGCCTCGGCCCTGGCGGTCCTGTTCCGATTGGTCCGGCCGCTCCTGGTCCGGCACGATGCGATCCTGTTCTATACCAACCATCGTCTGAAACAGGTCAACCTCGCCAACCCCAATATCCGGGTCGATCGGGTGTTCGGCGGGATCCGGATGACGCACGCGGCCACAGTCGAGCTCTATGGCGAGCTGATCGGTGGCCCGCTCCGGGTCCGACCCACGGGCGCTCGGACCGATCCGGCCCTGGATGAGCTGGAGCAGTACTATCGTGCTCAGCTGAGGCCGATGCTGCCCGATCCTGGCAGTACGGACTCCAGTGTCTCGGCGGATATCCTGGCGGGCTATCGGGCCAGCTGGCGAGTGACCCGCAACAAGACCTGTTTCGGGCTGGGGACCGATCAGAGCTGGTCCGTTTGGATCGAGATCGTACATGGTCCCCGGTTCCAATTGGCCTTCTCGTACCTGACTGGGCTGGTCCGGCTGGCCCAGCTGGGCTATCTCTACTATCCCGTGGTCAGCTACGGCACCGGCTCTGTCCTGGTGCTGCCCTATCAGCTGGACGTGCCGCTGGCCCAGCCCGACCTACCGGGCATTAAGCTCTCCATGCCGCACCCGGACCGCCCGTTCGGCGAGCCGGGCCAGCCTCATCTGCTCGTCGCGGGCACGCAGCAGAACGCGCTGAAGATGATCCGGTTAGACTCTTTCTTGGAGGCCAACCCGGACTATCGGGCCTGGCTGGCCCAATGGTACTATCGCAAGCTCGCGGAGGCTCAGGCCCGAGAGGAGGCTCGGCAGGTCCTTGCGAACCTGACCGATCTGACCCACTGGTCCAGCCCCATCGGGCCCATGCTCCTTTCCGAGCCTGATCCAGAACCCGGTCCGACCGGTCCAACTGAGCTGACCGGTCCAACTGAGCCGGTCCCATCTGTCCCGAACGAGCCTGACCATGTACCTGACCGCACTCCTGATCCCGGACCTGGCCCTGGGCTCGAGCCCCGAGCCGAGCCCGGGCCGACTGAATCCGACCTGGCACCAGTTCCAGACGGCGACCCAGACCCATCTGGTCCGGCAGCTGGCCCGGGCCCTGGCCCAGCTCCAGGCCCGACCGGACCTGAGCCCCGCGAGCCAGCAGGCCCTGGCCCGGTGGCGTACGAGCCTGGCTCGGCCCCGGCCGAGTGCGGGCCGACTGCCCTGGGACCTGGATCGGGGGCCTGTGCTGATGGAATCGAAATGGACCTGCAAGGTCCGCTGGAGGCCGAACCGGGCGCCGAGCCCGAACTGCTCGGACCAGCCGTCGAGCCCGGGTCCGAGCCCGGGCCTGAGCCCGAACCCAGCCCCGAAACGTTCGAGGCCGGACTGCTTGGTCTGCTTGCAGAAGGACTGGTTTCGCAAGCTGAATGAGCAGCTGATCCAGCGCCTGAACTATCCACAGCTGGTGGTACTCTATGTGGGCTGTCCCTATGGTGCGGTCCGGTTGGTCTCTTATCCGACGGGGCTGGAATCTGGCTCTGACCTACCGGTCCAGACCCTGGCGGGCAAAACGAAATGGGTGGCGTTAGAGGATAGCTGGGTCCTTGTCGATGGGCAGCCCTATCGGACTCAGCCGCTGGACCTGGTCCTGGACCTGGGCCTCCCACCCGGATTCGGGCTTCCGACCCGTCCGGCCGAGCCCGGGCCTGAATAGGCCGATCTTGACCGATTTCCATGGAAAGGCTAAAAGGCTACGATCCCGATAATGACCCACCAAGAGTTCCAAACCTATCTGCTTCAGCTGTTCCAGGCCCAACCGGACCAGGCCCTGGACCGGTTACGGACCGATCCGGTCACTCATGGGTTCGTACAGACCATGAGCTATTGGCTGGAGCAGGCCCAACGTCAGGAGCCGCTCTTCGGCCCGGCCGTACGTCGATGGCGGCTTGAGTTCCAGCCAGCTCAGGCGGACCGGACCGAGCTGGTCCATTTCGTACGTGAGCATCTGGTTGAGCCCGAATCGGGCCGATGGCAGCCAGTCCCGGGCTCGTTCAGCCTGCTAGCACCGGCTCGGCTGGACACCCGACCCGCTGACCTGGACCGGGGTCCGCGCCCTGTGGCTCCGGATAGCAATGGGCCCGATACTCACAGAGGTGGCACTGGCTGACAAGGCCGGCCGGGCTGAACTCGCGTTTGGCCAGCTGCTTTCGGTCCGCTAATCGGACCGCCCACCAGAACCGTTGTAGCACCTGCTGCGCGACCCAAGGGTCCGCAGCCAGCTCGAACTCGCGGATCGGAAGCTCTTCAACTGATAACGCGGGCCCATATCCGGTCCGGGCATCGACCCCTACGTAACAGAACCGGATCCGGTCCGTACCCAGCCAGTGCGCATACAGGTTCGCTTGGCCCAGATGCCAGTCCTGGGGGCCTGTGAGCTGGACTAACCGTTCGGTCGCACAGGTCTTGATCTCCAAGACCTCCCCGGTCACTAGGACCGCATCGATAAAACCGTGGAACTTGTGGCTGGGGTCCTCCACATGGTACTCGATCCAGGGCTGGCCGGTCCCATCATCGGTCCGGACCAGGCCTGCTTGGACCAGGCAGGCTTGGATATAATTATGGATCAACTGGCCGACCTGCATCATCCAACGCTGCTGGCCCGTCGGCTCACGGGCCGGGTAGCCCAGCAGGTAATAGGTCAGCCGTCTCAAACAGTGACTGGCCCGTGACCCGCTCAGTCGCCCACTGGACTGATGCTGCCTGCGGGCCTGCTGCATCTGGCCTAACACGATCGACGCGATCCCGACCGGGTCCGGGCTGGACCCCGCCCGACCCGCAGCTGCTACTGGAGTGAAATCATCTGACATGGCACCACCTCGTTCCAAGCCCTCTACGGGCCCAACTGACCAGCTCGACCTGGCCCTCTTCCCGGCGGACCCGTTCCCTAGCCAGTTCCAGGTCGTTCGGCTCGAGCCCGCGGACCTTGCGACCGGGACCTGGCGGCCCCAGCCCTGCCCGGACTGGCCTGAGTTCCAGCCGCCGCTCGGGCTCGATATTGAGACCGTGCCGGACCCAAACTGGCAGGCCCGGTACGGGCCCGAGGTCGCGTTAGACCCCCAGCTGGGCCGGATCCGGCTAGTGTCCGTAACGGACCGGCAGGCCACCTATCTGTTCGACCTGTTCCATCCCCAGCCGCCCCCACGATCCTATTGGTATCAGCAGCTGGTCGAGCTTCGACCGCTGGTCCTGATCCATAACGCACTCTTCGAGCTCGCTTGGCTCCAGCACCACTGGGGGCTCTTCCCGGCTCGGTTCTGGTGTACCTGTACCGCGGCCCGTTGCCTCCAGTTCGCTGCCCATCACGATCTCGGCTCGGTCCTGCTCGCTACACTCGGGATCGACCGGCCTGATAAGGACCGGGCCGCAGGCCATAGCTACCGCTGGGACGGCCCGTTATCGGAACCACAGCTGCTCTATGCGGCCCTGGATACATTCTACCTGCCTGCCCTCTATCAGCAGCAGCGGCAGCAGCTCCAGCAGCTGGCGGCCCGTTGGCAGCTGGACCCAGCCCAGCTCGAACAGCTGCTTGCGTACGATATGGCGGTCCTGCCGAACCTCGCGCTCGCTAGCCTGCATGGGCTGCCGGTCGATCCCGACCGGCTGGACCAGGTCCTGGACCAGCTCCAGGCCCAATCGGACGAGCTGGCCCAGCAGCTGCAACGGCAACTGGCTGAGCTCGCCCGGCCCACTCCGTTGCCGGACAGCGGTACCCGGGACCCGGGCCTGACCCTGGTCCCGATGGCCGAGCCGGAGCCCGAGCCGGAGCCGGGCCCACTCAATCTCCAGGCCAAGCAGCAGGTCCTGAAACGACTGAAACAGCTGGTCCCGGACCTGGGCTCGATGCGGGCCAAAGAGCTGCAGCGGTACCAAGACCAACCCTTGATCCGGACCTGGCTCCAATGGAACTACCAGGTCAGTCGTAGCCGCTACCTCAAGAAGCTCCGGGCCCGCCATCCCGTTACGGACCACGTCCATTCCGAGTGGCGGTTCCTGGTCACTGGCCGAATCCAAGCGACCAGCAGCAATCGCAGCTTGCCCTGGACCATGAACCTGCAGCAGTTCCCGTCCGAACCCGAGTATCGGGCCGTGTTCGTGCCGCCGCCCGGTTGGGTCTGTATCGGGCTGGACTATAATAGCTGTGAGAAACGGATCCTGGCCTGGTACTCCCGTGACCCGAACCTGCTCCAGATCTTCCAGTCGGGTCGGGACGCACACAGCTTTACCGCCGCCTTGATGTACCAGGAGCCGTATGAGGATTTCCTACAGGCCCTGGCCCTGAAACGGGCCGGGCAGTCCGCCACACTCACGGCCCGTCAAAAGCGGCTGCTGGCCCTACGGGATGCGGCCAAAGCGATCGGGTTCGGTCGCGACTATGGTGCCAGTGCCAATCGGATCGCATTGGAGCATAACCTCCCATTGGACCAGGTCAAGGACGGCCTGGCCCGGTACGAACGTGTATTTGAGACGGCCATGCAGTTCCTGGCCCAATGTGGCCAGGAGACCGAGCAGACTGGCCATACCCGGCCCAGCTTCCTTGGCCGGGTCCGGGACGTGGCCCAGGAGGAGCTCTGGCTCCGGGCCCATAACCGATCCCTGAAGGGCACCCGTAAGACGATCGGTATGAACTGGCTCCAACAAGCGGGCAATGCCGACATTATGAAGGTCGCGCTCGTCCGGCTCTGGCAGCGGCTGGAGCCCTATCGTGACCAGGGGCTCTGTAGCCCCGTCTGGCCGATCCATGACGAGGCGCTCCTGTTCGCGTCCACTGAGGTCGCTACGGAACTGGCCCCGCTCATCGAATCGGAGATGCGGGCCGCGGGCGAACAGTTTATGGACCCCCAGATCGTGCCCACTGTGGTCCAGGCCCGGCTCGGCCCGCACTGGGGTGCCGTCCATTAGAACCTGTCCTGGCTCCAGCGGATGGATGCCACCTCAACTGCAGGACCGTCCTTCGTTGGAACGGGTATATACTTGCCGGTGAGATGAACCTTGAGCTAGAGCACGGAGCACACTTCTGAACGATGTCTGATCCTGGTAATAATGAAGGCTTGGCCTCCTCCCTCTTTGAACATGCGGACGAGACCTTCCGTTGCCCGTTCTGTCCGGACCAACCCTTCACAACGGACGAGATGGTCAGCTCGTTTGTGCTGATTGGCTATCTTGATCCTCAGACCCACCAAGCGGTCGAACATGTTGATCAGCTGTTCCGGCCCGGGCTCCAGCCGATCTATCTCGTTAGCTTCTGCTGTCCCCAGTGTGGTCGGCTCATCTTCTGTCTGGTGCCGGACCCGTTGGTCCGTGCATTCCTCTATCGGATGGCCCAGCCGGACCGTCCTGCCGCTGTGGACCTGTCCAAGCCCGAACCAGGCCCGATCACGATCGATGAGCTCATCAGTTTCGCCCAGGCTCTGGACCAGCTGGGCCATACTCCGATCTCGGACCTCTGACCTCGGCCCAATCCCTTCATCTCGCCTGCTTTGGGTTTGGTTGCCTTTATTTGCTTTCTGGCTGGCTCTGACCTGCTTTTCCGTTGGAAGGCCTTAGCACCTGATCTGGTACCTGAAAGGAAAACTGGAACGGGCCGCTAATCCTTTCTCGGCCTGGTTCCGGTTAGGAAGGCCCCAGTCCCCACTGAAAATCTGGCCGGAGCCCCAGCCCGAAAAAAGTGAAAGGAAAAGTGAAAGGAGCAGACCATGACACGCAATTGCAGCTTCTGTGGGATTCCACTCCAGGGCCGTCAGACGCGGCTCTGCCGTTTCTGCCGGATGGAGGAGCGTTTGGCCCGTGAACGCAGCCATGGCTGGCAAGGTGCCGACCCGCTCGTGGTCGCCCGGAAACGGGCCCAGGAGGTCCAGTCTTATCTCCAACAACCAGAAGGGGACCGCCCCTTCTGGTGGACTTCCGACCCGCAAGAGGCCCAGCGGCTGGCCC
>Ga0207433_10011721_pt1 | contig 13291 bp, 17 predicted proteins | sample YelNatPaOPGAMG01_FD_187559 | JGI IMG/M metagenome (GOLD analysis project Ga0207433, IMG submission 187559) | Hot spring thermophilic microbial communities from Obsidian Pool, Yellowstone National Park, USA - OP-RAMG-01 (SPAdes) (version 3) | ecosystem: Environmental > Aquatic > Thermal springs... | reverse complement strand
CCAACATCTGCCAAACCGGCGATTGTGACATGCAACACTTACTTAGATGTGTCATACATTTACCGGGTACATGAAAAGCGGCTGCCCCCACACGGCACACCGCTGCACCGGGTACGGCTTCCCGGAAGTCCGGTGGTGGGCTACACCTTGTACTTGTGGGTTCCCGATACCACCGGTATTCCCGTCTCGCTCTCGATCAGCCCCGCCAAATCGGCGGCCCCGGCGTAAGGGCAGCCCGGTTTGCTTTCGGCCAGGCACTTGCTGAGGTGAATCGCGTCAGGTTTTACTTCGGAAAGTTTGACGGTCATGCCGATGTTGGGGATGATGGTGCGGCCCGGACACTCGCAACGAACGAACCCCATCACCTGAACCGGCTCCGCAAAGTGCCCTTCGCCCGACGCCGCGGCTTTCAGGCAGCGCCATTCGCCGGGACACCCGTATCCGGCGTCCATGTAGGCGCCGCATCCGACGATAAACACTTTCTTCAAACAGCATCCCTCCGGAAGGCCCCGTGCCGGACGAGGCCGTATCCGCCCCGTCCGGTCCCGCAGCCTCGACTGAAGGCCCGTTCCCAATGGCGGGCCTTTTCCAACGACCTGGCTCTCCGACCGGCAAGCCGGACGAACCGCCTAGTCTTCCATGGTGATCGCTTCTTCCGGGCACTCCGATACACACTGCTCGCAGCCGGTGCAATCGTCGGGGTGAACGACCTGCGACTTGTCGTCCGACAGCTCGAACACTTCGTTCGGACAGACATCCACACACGTTCCACAACCGGAGCATTTGTCCTGGTCAACCTTCGGCGGCAACAAAACCCCTCCTTTCCACAACAAACCAGCCTTGTAACGGGATGGCGGAGCTGTGACCAGATCCCCTCTTCCCACCCGCTCGCTAACTAATTAATTCTCCGGGATTGAAAGCACTCCTGCCGCCAAGACTCACCCGGCCGGGGGAAAATCCGGCCGCCCATCACCGCCCGCCGTGACAGCCGTCGGGACGGGCGGGCAGCGACTGAACAACGCCTGCGTCAATGATCGCAGACGTTGGCCCCGGTAATCAATGAGCCGGACAGGTAAGCCCGCACCAGTTCCTCGGGGGTGCCCTGGGCCGGGCCGGCGCCGACCACGACCTCGATGCCCTTTTGCCGGAACAGGTCCTGGGCGCGGGATCCCATCCCGCCGGCTATCACCACGTCGACGCCTTCCTCGCCGAGGACCCTGGGAAGCAGGCCGGGTTCATGCGGCGGAGGGTCAAAGGTCGACATCCCCACTATTTCCCGGCAATCCTGGTCGACATCGAATATCCGGAACTCTTCGCAATGGCCGAAATGGGTACAAAGCCGACCTGCGGCCAGCGGCATGGCGATCTTCATCTTGATCTCCCTTTCTGTCTTCGGTCTAGATTTTGCGTACGAGAGCAGCCCAAACTTTCCGGATGTCCCTCCCCGCGGTACCGTCCTCCAACTCCAGGACCGGCACCCCTTTTATCTGGGCGGCCGTGACCGCCGGGTCGTAGTGAATCCTGCCCACCGGGGTGATGCCGCCGGCCCGGGCTTTTTGTTCGATGGCTTCACCCAGGGCCGGGTTGATGTCGAACTTGTTGACGCACAGGAATGCGGGAATCCGGAAATGCCCGGCCAGGGCGGCCACCCGTTCCAGGTCGTGCCCGCCGGAAACGGATGGTTCCGTCACTATCAATACCGCGTCGGCGCCGGTAACCGAGGCGATGACCGGGCAGCCGATCCCGGGCGGACCGTCGACAAGAATATAGGGGACATTTTCCTGTTCGGCGATTCTTTTGGCCTGACTGCGCACCAGGGAAACCAGCTTGCCCGAGTTTTCCTCCGCGATGCCGAGCCTGGCGTGGACCATCGGCCCGTAGCGGGTAGCGGAAACGAACCATTGGCCGTTAACCACCGGTTCAAACGCGATGGCCTTTTCCGGACAGAAGTAACTGCACACGCCGCACCCCTCACAGCTGACGGGGTCGATGGAATAAGCCGGATGCCTTTCTCCGTCGCGGACTACCGCCGAAAACCGGCACACTTCGTAGCACTTGCCGCACTCGGCGCACCGGTCCGGCATCACGGCGGCTTTCCGGCCGCCTGTGAAATCCCGGGTTTCCCTCGTTTCCGGCCTCATGACGAGGTGCAAATCGGCGGCATCCACGTCACAGTCGGCCAGTACGGCCCGCCCGGCCAGAACGGCCAGGGAAGCCACCAGACTGGTCTTGCCGGTACCGCCCTTGCCGCTGACCACCACTATTTCCTTCACCGCCACCCGGCCTCCCTCTTGACGGCTTTCCACAGGCCGGCAAAGTGCTCCCGGTAGCCCGGCACCGTACCGAAGGCCGTCTCTCCCCTGGAATAGGCCGCAGCTACCCGGCGGTCGTCAGGAATTTCGGCCAAAAGGCTGACCCCCAGGTCAAGGCAGAAATCCCTGGCCAGACGGTTGCCGGGCACCGACCTGTTCACCACGACGGCGTGGGGAAGGCCCAGTTCCCTCACCATATCGAGAGTCAGTCGCAGGTCGTGCAATCCGAAGGGAGTCGGATCGGTGACCAGCAGCACGAAGTCCGCGCCACGAACGGCGGTTATCACCGGGCAGGAGGTGCCGGGGGGCGCGTCGATGATCGCCGGGCCGTTCGCGGCGTACCGTACCTCGCGGATCAGCGGCGGACTCATGGCTTCGCCGACGTTTAACCGGCCGTGCGTGAAGGCGACCCCGTCCGAGGAGCCTTCTTCCACGACCCCGATTTCCCTCCCGCTCTCCTCGATGGCCTGCACCGGGCAGGCCAGCAGGCACCCCCCGCAACCGTGGCACATGCTTTCAAAGGTCATGACCTGTCCGGCTACGACGGCGATGGCGCCAAACCGGCATATTTCGGCGCAGGTACCGCAGGCCGTACATTTTTCGGGATCGACCCTGGGCACCGGCACGTAAACCTTGCGGCGGCGGTCGATGCGGGGTTTCAGGAACAGGTGCCCGTTGGGCTCTTCGACGTCGCAATCCGCGTAGGCGACTTCATCGCCGGCGGCCGCGGCCGCCAGGGCCAGGTTGGTGGACACCGTGGTCTTGCCCGTTCCCCCCTTGCCGCTGGCCACGGCCACGGTCAATCCGGTTGCCATGTGCTCAAACCCCTCTCCCGTACCATACCGTTTCCCTAACTCCAGTGACCGTCCACGTCGGCTCCCGGCGCTTCTTCCAGAAGTCCTTTCTTGAATTCCTCCAGAACCTGGGCCACCGTGCCCTCACCGGCCAGGTAGATCTTGATTCCAGCGGCCTTCAGCACCCGGAAGGCCTTGGGACCGCAATGGCCGGTGATCACCGCTTCCACTCCCTGGCGGCTGAGGTTTTCCGCCGTCTGGATGCCGGCTCCCCGGGAGGCGTTCAAGTTCACCTCGTTATCTATGACCCGCGACTCTCCCGTCCCGGTATCAACGACGACAAAGTGGCTGCAGCGGCCGAACCGGGGATCCAACCTGCTCTCGAGACCCGGCCCGCCGGCCGTGACCGCCGTCTTCAATCAGACCACCCACTTTCCGTTTTTCCGGGCTTGCAGGCCCGCATATCCCCCCGTTATTCCTGCCGCCAATCCGTCGAAGCCCTCCGGAACGTAATCCTCGATGCAGCCGGCGTCGGCCAGCCGCCCCAGTTGCGGGTCCAAAGGCAGGGCCGCCAGAAGGGGCACCGGACCGCCATCCGAGGCCACCGCCCCCTTGGGCTCGCCGAAGACATGGATCTTTTCGCCGCACCTGGGACAGGTAACACAGGTCATGTTCTCCACCAGCCCCAGCACGGGAACTTCCATGGCCTGCGCCATGCGCAGGGCCTTTTTGACTACCATCACCGCCAGGTCCTGCGGCGAGGAAACCGCGATCAAACCGGCGACGGGAATGGACTGCATGACGGTCAGGGGAGCGTCGCCGGTCCCCGGCGGCAGGTCGATCAGCAGGTAGTGTATATCACCCCATATGACGTCCCGCCAGAACTGTCTGATCACCCCCCCGATCAAGGGGCCCCGCCAGATCACGGCTTCGTCCTCCCGGGGCAGCAAAAGGTTCATCGACATGACCCTGATGCCCCACCTGCGGGTCCGGACGGCCGGAATACCTTCCTCGCTCCCGGCGGCACGGCCGTTTAGACCAAACAGTTTGGGAATACTGGGCCCGGTGATGTCGGCGTCCAAAACTCCGACAGCGAAGCCCCTGCGAGCCAACTCGACGGCCAGCAGGGCCGTCACGGTCGACTTACCCACTCCCCCCTTGCCGCTCATGACGGCGATCACCCGGCCGATGCGGGAAAGTCTGTTGAGTTCCTCGTAGTCCGGCTTGGACCCTTTTTCCGTCGCCGATTCTCCACCGTATCGTTTCTCCTGGTCCAACGCGCACACTCCCATCTTCCCAGCGTTCTTTCCCCGCCGGCGGTACGCACCCGCCGCCGGGACTATGCCACCGTCTACCGCCGGCCGCAGCCGGCACCCGTGGCGCAGGAAGGTGTGTCGCACCTTTCCTCTCGTCCGCAGCAGGTACGGCCGGAAGGTCCCCGGCGCGCCACGTGGGGCGCCGGAAAAAGGCGCCTCACCCCCGGACTGTGGCAAACGGGGCACCGGGAAATCTGCACCGAGGCATTCTCGAGGATCTCTTCCCATTTGTGATGGCAGGAAGGACAGAGAAAATCATAGGTTACCAACGAAAACCACCGCCTTTTCCCGGATATGGGCTGTTTGCGCTTTCCCCCCGCGGCGCCCTCACTTCCAGACCAGGGCCCGGCCGACCAGGTCGATGAGGCCTTTGACCTCCACGCCCAGTTCGTGTTCCTCCACCATGGGGTAGAGTTGCGCCTTGCAGATGGAGCAGGGCGCGCACAGAATCCCGTCCCCGTTATCCCCGACGTGCGTGGCCCGCACCTGTTCCGCCTTCTTTTGTGAGAATTTGATCCTCAGGTCGTACATCACCGGATCGTCGAAAAGAATGCCCGACCCGCCGCCGCAGCAAAAGTTGAACTGGCGGTTGGGGGTCATCTCCCGGAAGTCGGTGACCACGTGCCGCATGACGTAGCGCAGGTTGTCCAACAGACCGCAGGCCCGGCCGTAGTTGCAGGGATCGTGCAGAGTGACCGGCCGGCTGTTCCTGGCCGGGTCCAGCACCAGACGGCCCTGGCGGATGCATTCCGCCACCTCGTCGTGCAGGTGGGTCACCGGCACTCTCAGGGGCCGGTCCACGGTACTTTCCATATACATTTTCCACGAACGCCACCCGTGCCCGCACTCGCCCCATACCACTTTCTTGATCCCCAGGTCCACCACCGCGTCCACCAGCCGCCGCATATTGCTCCGCATCACCGCCTCCTGGTCGAACAGGTAACCGAAGTTGCCGGCCTCGATGAGGGAACTGGCGATGGTCCAGTTGGCGCCGATATAGTTGAAGAACATGCCCGCGCCCATCAGGGTGTATGGATTGATGGCAAAGTCGGCCGAGGAGGGCACGTACAGGATGTCGGCCGGTTCATCCACCGGAAAACGGATGTTGGCGCCGAATTCGTCGCGGCACTCGTCGGCCATGAACTCCAGGGTGTCCACCGTGGCTGCTTTGAGGAAACCCATGTGGTTGCCCGATTTCTCCATGGCCTGACCGGTGTGGTTGTGAAGCTTGGGCTCGATACCCAACCAGTGCAGAATCTGCCTTGCGGCCATGGTGACCTCGCAGGTGTCGATGCCGAAGGGACACACTTCGGCGCAACGGCGGCATTCGTTGCACTGGTAGTAGTAGGAATACCACTTCTCCAGCATGTCCAGCGTCAGGTCCTCGGCCCCGACGAGTTTGCCGAACAAGCGGCCCTGGGGGGTGAAGTAGCGCTTGTAGACCTTACGCATCAGGTCGGCCCGCGCGGTAGGTATATTGTTGGGATCGCGGGTGCCCAGGTAAGTGTGGCAGTTCTCCGCGCACAGACCGCACTTGGTACAGGCCTCCATGGCCACGACGAAGGAACGGGACTTCTTCCTCAACTTGTCCATGTACTCGATGGCCCTGGCCACTTTCCGGTCGTCAGGCACCGGCTCGCAGTGCAGCCTGCGCATATCCTCCACGCTGGCCCGCGGCGCCTGCTTGTAACGGCTGGCCGGCTCACCCACTCGATACTCCCCCTTTCCATCGGCCCCGATACCGATACCGACCCGGGAATTACAGCAAGGATAGACACATTAATACTATCAGCTCGTGTCAGTCCGGCATTTTTTGCAGTAGCCGGTTATCATCAGCGCGATATCGTCCACCTCAAAGCCTGCCTCGTCCAACTGCGGTTTGAGCATCTTCGACATATCTATTTCCATTTCAATAACGTTGCCACATTTTATACAAACCAGATGCAAATGTCGACCGCAATTACCTTCACGACCAAAAGACAGCTCGTATCTCTTGCAGCCGTCTCCCATATCGATCGCCCTGACTAGGCCAGCCTTCGTAAATAACTCTAACGTACGATAGACGGTGGCCATTCCCGCCAAATGATCTTCCTTTTTAAGCTCGCCATATATGTCGTAAGCGCTCAAATGCCGGCCGTGACTCCCAGCCAGTATGCGGAAAATCTGTTCCCGGCGTCGCGTGATCTTGCACTCCTTCATCACCGGGTAAGTCCCCAGATTCAAAATGGAGGCCCCGGCAACTTGCTCCATCACCGCCATCCCTCCCAAAAGGGAACCCCGGCTATGACTTTTCGCCGTCATCCCCGCCCACCACCGGACGCCATTCCTCCCTCGTGCCGGAGGCCGGAACGACCGGACGGCCGTTCCGCGCCCCCCCGCACGCGCCTCCATACACGCTTTACTACTTTAATCTAGATGCTATTAACATCTAGACCACATTTTGAAGGCGGCAACCATCGAACAGTACACCGCCCGGTTTGTTCTCCACCCCGGAGCTTTCCCCCGTCCCGGATGTCCCTCCGGCTTTAGCCGCCTTCAGGCCTGGCGTCTAAGACGGCTCCTGCCCGCCGCCCGCTTCCAGTTCCGACAGCCTCTTCTCCAAGGTTGCCAGTTGTTTCTTCAGCGCCGCCGTCCGGCGTAACAGGCATTCCTTCTCCACCCCCGGGTCCGGCCCATAGGCAGGCGCGACCGCAAACGCCCCGTACGGCCACCCGCCGCCGCAAAACATACCCGCCGCGCGACCACGGCCGTAGCCGGCAAAACCCCAACCCCTACCCCGGCCCAGGTAACCGGGCTGCCCGAAACCGGTGCAAGACCCGGCTCCCCTTCCGGTGCGGGGACCCATCCCTAGAGGACCCATTCTGTTGCCACCCGGCATAGCTACCACTCCTCGAACAGTAATCAAGGGTTCGTGCCGCGTCCCACACCTGGGCCACCACGACCGCCCCCCGCGCCCCGCGGCGGACACTTGGCGTTGGACCCGGCGGGCCCGTAACCTTGTCTGCCGCCGCGGGAGCCGCAAGGACGGCCGGGCCCGCGCCCGTTGCCACAACCGGTGCCGTTCGGTCCTGTTCCGTCACCACGCGGCATATGGCTTCCCCCTTTCTTAGGTTATGTGGAAGGCCTGCCCCAAGGCGGGCCTCCGTGCCCGTGCCCCAAACCGCGCCGTCCTATGTTCCCGCTCCCGCAGGACGGGCAACGCCAATGTTCCCGGGACCCGGTATCGGCGGGAAATCCCCATTCGTGGCGGCATTGCCGGCAATAGCCGCGGCCGACGATCCGGTAGGTCCCCCCCTGGATGTTCACGGGCTTCCCTTCCACTATGGCGGAGGCCAGCTTGGCACGGGCCGAGGCCAGTATCCTTTGCAGCGAACTCTGGGCCACCGCCATCAGGCGGGCGCATTCCTCCTGCTCCAGCCCCAGGTAATCCTTGAGCCGTAACGCCTCCCATTCGTCCAGACACAGATTGACGGCCTCGGGCCCGGACACCGGGGCGGTATGCGGCAGAAAACAGGGGGCCGGAGGCAGAAAACTCACCATCCGGGGTTTGACCGGTCTAACCAACAACCACCACTCCGTTTTGGGTATTTACCCATAACCATCATATGCAAAATGCGGTTCCGTGTCAATACCCCGCCGGGAATTTTTCTCGGGACCGCTCATACCGGAGTGAGACCCGTGCCTAGGTTGGCGGCTCAGGCTACGGAACGCTCTTTCACTCGGTCCGCCTGATGAACAGCCTGGAATAGCCGGGTCCCTCCAGGGTGCCCAGGAATTCGTGCCCCACCTTGCGGGCCCAGGCCGGGAGACCCTTGTTCGTCACCGCGTCGGCGGAGAGTACCTCCATGACCTGCCCGGCCTTTACGCCGATCATCGTCCTTTTTGCCGCCCAGGTCGGCGCTCCCGGACAGCAGTCCCGCCTGCCGTCGACCACGTAGTGGGATTTGACGGCCTCCAGTTCCGCTTCCGTCACCACAACTACCCCCTTGCGGTTAATTTCCGGCCGTGACCCCACCGCGGCCAGGGTCGTGGATCTACCGTTTCTTCCGCGTGCCTGTCCGTAAGCCGGAGATATTTTGCAACATTAAGTTAGATGTATAATACATCTAGGAGCCCAACCTGTCAAGGGGCATTCCGATTTCGTCCGACACCGTTGCACCGGTACCGCCCGGTCCAACCGCCGTGCCGCCGCCGGGAAAGCCGGCAAAAAGGTTCCGGGAAGGCACTTGAAAAACTCCGGGAAGTATGGTAACATAAGCTCACGCGGGCCCATAGCTCAGCTGGGAGAGCGCTAGAATCGCACTCTAGAGGTCAGGGGTTCGAGCCCCCTTGGGTCCACCAGGAACAGCAAGGCTTCCGGGATTCCGGGAGCCTTCTTCTTTGTCCCGTTTACGACAACTGCACGACAATGCACATTAAGCTAACCACTCTTGTGTTTTCGTGAAAACTTCGGAGCATCCTGGGTCTGGGCCTTCTTGCGCCGGGTTAAAACTTCGTCGGCCTTTTCGGCCGCGTCCCGCCGAAGCTCTTCGCCGATGTGCGCGTAAAGGTCTGCCGTCACTCTGTAGGATGAATGACCCAGCCGTTCCTGTATGGTTTTCAGGGTCACGCCGGCCGCCAGCAGTTCCGTGGCGTGGGTGTGCCGGGTGCCATGGAAGGGGATATGCCTGACGCCGGCCTTCTCCAGCAGCTTGTCGAAGTGCCGGGTGAAGTTTCTGGGTGAATGGGTTTACCGTTCTCCTGGCAAAACACCAGGCCATGATCCTCGTATGCCTCGCCATAAAACGCCTTCTCGTTGTCCTGCCGCCGCGAAGCCAGCACGGCCAGGATCAGTTCCAGGGTCGGCAGCTTGTCCTCGGGCGCTTCCCTGACCCGCCGGAGGCATTCGTCGAACACCGCCTCCAGGGGCCTGTCGTGCATCATCAGGGGTACCAAGGGGATCAGTCCCAGGGGGCCCCTTTCGAGGATTTCCCCGCCCGGGGTGACCACCAGGTTGATTATCCGGTACCGGAACACGACGGCCGCCTGCTGGTCCAGGCAACCCAGGACGTAGGTGTCCTGCCGCTGCCGGCCGGTGAGGTTCAACACCACCGGGTGGATGGGCAGCCCGAACTCCCGGCCCCGTTCCGACCGTCACTACTGTCTGCGCGGAGAGGAATCGACTCGGAAAAGCCCCTCTATGTATGCGGGAGAGGGAGCAGCGTTACCTGCCCCTCAAACGCAACACGTGTTGCGCTTGCCCTGTTTTACCCTGAACCGGGTTCCCATCCCAGCCCTGTAAACAAATAACCGCATTGCAGTTCCACCGGGGACCGGGATAGGCGTATTCGCACAAAATCAATGTTGACCGGTAGCAGGTTTCTTGACTGCAACATGATCCGGCGAGCCACCCTGGGCAAAGTCCCTTGCCGTTATATCTTCGGGTGGCAGGGTATAAATACCATGATTAGCTCCCTATGCTTTGGATATAATACGTAACAACTGACTTAAGAGGTGTCTTGAAGTGTTCGATAATATCTTTTCCCCCGGGAAGTCCGAGTCCCATATACATGTTGGTGAAGCTTTTTTCCTCTGGTCACAATTAGCAGCCTGGTATGACGTTCATGAGTTTTCTGAAGAGGTTATAAACCATGTTAAAGATAGTGATCTCAGATTTATCCTGGAGCAAGGCGAAAAAGGAATAACAAATAACATTGCAAAGTTAGAAGGTGTATTAGATCACTACAAGGTAACCTTTCCTGCACGTCCGCCTAAGGTACTGAGGAAACCAATAGAATCAATGATGACCGACGAAAGTTTTTTTCGAATGATTCTTGATATCACCCAAAGTGCCCTATTTGTTCACGTAAAGTCGGTAAATTCGTGTCTCAATGACTCCGTCCGCAAGTTATTTATGGATTTTCTTTTTCAGGAAATACAAGCATTTGATATCTTGGTCAAATTAGGCAAGAAAAAGGGTTGGGTACACAACCCACCGTTGTATAAATTAGTGGAATAAAAAACAAGTCTCTATTTGCTCCCTAAATATGTTATTCCACCTTCGACGGAAGCACTCTTCCCATGGTGAAACTGCCGTGGACACCCTTCTCTAAGATGCGGGAAGCCCCCACCACATCACGGTGTGAGCCTTTGAAGCCATATCCCCATTGCCGCATCCGTAAATGCGGCGCGACTGCTTCGCATATGTGCCCGGAAGTGCCGCTCGCGTCAACGACCACCTTTACATCATGACCGACGCACCAGCGCACCTCCTCCGCCTGGAAAGTTCTATTGTGACCCCATGACGGTTGGCTCCTTGATGGGTGATATGCATGGCTCCATAAATACCAACTTCGTAAGACACATGGATATATTACGCGTAGCGATAAGTATATCAAGGTATATGGAAGCACCACCCGTGAGACACGTTCCTTCAAGGATCCTGTTCTTATGGTTATTGATGAACTTCTCGTGCAAACCGTCGAAACTAGCCTGATTGCCGATGAAAAGGTCAAGAACAAACTGGTCGCTGAATTTTATAACGTCATCGGCGATCTCAAACAGGGACCTCAACTGGGTAAAAAGATGACTAATTTCCAGAACGGCCTTCGTACTAAAAAGTATCCGCTGCTCTATCTTTCTTTCGACGTTACGGCAAATGCGTAGCATTAAATTACATATCTCGGCCAGTACATCGTAAGCCTCCAGGGAAAGGTCGTTAGCATCAGTTTTCCTGTAGGTATCCAGGTCGCCTAAAATCTTCTCACCTATACGCCCGGCGTTCGCCAAAAATACCTGGTTGTTGGCGAAGAAAGCGCTCTTGGTCTGGTCACACATGCCGGATAGGTCCCGAAGCATATGAAGCAAGATCTTGTTGTTCATGTGCACTGCTCCTTAAAGTCTATGTTACTTGCTCTTTCTTTCCTCGAGCTGATCCATCGGTCTTCCCGGAACAGTCGCCGCCGGAATACCCGGGTCGCGTAGGAGGCCACCACCGCCAGCACCGCAAGACGTCACCACGCGGGAACTCGAAACAAGGATGTGGGACAAGCGAAGTCTTCCAAAGACTTCTCGATGACCTTCCCGGCAGAGGCCATCCGGTTTAGCCGGGCCGACGGTTTACATCATCGTATATCTGGGACCTCCTTCCCCTTCCGGCGGTACCCATGTGATGTTACCGTACGGATCTTTTATGTCGCATGTCTTGCAATGAAGGCAGTTTGAAAAATTAATTATTAAGCTGGACTGGCCGGTTCGTTCATCCTTCTCCAATTCATAGACGTTAGCCGGACAGAATCGAACACAGGGATTACCATACTCCTTGACACACCTATCGTAGCAAATATGAGTATCGCCGACCTTTAGATGAGCCGGTTGCTCCTCTTCGTGAATGGTTCCAGAGTAATAAACATCTGTATTTTTGTCGAAGGTAAGTTTGCCGTCGTATTTAACATCAGATGGCTTCTCGCAGGTCGAGTTCGTCCCATACTGATCGTCAAGCTTCTTCATGTGAAGGAAATCGGCCTGGGACGAAAGCCTGTCCCTGGCAATCCTCCCGCCCATCAGGTATTGGAGACCGCCTTTGGCTAGCCCACCCCATAACCCTTTTTGAAAAGCCTGGTGAAAATTCCTGCTTCGGTACAGTTCCATGCCTGTCCTATCCCCAAACAGCAATTTCTGATATGTTTCCAGAACGGACTCGGAATAATCATTTTTTATCAACGCTTCCACAATCGCCTCTGCGGCAAGCATTCCTGACTTCATAGCTACATGGATCCCTTTAATCTTCTGAGTGATGAAAAGATTGGCAGCGTCGCCAACGATCAACCCACCTCTGACAAACAATTTTGGTATAGAAAAATAACCTCCTACAGGAGCCGTTTTCGCCCCGTATTGTACCATCTTACCGCCCCTGAGCAAACCAGCCACAAAAGGGTGGAGCTTGAACATTTGAAATTGTCGATGGGGATCGAGGCAGGGATCCTCATAATCGAGACCGGTCATCAGTCCAATTGATACATGATTATCTTTCATGCCATAGATGAAACCGCCGCCATAAGTATCATTTTTATGAGGATATCCCACTGTATGTATCACATATCCGGGAGATACAGCGCACTCAGGAACCTCCCAAATCTCTTTTATTCCCACCACGAATCCAGGAGGGTTCTTTCCAACATCAAGATGCATCCTTTCGATTAGCGTCTTGCTAAGATTTCCTCTTGACCCGTCGCCAAATACCGTCACCTTCGCCATGATATCCATTCCAGGAGCAAAGGTGGACTTTCTATGACCATCTTTATTGATACCCTTATCCCCCGTCCTTATACCAATAACCCCATCATTTTCAAAAATGATTTCTGTTCCTGAAAAACCAGGGAAAATGTCAACCCCGGCTTTCTCCGCCTGTTGAGCCAGCCATTGTGTCATTGTTGATAAGGAAACTACATAATTACCGTGATTATTAAGCATGGGAGGGGTAAATGGGGCTTTCAGTTTACCGCTTTTTGTGAAAAGATAAACATCATCCTTTTTAACCTCAGCTGCCAAGGGGGCTCCTTTTTCCATATAATCGGGCAAAAGTTCCGCGAGAGCGGATGGGTCCATAACAGCTCCTGATATGCTGTGTGCTCCCATATAAGCGCCTTTCTCGAGAACAAAAATAGTGATATTTTCCAGCTTACTGCCTTTTCCGGACCTGTCCACCTCCGTATTGTGTTTCTTGATAAGATTAGCGAGATGAATCGCCCCGCTAAGAGAGGCGACACCTCCTCCGACAAAAAGGACGTCAGCTTCCATTACATCTCTTTCTTCCACCAGGTCAACCTCCGTTAGAATATACTCAATCCTCGATCGGGAACCGGTCCCCGCCCCCCCGAGTCGCAGCACG
>Ga0207433_10011711_pt1 | contig 13301 bp, 15 predicted proteins | sample YelNatPaOPGAMG01_FD_187559 | JGI IMG/M metagenome (GOLD analysis project Ga0207433, IMG submission 187559) | Hot spring thermophilic microbial communities from Obsidian Pool, Yellowstone National Park, USA - OP-RAMG-01 (SPAdes) (version 3) | ecosystem: Environmental > Aquatic > Thermal springs... | reverse complement strand
AAAACTTCTTGCTTTTGAGGTTAAACTTACTGAAAATCCTACAATTAAAGATATTAAAAATCTTATAGATTTCATTGAAGAAAATCCAGATTCAATAAGAGGAGTACTTATTTATACAGGAGATTCAATAAAATATCTTCACTCAAAGGTAATTGCTATTCCCTGGTGGTGGTTATAAAAATGCGATAAAAGCTGAAGCATTCTCATTCTTATATACTGAAATTCTTGCTTGTCTTAAAGAGGAACAGCTACTAATAAATTCCCCTTCATCAACTAAATATACTCCCTCTTTGTCTTATTACAACAAAACCTATTTTCTGAAGTAAACTTATAACTTCTTTAGGTTTTACTATAGTCAATTAAGATATATGCATAAATTTCTAAATCAACCTTTATATTGAAAGATTCTAAAACTCTCGAAGGATTAGTCCTTAAAGGGTTCTCTTCTTCTGGTATAGTACTCTCAAGATAAAAATTTATTACTCAATAAGATTAGATTTTGCCTCTTCTTGAGTATCTCCTTGAGAGGCTATATCCGTCTTCTTCTTGAAGTATAATACCTCTTTTATCCTCATTTTTTTTCTTGCAAGAAAATCTTTAGACTTTCCTTAGTAATATCTCAGAATCCAACCCCATCCACCTTTTAATCTCTTCCTTTTTATGGAATAATTCTCTTAATCCCTTCCATCTTGTCAAAGTCTTCATCAAAACTATAAATTTCATTAACCTTATATTCCAACATAAAGTAATAATTAAAAATATCAGCAAAGGATATATTCATTTTTGAATAAGCTTCTAAAGCTTTTTCAAATATATTTCTAAAATCAAGTTTCAAACCCCTAAGGTTTAATATAGGCATAAGTAAGTCCTTAATTTCTTCTCTGGAAAGTTTGTAATAACTCTGGAGAGTAAAGATTATTTCAAATATTACTAAAGGACTAGTTAAAACCTTTTCTTCATTCCTTTCTACTCTCTTTAATAGCTCTAAAACAGCTTTTGCTTTTTCCTCATCATCTCTCGTAAAATATCTTAATAAAAGGTTAGTATCAAGAAATCTCATATCCTAAAATTCCCTTAAAACTTCTTCTGCAATTTCTTCCTCTACTACTTCTCTTATTCTCTTAAAATCTTCTGGCTTTTTTTTCGCCCTTACCTTACCAAAACCATCCTCTAACTTTGAAGGAACAGGAACAATCTGTACTACATTATCCACTATAACGAACTTAACTTGATCTCCAGGTTTAAGTTTTAGAAACTCCCTTATCTTTTTTGGTAGGGTGATCTGTGATTTTTTTGTAAGAACTGACTTATCAGTAATCTTTGGCATATTCACTTACCTCCACTTTAGTAATACTATAATTTTGGTATTATTATAAGTTAAAGGAAACCTAAAATCAAGAGATTTCAGAAAATAGTGTTATAAGACTGTGATATTATCATAGTTTAAGCAATCTGAGAAAAAGATATTATTATGAGAAAGGAGTGTTTATGCTTATCTGAAAAAGAATATAAAAGAGTTACTATTATCAACATGACTATTGAAGGTTTCTATTTTAATAAGCAAAATGCTAAATTCTTAAGTCTCAGCATTAGACAAATTAAAATTTCTCTTATATCCGATAATAAGGAGAAAATCTAAACATGTTTTTTGTTATGAATTTAAAGAAAAGATGTTTAATTTAGTTATGGAAAAATATCAGAATTCTAATTTTGCAAATATTAGAGATAAACTCCAAAATAAAAAGAATTCTTAAATCCAATGGATATTTTTAACCTAATAAAGATAAACCATTAACTTAATTTGGCAGAGCCACGAAAGAGTTAGGAATAATAGAAAGACTTTTTGAGACCCTTCAAGGTGGACTTAAAGAGGAGTTAAGAATAGAGGGTATAAAAGATATAGTGTTTGCTAATTATTTATCTTAAGGGATTTATAGAAAGATACAACAAGAAAATTTCTGATGATATTTTAGATGAGATTCTTTGTAGGAAAGAAATGAGAAAAGTATTAAAAGGGAGTGTAATTTCATATGGAGGAAACCTCTATTTTCTAAAGGAAGGAAAGGAGACAGTTCTTTTAAAAGATGGGAGTTTAGTATCTATTCATATTCATGGGGATGGAACGATAAAGGCAAACTATGGAGATAAGATTTATCAATTAGAACTTGCACCAAATAAAAAAAAGAAAAGAATAAAAAGTAGAAAAAGAGATGGATACAAAAAGGAAGAGAAAGTCTCCATCAAAAGATCATCCTTGGAAAAAGTATCCTCTTTTACCATGGAGATGAAAGGGATGACATTTTTATGGAATGTTTATAGTAACATTTTCACTGGCCGTTGACATTCTACCGCTCTCTTGCTTTATCTATTTACTCTGTTTGTATTATTGCTTATCGTTTCTGGGAATATATCGTACTTTCATGAGATAGCTCTAAATATCCCTTGAAGTTAATCCCTTCCTATAAAGTAGAAGTATTATATCTTCTGAGTTAGATCTATCTTTTTCTCTCTTTTTAACCAGTTTAGTCTCTAATGAAGAGTCTCTATCCCTGGTTATATCTTTTATAAACCTACATGTTTTACTATATACCTTTTTATAGGTATAAACGTTTCTAGAGTATTCAGTATTCTTATTTTCATAGTCGTATTTAGAGTATCCCAGGTTATAAGTCTAATTCTTCTTGTAGAATAGCTTCTATTATCTCTTTCTCCAAGCTTGTTATAAACTCTCATATATTTTCCATAGTTTTTCAATTTGTTCTCATCTATAATTATAATCTTTTTCAATTCTTTATTTTTCATTATCGGTATACCTATCACGTCCTCTCCTTGATATATTCAAGGATATTTACACAGATTCTTTTACACTCTCACCTCTTATATTTTTACATTTCTGATTACCTCCTATGATTATTATTTTTCCCTATAATAGAGCATTATAGAGTCATCTTTACAATTGTAATTCTTATGTACTTAATTCTCATTAGTATCATAGCCATAGGAAAATTATGTTACAATCGAAATTTCCTTCTATACACATATATCCTGAATTTTATCTTGCTAATGTTAGGTTATCTCTTGAAAAGAGAAAAGAAACCAAAGCTTATGTTACTTACATCTACTAACTGTGATGATTTGTTAGCTATAGAGAATATTGTCTGGCATATTCCGAATATCCCTTCCGAAGACCTCCATCTAGATAGAATAGTAATATCATCTCTAGAAGAGTTAGATTCAGCCTGGTAACATTATTTTATTAAACAGCTACTTAAGGGTATATCTATATGATATATCTCTAAATATATACGAAGTACGAAGCTTCTTAGAATACCTTCTAATATAAAGAATTTACAGAGAATCATTATCGATCTTTTATAGTAAAGTTTTAAATAATTATTTAGATGTTAGATTAGTCCTTATTCTTTCACGTTTTGTTATTATACTTAGCATGGTTATTGCTATCCTTATAAAACTGGATTCGGAAGGCTCTCTCTAATTTAAATAGGATTGGGTGAACAAGAGGGAAAAGTCTTTAAAATGATAAAATTCAAGACCATATATGTTAATATAGAAGCTAACAGACCTAAGTTTGCGGATAAGAATGTCTCTCGTATCACCCGAATAGGACAAATATCAAAGAAATTTCATTTAGACGAGCTTTCACAGATATGGAATATCTTAAAAGGAGAAATAAGTTTTATTGGACCAAGGCCGGAACAAACAATATTCGTAGAGGAATTCGAAAGGGAAATTTCCTATTACAACTTAATGCCTCTTGTAAAGCCTAGAATAAGAGGATGGGAACAGATTCATAAAGGATACTTAGCAGGATTAGAATAGACTATATAAAAATTAGAATGATTTATAATTTATAATTATAAAATAAAAAATATATCAGTTTGACTTGATTTAGTTATCATACTAAAAACCATATTGGTATTGTTAGGAAGACAAGGGGCAAGGTAGGAAACCCATATTCTGCAGAAGTGCCAAAATCAAAATATAAATTTAGAAGCCACATGAAATTTAAGACAGATAATAAGCATATGTGGAGAAATACTAAATTCATAGGATGTGTCTGCAGGATGTAGGGTCTTTCATCTCCTTTTCCAATTGGGTATGTAGTTAATAAAAAGAGCTACTAAAATATATATCATATAGTAATTCATTCGTAGCTTTTGACTCAAAATATTCATTAAATCTGTTCAAAGCACCTTCTGATAAGCGCCTATATAAACCCTCATCAAAGTAAAGCTTTTCGATAGCTTTTGCAAGTTGAAAAGCATCACCCGGTTCTACAGTTAATCCTGATACATTATGCAAACTAACCCACGGAACCCCTGTCGGTAAATTCGTGTTTATCACCGGTTTACCATAGACCATAGCTTCAAGTTGAACAATTCCAAATGCCTCACTTGGCAATATTGATGGAAAAACTAAGAATTTTGAATGTTTGATCAAATACTTTTTTTCTTCTTCCGTTACATGTCTATTTATAAAATATATTTTCTTATTGCTCTTTTTTATTTCTTCATTAACACTTCCTGCTAATTCTCCATCACCTGCAATTACGAAAGGTATATTTTCATTTACCATACTTATAGCATCTAATAACACATCTAAACCCTTGTAATATGATAATCTTCCCAAAAATAATACGTAATTCGTTGGTAAACTTGATAAATCAGATCTTAAATCTTTCTTTGTAAAACTATTAATGTAATCTTCCTTATTTAATGATAACGGAATAATCACTATCTTTTCTTTGAATTTTTTTAAAATCGAAGAAAATTCGATCATCCTTTCAGAAGTGGCAATAATTTTTTCGGCTTTTTTACAAAGCTTTCTTTGAAAAAACTCAACAAAACTTTTTAAAACTTTTTGTCTTACAATATCACTGTGCCAAGTGACAAATATCCTTTTTGACTTAGGTATTATTAAACTCCCTATACTACCCAATGGAAAAGGCTCATGAAAATGTATAATATCTGCTTTTTTAGACAAACGAAATAAGTACCAGAAAAATGATAATGATATAGGCATTGACTTGAATGTTCCAAATGAACTACACCTATAAACTGTTATTCCATTAATCACTTCAACAGTGGTTCTAATTCTAAAATTCTTATTTATACAAAGAACCACCACCTCATCAAATTTACTTAAGTATTCTGCATACTGTTTCACCACTGTTTCTACTCCTCCAATATCTGGGTAATACATTTTATTTACTTGCAGTATCATAATTTAAGTCCCCTTTCTCATACTATCTTCCATGTTAGTTCCCAATTCTAATCCTCCATTCTTATCTCGAAAGAAAATTTTTTAGTATATTATATACTATACCCGCAGAATGTAGATTAATAGTTATCTTTCCTTAATAATTTCTTCAAAAAGCCTGAGGTATCGGTTAACAATAGCTTCTTTGTCAAAAAGTTTAACTCTTTCTTTCTGCTGTCTTAGAAGCTCAGTTCGAAGATCATTATTAGAAAGAACTTTTAAAATAGTCTTAGCTAAATCATTTTCATCATTTGGATTAAAGTATAAACCAGTATTACCAAAAATCTCTCTTAAGATAGGTATATCAGAGAGGATAACAGGACAGTTTAAGTTAACTGCTTCAAGGGGAGGTAACCCAAATCCTTCGAATAAAGATGGAAAGATAAATAAATCCGCATATGAATAGAGATTTGTAAGAGTTTCATCATCTGGTCTGATAAATTCTATAATCCGCCATTCAATGTTTAATTCTTTTTTCAACTTGTCCACTTCATCAACTTCATTATATTTTGCTCCAGCAATTACTAGATAATGTGGTATCTGATCTTTTATTTTATTAAATGCTTTAATTAACAGCCCAATATTTTTATGTCTTTTTCTGTTTCCAACAAACAATACATAAGGCTGACCTAACAGTCTTTTTATTACCAGTTTTGAATTCACAAATCTATAATCTATAAATTCATAAATTACAACAGCTTTGTTTTCTATTCTTTTATCAAGTGTTTTTAACTCATTGGCAACTGTTTGAGAAATAACCACAATTTTTACAGAACACGCTAAAGCTCTTCTTAAAAAAATTTTAAAAACTTTACGCTTGAACTCGTCTCTATCCCAGTATTGTGTAAAAGGTATTAAATCATGAACTGTTACTATAGTTTTTCTAGGAACGAAAAGAGGTAAATTTATGTGTGGATAGAAAAATAAGTCAACCTTATCTTCTAATTGTTTTAAAATTTTAGATTGTTTAAAGATACTATTTAGCGAAAATCTTTCATAATCTACAAATATAGGTTCTATATCACCAGCAACTTCCCTGAAATCCTTCTCAAAATTATCTCTTAATTTTTTAGGAATACAAGTATAAATTTTTATGCCTCTTTTGGCAAACTCCTTTGTGAGAGATTCATAATACCTGCCTATTCCAGAACCTTTGTAAAAGAGACCGTCAATGTATAATTTCATATGCAAAACTCCTCTTATGTAAATAATCACATCATTATATCAAAGAAAATCAAAAATATTATGCCTTATATAAATATTCCAAGAAAGTAGAATTAGGATAAAGATTAATAATAAATAAATTATGTACTTTTGTTCGTATCTAAAATTTTTTAAAATATATGGAATTAAAAATACTAGAAATGTAAAAAAAGCATTCGAAACTCTAAATGAAAATACAGGTATAGTCTTAAGAGAAACAAACGAGGATATAGCAAATGCTAAAATCTTTTCAAGAATTATAAAACACCGATCATTTAAACGAATCATTAAACCTAAGTAATAAATCATTATAATAAACAATGAATACATATTAAATATATTAATTTGATTTAATCTATTTTCCTTTGGACCATATATTACAAGATACAAGTATCCTTGTGCTTTAAATTTTAAAAAACTGGGTAAATAATTTATGATAAATTGATAAAATTCAACGTTAAAAACGTATTGACCTAAAAAAAATCCAATTAAAGGTAATAAAAGATAAAACTTCTTGTTAATATGATTTTTGTCAAGCAACAATACCAATAGAAAAACTACGGAAGAATAATGAAACAAAGTGGCAATTATAATTTTTATTATAAATTTCCACTTTTTACTTTTAAGTAAATCAAAGAACCCCCACCATACAAATGTTATAGAAACACCTTCCCTTATTTGGATTAATCCAAAGTTTGGATAGAATAATAGCACAAAAATTATAAGACTGATAAAAGGTGAAACAGAATATTTTGATATTAAATACATACTCAGAATTACATAAGTAGCACTAAAAAACAATAAAAATGATGTCCAACTCCCATTAAACAATATTTGATTAATATATACCACTAACCAATAAAAAGGCTCGAAAGATAAAAAGTTGAATTGACTTATTGGAAGTTTTATTGTTGCATAATAATTTAAACTATCAGGACTAAATCCTAATGGTAAAAAAACAGGAATTATAATTAAGATGAATGATGTAACAATAAAAATATATATTCTAATTAATTCCACAAGATTTTTATGCTTGAAATGTATATCCGCATTCTTTTCCATTGACATCATTTAATCTCTCCCGATATAATCAATTTATACAACTCTTCCCATTGATTTAACCATCCTTCATAGTCCAAAAATTTTTGAGCACTTTGTTTTATAATTTCAGATTTATTCTTCCAATCCGAAATCTCGCTTTCAAATTTTAACAATTTTTCCTCTAAATCTCCTTCTTTATAAGGGTCGAAAAGTACTCCATTTACCTCTTCTATAATCATCTCTGGTATACCACCTATATTACTCCCAATTACAGGAATACCAAAGGTGAAAGATTCTATAACAACCATCCCTAATGCTTCATACCAAATACTTGGGACAATAGTAACATCAACTTTCTCAAAAAAGTCTTTAGGATCTACTCTACCCATGAAAACAATGGAATCATCTTTGTATTTCGATTTTAGATATTCTTCATAATCCTGTTTGCCAGCGCCAGCTACAAATAACTTATAGTTTGGTTTTTTAATCTTATGATAGGCTCTCAATAAAACCTCTATTCCTTTATTCGGTGCTAATGTACCTATAAAACCAAAATTTATATACCTTGGATCTGTTTTTCTTTCAACAGTAGTACTACTCAGTTTCCTAGAGTTATATATTACTTTTTTAATTGGTACATCTTTGAAATATCCATAACTTAATAATTTGTCAAGAACAAAATTGCTCACTCCAACCACAGCTTTCATGTTGTTAGATTTTAATTTGCAAGGAAGTCTCATTAGCTTACAAGTTAAACATTGTTTTTTACATATAACATTATTTTTAAACATATTAGTTGGGCATAAGAGATATAAATCATGAAGAACTTGTATGGCTGGCACATTAGATTCACTTACAGCATCCCATATAGAACAAGACCAACCTTGAGTATTGTGAATTGATATAATATCAGGTTTAAAATCTCTAATCTGTTTAAGTACAATTTCCTTAGATATAGGATTATAAATATCTAAAATATGCCATAACCTTCTCTTTAAAAAGGGTTGTCTTATCTTTCCGTATGGTAAATAGACATTAGGAATTTTAGCCCTATAAACTGGAATTCCGTCTATGACTTCTTCCTTATCATCTTTATCCCAAAAACTCAAAACTTTTACTTCGTGACCTAAATCATATGTACCTTCCACTAAATTTTTTAAAGTAATTTCCGCTCCACCACCTATGAATGGTGCGTATAGAACATTTATAAATAGTATTCTCATTTTAATACTTCCACCTTTCCCAATTTCCCTTTATAACCATCTTTTACCGCTTTTGTGATTAATTTTATATTTTTGGCACTTGAAAAACTTATTAAAAGCAGGTAGACAAATATATTAGTCCAATAAATTACTTTATTGTCTACTAAATTATTAGTTTCAAAAAATACTCTATTCCTAACACTATAATAAACCCTATAGGGATTGCCTTTTGATATTATGGAAAATCCTGTCTGTTTAGCACTTTTAGAAACATGCCACGAAAGTTCTAAATCATCTATTTTGCTATCTAATATTAAATAAATTTTCCCACCAATCTGGGTTATTCTATAAGACCACTCATGATCATCTGCATAAAGATAGAAATCTTCATTTGGATAACCAATCTTGTTAAGAATATTTTTATGAATAAATAAACCTCCATAAGGTGCCACAGGCATAATTCCAAATTTCCTATCATTTTCTTGTTCTACTATATTACCTTTTAATTTAAATCTTCTTTTCAAATATCTATAAATTTTTTTATGAAGTTCTTTTATATGAAATCCTAAAAAGCTATTTTTAAATCCTAAAACCAATTCAGGCTTGTTGCGGATTATTGCTTCTTTTGCTAATTGTTCTTTTTTAAATCGATAAGATAGTAATGCAATTTTTTCTTTTTTATTCTCAATTTCTAAAGAATACCAAAAATCTAATAAGATTTTTAATGAACTATCCATAGGCTTGTTATCATCATCCAAAAGCCAAATAAATTCACATTCTGGATCATTATAGGCCTCTTCCAAACCTCTCCTAAATCCTCCTGCAGAACCGTAGTTATCGTCAAAGTATAAAACCTTAATTTTACCATTTAATAATTTTTCGTATTCCATTAGCTTGTTTCTACTTTCTAATTCAGAATTATTGTCAACAATGATTATCCTATACACTCCTTCTTTTAAAGCAGCATCTATAACTTGCTTTAATAAATGAAATCTATTTCCATAGGTTACTGTAACAACATAAACTTTATTCCCCATTATTTACCTCCGAAAATTCTATTATATATGCTCAGCTATACTTAATTATGTAAAGTTATATAGAATAATTAATCCTGCACCTTTGCAAAAATTTTCTTTAAATCTTCTAAAAACTTTTGTGGCTCATTTTTTATTACTTCTCTATAATAATCAAAGTCTTTATTTCTTTCTTCAAAGTTTTCAAAACAATCCTCTATTTTTTCTATGATTTTTGGTATGTTTCCCTTTCTGTCTTCGAATTTGTATTCATCTGGTATAGGAACATCTTCAAAAAATGCAGCTGAACCTCTTTTACCAGTTATAACACAACAACCTAAAATAGCAGCTTCTCTTGGAATACGGTCTTTCCCAGGATGATTACCCAAATCTATATAAACCTTGGCTCTCTGAAGTGTCTTTATAAGCTCTCCCCTGCTCATATTGCTTAAAGGTACGAATTTTATATCTTTTGCTGAATAAATTATTTTTTTGGTAAAAGAAAATCCTTTCTTAGGATTGTATGTTACTATATTTTCTTTTTTAGATAAATCTGTTTGAGTTTCAAGGAAAGATTTATTGAGATAGTCTGATAGATAGTATATTTTATCTTGTACTATTCCTCTATTTTTAATAAAATTTAAAGCATAAAAACTCTGCACAAAATGATAATCGGATTTTTTTACAGACTTAGGCAACTGCAATATTCTAAACTTTTTATCTTTTAATGCAATTTCTGCAATGTCAAACAAACTCTTTCCCGTAAACTTTTTGTAAATTTTGTTTATTATTCTCTGTATAAAAAAATTTGATTTAGAACGAAATATATAAGACAAATAAAAATTATCTACACTCAGCCACCAAATTACTTTCCTAATATTAGGATAGTATTCAAGTAAATCGATACCTTTAATAGTTTCTGGAACAATCAAAATATTGTCCTTTCTATCCTCTACTTGATTAACAAATTGAATTCCATATTCTTCATAGTCAGGATGTACGGGTTTAGGATGATTATTAGGATAATAGTACATATAAGCATTAATATTTAAATCATTCTTAAGATGATATGCTAGCTGATGTAATAACTCAGGACCTCCTGTAGCTGTAGCTGCAGGAGCAGCAATGTAAATTTTTGTATTTGGATATATTTCAATCATTTTATTCCCTCCTCAAATACTTCTAAAGATCTTTTTACAACATCATCCATATCATAGTATCTATACTCTGCAAGCCTACCTATAAGTATTAGATTTTCAAATTTATCTGCTTCTTCTTTATACATGTTGTAAATCTCTTGACTTTCTTTTGTAAATACTGGATAGTATGGTATGTCTCTATTTGGCTCATAGGCTTTTGGGTATTCTTTTAATATTGTTGTTTTTTCTGATTTTGCTATGTGTATATGTTTAAATTCTGTTATCCTTGTAAAATCATAATCATTTGGATAGTTTACTACTGGTGCTTCCTGGTAATATTCCTTCTCTATGGTTTCAAATTTTAAATCTAAGCTTCTGTATGGCAAATATCCATATTTAAAGTTAAATAATTCATCTATCATTCCCGTAAATATTAACCTACCTTTAAACTCTTGACCCATAAAATAAATTTCTTTAGTGTCAAAGTCTATACTCAATACTTCTTTAAAATCTGTATTTAACACAATTTTTATATTTGGGTGATTTAGCATTCTTTCAAATATTTTTGTATATCCCTCTTTAGGTACTGCCTGATATTTATCTGTAAAGTATCTGTTATCTCTACTTATGCAGATTGGTATCCTTGCCGTTACCTGCGGTTCTATATCCTGCGGTTTTAATCCCCATTGCTTTACAGTGTAATTTACAAATACCTTATCATATACATAATTTGCTAAGAACTTCAACTCTTGGTCTTCTTCTCTTAAAAGTTCCAAAATAGGGACTTTAGAATTATAACTATATTTATCAATTAACTTCTTCTCTATCCTTTCTGCTAAAGTGTTTGGAAAAATCTCATAAAGGGTGTTGAGATTAAAAGGTATAGGTACCTTTTTACCATCAATAAAAGCTAAAACTTTGTGATGGTAGATATACCAATCAGTAAAGTTTGATAGATAGTCAAAAACCTCTTTATAATCTGTATGGAATATATGTGGACCATACTTATGGATAATTATATTGTTCTCATCTTTATAATCATAACAGTTTCCACCTATATGGTTTCGTTTCTCTATTATCAATACCTTCTGATTTAAAACATTTGCTATTCTTTCTGCTATCACAGAGCCTGCAAATCCTGAGCCAATTATGATATAGTTAAACAAACTTACCTCCCAAGACTTTTATTCCTTTATTTTGCAAAAATAAAAACATTGATACTGTAATAAATATTTCAGAAAGTAGAACAGAAATAGATATACCTATGTGCTTAAACACTGGGACCATAATAAACGCCAAAGTTACGTTTATAATACTTGCAAAAATAAGAATTTTTGAAAATTCTTTTTTATAGCTTAAAGTTAACATAGTTTGAATCCCAAAAACATTGCTCAATCCAACTATAAATGGCAAGAAAGCCAAAATTCTCAAAACAACTACAGATTCAGCGTAATGACTACCTAAAATAATCTTTACAATCAAATCAGCAAATATGAATACACTCAAAGATAAAACAAAACTCAAGCCCCCAATTAAAGAAGTAACCTTTCTTATAAACTTTATACCAGTCTCTTCTGATTCTTTTATTAACTTACTTATATGAGGATATAATGTCTGTGAAATAGGACTTAAGAGTCCTAGAACTGCTTTTATAATCCGTTCCGCTGCCGAATAATATCCAACAATTGTGTTATTTGTAAATAACCCTAAAATAAAGGTATTGCTCGTTGTGTATAAACTTATAGCAACCGTAGATATAAATATATACCACCCCTCTTTTAGATGATACTTTATGCTTTCCAAACTCGGCATTCTAAACTCTATACCAAAATCCTTAAATACAATCCACAGAGCTAAAAGCCCAACTATTATAGAACCTAAAGAATTCAAAAGTGACACATATAAATAGTCTTCTACTTTTTTCACAAACACAAAAATGGCAACTGTAAATATTAGTCTGGATGAAATATTTAGAAAAGTTATATATTTCATCCTTTCCATCCCCTGAAAGACCCACACAGGAAAAAGCACTTGTCCAAGAACCATACCAAGAGTCAGATGATAAATCAGCCAGTCTTGCTTGAACTTCTCAAAAGAAAATACTATAATAGACACCATAATTAAAGAGATTAAAAACAAGAAAGATTTTATAATCATCACAGAACTAAAAATTTCAGAAACTTTCTCTTTATCTTCCCTATATATTGATATCTCCCTTGTAGCAGAGAGAGTAAATCCGTAATCAGTCAAAATCTGAAAATAACCTATGAAAGCTTGAGAAAAAGAAATAAGTCCAAATCTTTCAGGTCCCAGAACTCTTACTAGATACGGAAGTGTTATTAAAGGGAAAATATAATTTGCTACTTGCAAAAGAGAAAGGGATAGGAAATTATTGAGTAATATCCTTTTCTCTTTAGTATTAA